>ERZ773054.1498-NODE-1498-length-14032-cov-9.689919_pt1 | contig 14032 bp, 10 predicted proteins | sample MGYA00580630_ERZ773054 | MGnify/ENA primary metagenome ERZ773054 (study PRJEB29015, sample SAMEA2737994) | human oral metagenome | biome: human oral; feature: human-associated habitat; material: dental | place: China | collected 2115 ... | reverse complement strand
GGGCAGGGCGCGTTCGATGAGGCGCTCGCGCTGGCCCCACACGCGCGCTTCGCGCAGGGCCAGGGGCAGGGGGCGGCCAGCGGCGGTGGCGTCTTTCACGCGCTTGAGGGTACGGATGTCTTCGGCAATGGCGTAGTGCACCAGCACTTCGGCTTCGCCTTCGGCTCGCAGGCCGTCGAGCATTTTTTGCGTGCGGGCGCGCTGGCCGGCCAGCATGGCTTCGGAGAGTTTGAAGACGTCGTAGCGGGCCACGTTGAGCACGGCGGCTTCAATTTGCGCGCGGCTGACTTCGCCTGGCGGGTAGAGCAGGGCGAGCTTGCTGATTTCCTGATGCGCGGCCAGCAGGTTGCCTTCCACGCGGTCAGCGAAAAAGCGCAGGGCCTGCTGGCCTTCTTCGCCTGCGGGCACGCGCTGGCCCTGGCGCGCCATGCGTTCGGCTATCCACGCGGGCAGGCGGGCGCGGTCGATGGGGTCGGTCTGCACGCACACGCCCGCCGCTTCCAGCGCCGTGAACCACGGGCTGGTTTTGGCGGCTTTGTCCAGCCGGGGCAGGGTGATGAGGGTGAGCACGCCTGGGCTGGGGGTGTTTGGGGTGATCTGCGCCGCCAGTTGCTGCAAGGCGGCGCTGCCTTCCTTGCCGGGTTTGCCGGACGGGATGCGGATTTCCACGATCTGCTTTTGCGCAAAGAGGCTGAGCGACTGCCCGGCGGCCAGCGGAGCGCTCCAGTCGAAGTGCGCGCCCATCACGGTGTGCACGCTGCGCTCGGCATGCCCGGCGGCGCGTGCGGCGGCGCGGATGGCGTCTTGCGCTTCCTGCGCCAGCAGCGGTTCATCGCCGTGCAGCACATACAGCGGGCGCAGCCCTTGGGTCAGGTGGGCGGGCAGTTGCGTGAGGGGCAGTTGCATGGGCGGCAAGGGGGTGAAGGAAGCGGGTGATTGTCTTTGTCTGGGCGCAGGCAGGCATTGGAGCGGCCAGCCGCACAGGCGTTGATTTGCTCGTGTATCGATAGCGTGATGTCCGCATGGATGGGCGCAAAAGGGTGTTTTCATGGGTGCCAATTTGCTCCTTTTTTTGATGAGAAAAACGGGCTTTCAGGCCGTCTGGGCGCTTGGCAGGGCTGCGGGGCGGGGCTGGCGCGCGCCAAGCCGCTGCGAACCCCGGTGACACAATCGCCGCCTTCGCTTTCCGCCCCCCCTGCCGCTTCGCCATGCCCCGCCCTCTTTTGGCTACCGTTCATCACGCCGCGCTGCGGCACAACCTGGCGCGCGTGCGGCAGGCGGCGCCGGAGGCGCGGGTGTGGGCCGTGGTCAAGGCCAACGCCTACGGGCATGGCATTGAGCGCGTGTTCGAGGCATTGCGCGGCGCCGACGGCTTTGCGCTGCTGGAGCTGGATGAAGCCGAGCGCCTGCGCGCCTTGGGCTGGCGCGGCCCCATCTTGCTGCTGGAAGGCGTGTTTGAGCCGCGCGATCTGGAAACCTGCTCACGCCTGAATTTGTGGCACGCCGTGCACTGCGACGAGCAGATCGACTGGCTGGCCATGCACAAGACGCACCAGCCGCATCGCGTTTTTCTCAAGCTCAACAGCGGCATGAACCGCCTGGGCTTCGCGCCTGGCCGCTACCGCGCCGCCTACGCCCGTCTGGCGGCGCTGCCCCAGGTGGAGGAAATTTCGCACGCCACCCACTTTGCCGATGCCGATGGCGCGCGCGGCATTGCGCTGCAGCAGGCCGTGTTCACGCAAGCCACGCAGGGCCTGCCCGGCGAGCGCACGCTGTGCAACAGCGCCGCCTTGTTGCGCCACGCGGGCGATGCGCCTTCTGACTGGGTGCGCCCGGGCATTGCCCTTTACGGCAGCTCGCCCGACTACCCTGCGCATAGCGCCAGCGATTGGGGCCTGCAGCCCGCCATGTCGCTGACCTCGCGCCTGATCGGCGTGACTCACGTGCAGGCCGGGGAGCGCGTGGGCTACGGCGGCCTGTTCACGGCACAAGGCCCCATGCGCGTTGGCGTGGTGGCCTGCGGCTACGCCGATGGCTACCCGCGCGAAGCGCCCACCGGCACCCCCGTGCTGGTGGACGGCGTGCGCACCCGCACCCTGGGCCGTGTGAGCATGGACATGCTGGCCGTTGATCTCGCTCCCGTGCCGCAGGCCGCTTTCGGCTCGCCTGTCACCCTTTGGGGGCAGGGGCTGTCCATTGATGAAGTGGCCCACGCCGCTGGCACCGTGGGCTACGTGCTGATGAGCGCCCTGGCCCCGCGCGTGCCCGCCGTGGCGGATGAGGGCTGAAGCCTTGCCGGAGGGCTACAGGAATCTGCCTGCGGCCTGATGCGGCTTGAAGGCCTATTCAAAGCCGCCTTGCCGCCTTTGCCCCAGAGCCAGGCCCAGGCGTTGCAGAAAGCGGTCGCACTGTTCTAGTTGCTCAAGGGCGATGTACTCATCAGCCTTGTGAGCCTGCTCGATGCTGCCGGGGCCGCAAACGATGGCCGGGATGCCTGCTTGCTGGAACAGCCCTGCTTCTGTTACGTAGGCCACCTTGCGCGGCTGGCGCGCGGCCAGGGAGAGCACGAGCCTGGCAATGTCTGTTTGCGCGCAGCCATCCAGCGCGGGAACGCTGACACCGGGCGTGATATCGATGTGGGCATCAGGGCATTCGGCCCGCATGCCGGGCAGCAGCGTGCTTTCCACATAGCGGCTGACGCGGGCCTGAATGCCAGCGGCAGGCGAGCCGGGCAGGTTGCGGATTTCGTAGCTGAATTCGCATTCGGCGGGGATGACGTTGAGCGCCATGCCGCCGCTGGCAAGGTTGGTGGAGAGGGTGGAAAAGGGGACGTCATAGCCCTCGTCAAACGGGCCGTGGGCTTTGCAGGCATCAGCCACATCGCGAATATGGCTGATGAGACGGGCGGCGTATTCAATGGCGTTGCAGCCCTGTGGCGTGAGCGAAGAGTGGGCAGCGCGGCCATGCACGCGGCAGTGATACAGGCTGATGCCCTTGTGCGCGATGACGGGCTGCATGGAAGTGGGTTCGCCCACGATGCAGCCATCGGCCCGGATGCCGCGCTGGACCACTTCGTGCAGCAAGGCGCGCGCGCCCAAACAGCCCACTTCTTCATCGTATGAAAGAGCCAGATGCACGGGTTTGCAGCCCGGGTTGGTCACGTAGCTGGGCGCCCAGGCGAGGACGGCGGCGATAAAGCCTTTCATGTCCGCGCAGCCCCGGCCGTACAGGCGGCCCTCGCGTTCGGTGAGGGTGAAAGGATCGCTGCGCCACGGCTGGCCATCGACGGGGACAACGTCGGTATGGCCCGACAGAATGATGCCGCCCTGGGTGCTGCCATCTCGCGCGGGCAGCGTGGCGAAAAGGTTGGCTTTGGGCTGAGTGGCGCTGGCGTTGAGCCAAGGGTCAATGCCGAGGCGGCGTAGCGCATCGCGCACGGTTTCAATCAGCCCCAGATTGGAGAGGCGGCTGGTGGTGTCCAGCGAAATCAGCGTGCGCAGCCAGGAATGGGTATCCATGAGAACTCCTCTGAAAGGGAATATGAAGAATTGTGAGCGCCGCTTGAAATCGGCTCTTTGGCCATCATCATCAGGCGTCGCATATTTTTTGAAAAGGAACTCATGAAACGCATTGCCCTTTTTCTGGCTACCAATATTGCAGTCATGGTAGTAATCGGCCTGATCACGAGCCTATTTGGCCTGAACCGTTTCATAGGCCCCAACGGGGTCGATGTCGCCACTCTGATGGGATATTCGCTGGTGGTGGGATTTGCTGGAGCCACGATTTCGCTGCTGATGAGCAAGACAGTGGCAAAAACCAGCATGGGCGTGAAAATCATCAACCAGCCGCAAAATGCAGACGAAGCCTGGATTGTGGAAACTGTGCGCCGGTTTGCTGATAAAGCAGGCATTGATATGCCAGAAGTGGGCATTTACCAAGGCGAGCCTAACGCGTTTGCCACGGGGGCCTTCAAAAACAGCGCGCTGGTGGCCGTTTCCACAGGTCTTTTGCAGGGCATGACGCGCGAAGAAATCGAGGCCGTCATTGGCCACGAAATTGCTCACGTGGCCAATGGCGACATGGTGACCATGACACTGATTCAAGGCGTGATGAATACCTTTGTGGTGTTTCTCAGCCGCCTGATCGGAACCCTGATCGATAGCGCGCTGCGCCGCAATGACGACAGCAGCGGCGCTCCCGGCATTGGCTATTACGTCAGCACAGTGGTGCTTGATATTCTTTTCGGCTTTCTGGCAGGCATTATTGTTGCCTGGTTTTCCCGGCAGCGTGAATTCCGCGCCGATGCCGGTTCCGCCGAACTCATGGGCCAGTCGCAATCCATGACTCGCGCCTTGCAGCGCCTGGGCGGCATGCACGCTGGCGCTTTGCCAGAAAACATGCAGGCCATGGGGATTACGGGTCAGATTGGAAAGCTGTTTTCTTCACACCCGCCTATTGAGGAGCGCATTGCCGCCTTGCAAGCGCGGCAGCAGATGCAGCGCTGAAACGGCCGCGACACAGTGCCGGACAGGCTTTCATGCCTGTCCGGCTTTTTTATGCCTGTAGCGAATCTGGAATCACCAACCGGTCAGCGAGACATGGCAGATGTCTAAATGGATCTGAATATTCAGCGTTTCAAAAAACACAATGGCTTGTTATCTGGTCATTGCCGCATGACAGAAAACCTCGCCTTCTGCCCCGTCCAAATTAGGAGAATAGGCAAGATTGATGAAGGCACCTTATTGTAAACGATGCGACCGTGAATCGATCGGTCTTGTAAATATTGTTTATGTTCTATGGAAGGTATAGAACGTTTAGATGGTTGATGGCAGTTGTTGCAGATGAATCAAAACGGCGGTTAATATTTTAACTTGGGCAATAAAAAAGCCCCGGAATAAATCCGGGGCTTTTGGCGTCACTTACGCTGCGATTAGCAATTACTGCTGGGGAGCGTTGCGAGTGCCCACCACTTCGATTTCCACGCGGCGGTTCTGCGCACGGCCCGCTTTGGTCTTGTTGCTGGCCACGGGCTGCAACTCACCCTTGCCTTCAGTAGCAACGCGATCGCTTTCGATGCCCTTGGACACCAGATAAGCCTTCACGGCATTGGCGCGGCGCTCAGACAGGCGTTGGTTATAGGCTTCGGTGCCGATGGAGTCGGTGTGACCGATGGCAACCATTACTTCAAGGTTGATGCCTTGCACCTTTTCAACCAGCTCGTCCAGAATGCGGCGGCCTTCAGGTTTCAGGACAGATTTGTCAAAGTCAAACAGAGCTTCGGCGGAATAAGTGATTTTCTCGACAGCCACAGGCGCCGGAGTGGGTTCAGGCGTGGGAACTGGTTCAGCCGGAGAAGCCGGTTCAGCTGCAGGAGCGGCGGGAGCCAGAGCGCCATCGCAGGTGGCTGCGGCTGTCGCAGGCGTCCAGTAGGCATCACGCCAGCACAGTTCGTTCGTGCCGTTTTTCCAGACCAGTTCATTGTTGGCATTACGCCAGTTGTCAATGTCGCCAGCAGCGGCAAAGGCAGAGCCAGCCACGGTCAAAGCAGCCAGTGCAAGTGCAAATTTGTTCAGTTTCTTCATGGTTCTCCTCTTGGGGAAAAAATCCGCAGCAAACGGCTGCGACAGAATCAAACGCTTCGAGTGACCACCACCAAAACGCTTTTTTCATTGTGCCATATGCCTTGCAAAGAATGGGCGTTTCCCCCGTTGAACAAAGCTGATATGTTCCTGAAACGGCAGAATTTGTTGCTTACAGGCAACGGGCGTTCATGATGGCTGTGCCTCTAAAATTGACCCCTTTTCCCGTCCCGGCGAAGGCTTGTTGCTGCCTCCATATATATGACTGAATTTGCCAAGGAAACCCTGCCGATTAGCCTGGAAGAGGAAATGCGGCGCAGCTATCTGGATTACGCCATGAGCGTGATCGTAGGCCGCGCCTTGCCGGATGCGCGCGACGGTCTCAAGCCCGTGCACCGGCGTGTGCTGTATTCCATGCACGAAGCCAACAACGTCTGGAACCGGCCTTATGTGAAATGCGCGCGCGTGGTGGGCGATGTGCTGGGACGTTTCCACCCGCACGGCGACTTGGCCACTTATGAGGCGCTGGTGCGCATGGCGCAGGATTTTTCCATGCGCTATCCGCTGATTGACGGGCAGGGCAACTTCGGTTCGGTGGATGGCGATCCGGCAGCTGCCTACCGGTACACGGAATGCCGGCTGGAGCGCATTTCTGGCGAAATCCTGGGCGAAATCGACAAGCAGACTGTCGATATGGCGCCCAACTATGACGGCAAGGAAATGGAGCCGACGGTGCTGCCCACGCGGCTGCCCAATCTGCTTGTCAATGGCTCCGGCGGTATTGCCGTGGGCATGGCCACCAACATTCCGCCGCACAACCTCAATGAAGTGGTGGATGCCTGCCTGCACCTGCTGCACAACCCGGAATCCACAGTCGAAGACTTAATGGAAATCGTGCCCGCGCCCGATTTTCCGACGGCGGGCATCATCTATGGCATTCAGGGCGTGCGGGAAGGCTACCGCACGGGGCGCGGCCGCGTGGTCATGCGGGCCAAGTGTCATTTTGAGGATATTGACAAGGGCCAGCGCCAGGCCATCGTGGTGGACGAGCTGCCTTATCAGGTCAACAAAAAGACCTTGCAGGAGCGCATGGCCGAGCTGGTGCATGAGAAGAAGCTCGAAGGCATCAGCCACATTCAAGACGAGTCGGACAAGTCCGGCATGCGTCTGGTCATTGAACTCAAGCGCGGCGAAGTGCCGGAGGTGGTGCTCAACAACCTCTACAAGCAAACGCAGCTGCAAGACACTTTCGGCATCAACATGGTGGCGCTGGTAGATGGTCAGCCGCGCCTGTGCAACCTGAAAGACCTGCTGGAAGTCTTCTTGCAGCACCGGCGCGAAGTGGTGACGCGCCGCACCATTTTTGACTTGCGCAAGGCGCGTGATCGCGGCCATGTGCTGGAAGGCCTGGCCGTAGCGCTGGCCAATATCGACGAATTCATCCGCATCATCCGCGAATCGCCCACGCCGCCTGTGGCCAAGACCGAGCTGATGGCGCGCACTTGGGACAGTCATCTGGTTCGTGAAATGCTGACCCGCACGCGCGAGGACGGCACAGAAGTGCGCGCTGATGACTACCGCCCGGAAGCTCTTCCACGCGAATTCGGCCTGCAAAAAGATGGCCTGTATCGCCTTTCAGACACGCAAGCGCAGGAAATTCTGCAAATGCGCCTGCAACGTCTCACGGGCCTTGAGCAAGACAAGATCGTGGCCGAATACAAGGAGGTCATGGCGCAGATTGAAGACTTGCTGGACATTCTGGCCCGCCCGGCGCGCGTCACAGCCATCATTGGCGACGAGCTGGCGGCGCTGAAAGCCGAATTCGGCCAGACGGCGGAAGGCGTGCGCCGCTCCACCATCGAACCCAATGCGCAGGACCTGGCCACGGAAGACCTCATCACCCCCACCGACATGGTGGTCACGCTCAGCCACACGGGTTACATCAAGAGCCAGCCGCTGAATGAATACCGCGCTCAAAAGCGCGGCGGCCGGGGCAAGCAGGCCACGACCACTAAGGAAGATGACTGGATTGACCAAATCTTCATTGCCAACACGCACGATTACATCCTGTGCTTTTCCAATCGCGGGCGGCTTTATTGGCTCAAGGTATGGGAAGCGCCATCCGGCTCGCGCGGTTCGCGCGGGCGGCCTATCGTCAACATGTTCCCGCTGGAAGAAGGCGAAAAAATCACGGTGGTGCTGCCGCTCACGGGCGAAATGCGCGCCTTCCCTGCCGACCGCTATGTGTTCATGGCCACGGCAGGCGGCACCGTGAAGAAAACCGCGCTGAATGAATTCAGCAACCCGCGCAAAGCCGGCATCATCGCCGTGGGGCTGGATGAGGGCGACTACCTCATTGGCGCGGCCCTGACGGACGGCAAGCACGACGTCATGCTGTTTTCTGACGGCGGCAAGGCCGTGCGCTTTGATGAAAACGACGTGCGCCACATGGGCCGCCAGGCCCGTGGCGTGCGCGGCATGAACCTGGAAGAAGGCCAGCGCGTGATCGCCATGCTCGTGGCGGAAGCCGAGGCCAGCGAAGCCGAATCCGCCCCCGGCGCGCGCAGCAGCGTGCTCACAGCTACCGAAAACGGCTACGGCAAACGCACCCATATCAGCGAATACACGCGGCACGGGCGCGGCACCAAAGGCATGATCGCCATCCAGCAAAGCGAGCGCAACGGCAAGGTTGTGGCCGCCACGCTGGTCAATGCCGATGACGAAATCATGCTCATCACCGACAAGGGCGTGCTCGTGCGCACCCGCGTGGCTGAAATCCGCGAGATGGGCCGCGCCACGCAAGGCGTAACCCTCATCGCGCTAGACGACGGCGCCCGCCTGAGCGGCCTGCAACGCATCGTGGAAAACGATGCCAATGACGCGCCAGCCGACGGCGAAGACGGCAACGCAGACAACGCCGGAAGCGGCGATACCCCTCAACCATCCCCCACCACGGAGTAAATCAGTGAAACCCATGCTCAACAAAACCCTGGCCGCCCTTACTCTGGCCGTTTGCGCTCTGCCTTTCGCGGCGCATGCCCAGGACGCGAAAGCGGACGACGCCAAAAAGGCCCTGGCCGTGAAGCTGGCCCAAATCCAGCAAAAAAACGACTCCGTCCAGCTTGCCCACCAACTGGTGAATGCCGTTGCACAGCCCGTCATTGCCACCTGGTCACAGAACATTGATCAGAACGTGCCTGCCGACAAGCAAAAGGATGTGCGCGAGAAACTGGATGTCGAACTGAAAAAGCTGCTGGATGCCACAGGCAAAACCGTAGAGGCGCAAGCCGCCAAAACGGCTGAATCCGCTCTTGTGCCTGTCTATATGGAGAAATTGTCAGCCGACGAGCTGAAAACCATCGTCGCCTATCTGGAGTCGCCCGCCAGCGCCAAATTCCAGGAGGCGGGCGGTCAGGCTGCCAACGCTTGGGCCGCGCAAATCATCAATGCCACGGAATCCACCGTGGAAGGGCATCTCAAGAAATTTGATGAAGCCGCAGCCAAGATTGTGAAAGCGGCCACAGGCGCCAAGCCTGCTGCGGCAGCCAAGCCGGAAACAAAGGCTGAAACAAAGGCCGAGACAAAAGCAGCGCCCGCCTCTGCGTCTGATGGCGCATCCGGCGGCATCAAGACCAAAGTCGAGCGCGTCGAACAGAAGCAATAAGCCATGAGCGCAAGCTCTTCCTTGCCGCCACCCGCGCACTCCGCCTCTTTGGCGCAGCCTGTTCAGTCTGATGCCTTGGGGGTGTTGCGCGCGCAAATTGACGAGTTGGATGCCCAATTGCTTGCGCTGCTCAATCAGCGCGCGCGGGTGGCCGAACAGGTGGGAGAGCTCAAGCGCCAGGAAGGCACCCCCTTTTTCCGGCCCGACCGGGTAGCCCAAGTCATTCACAAAGTCCAGGCCAGCAACACGGGGCCGCTGCTCAACGACCATGTCGCCAGCATCTGGCGCGAGATCATGTCCGCCTGCCTTGCGCTGGAAGTGCCGCCGCGCGTGGCCGTGCTAGGCCCGCAGGGCACGTTTTGCGAACAGGCGGCCATTGAATACTTTGGCAGCGCTGTCAATCTGGTGTACTGCAACAGCTTTGATGAAGTCTTCCATGCCACGGCGGCTGGCACGGCGCAGTTCGGCGTGGTCGGCATGGAAAATTCCACCGAAGGCGTGGTGGCCCGTTCGTTCGATCTGTTCTTGCGCTCGCCTGTGCATGTGGTGGGCGAAGTCAGCCTGGCCGTGCGCCACAACTTGCTGCGCCAGCGCAACGACTTGGACGGCATCGAAGTCGTTCTGGCACACCCTCAGGCACTCATGCAATGCCAGGACTGGCTTGCGCAGCATCTGCCGCTGGTCGAGCGCCGCGCCGTCTCCAGCAATGCCGAAGGCGCGCGCCTGGCGGCGGAAAACCCGGCCTGGGCCGCATTGGCCAGCGAGCGCGCCGCCGCGCAGTTCGGCCTGCACATCGTGGCCCATGCCGTGCAAGACCAGGCCAGCAACCGCACGCGCTTTGCCATCATCTGCTTGCCGCAGACCATGGGCATGCCCCGGCCTACAGGGCGCGACTGCACCAGCATCGTCGTCAGCGTGCCCAACCGTCCAGGGTCGGTTCATGACTTGCTCACGCCGCTGAAAAAGCATGGCGTGTCCATGACGCGCTTCGAATCCCGCCCCGCCAAATCCGGCCAGTGGGAATACTATTTTTATATCGACATCGCGGGCCACATTGAGCAACCGCACCTGGCCGCCGCGCTGGCCGAGCTTCAGGCCCTGTCGTCCTTTTACAAAGTGCTGGGGGCCTATCCCCTGGGGCAAGATGTTTGAACAACTGGGATTAATCGGCTGCGGCCTGATGGGCGGCTCCTTTGCCTTGGCGATGAAAAGGGCGGGGCTGGTCAAGCGCATCGTGGGCTACAGCAAATCGCCGTCCACCACCGAAAAAGCGCGTGAAATGGGCGTGATCGACGTGGAAGCGCCTTCCGCCCTGCTGGCTGTGTCGGGCGCCGATCTGGTCATGCTGGCCGTGCCTGTTTCGGCGACCGAGTCCACGCTCAAGGCCATCCGCCATCTCGTCAATCCGTCCATGCTGCTGATGGACATGGGGTCCACCAAGCGCGACGTGATTGATGCCGTGCGCCGCGTGCTCAAGCACGACGTCGGCTCCTTCGTGCCCTGCCACCCCATTGCCGGGCGCGAAGTCTCCGGCGTGGAAAACGCCGATCCCATGCTCTTTACGGGCAAGCAAATCATCATCACGCCCATGGAGCGCACGCAGACGGCCAAGCTCGAAAAAGCCACTGAAATGTGGCAGGCGCTGGGTTGCAGCGTGTCGCAGATGTCGGCTGAAGCACACGATGCCGCCTTTGCCGCCGTCAGCCACCTGCCGCACATGCTGGCCTTTGCCATGATGAACGGCATTGCCAGCCAGCAGGAGCAGGCCGCCGTCTTCCTGTCGCTGGCCGGCCCGGGCTTTCGTGATTTCAGCCGCATCGCCGCCAGCGATCCGCAAGTCTGGCGCGACGTGCTCATCGCCAACCGCGAAGAACTCATCGCCCAGCTCCACCACTTCCAGCATGCCTTGGCCAAGCTGGAGCATGCCGTCACCAACAGCCAGGCGGACGATCTGGAGCGCCTGATCAACCAGGCCAGCCACATGCGCGCCAGCTGGCGCATGAACAGTTTGGCGAAATAGCCGACCGGATCAAGGCGGCCGCCGCCGCCCTTCGCTACCATGCCCTGCAAGCTTTTGTTCACCGCCTGCCCGTCAGCGAAAGAGCAAGGCTGCGCCATGCATTCACAGCGTCTGAGGTTCGCCTTGAAACATGCGCGCGCGGGGCTGAACAAGGTTTCCTGAAACAGACCATCAGGCCTGCTTCCTTTTTCATCAAAAAACGGAGAAATCAAAATGAGCATTCAAACAGTTGGCGTCGTTGGCGCAGGCACCATGGGCAGCGGCATCGCCCAGGCATGCGCAGTCAAGGGCATCCGCGTCATCCTCATCGACATCTCGCAGGCTGCCGTGGACAAAGGGCTGGCCGGCATCAGCAAAAGCCTGGACCGTCTGCTGGCCAAGGAAAAAATCACCGCCGCCCAGAAAGACGCCGCCCTGGCCTGCATCCAGACCAGCACCGACTACGCTGCGCTCAAACCCGCCCAGCTCGTGATCGAAGCCGCCACGGAAAACCACGAAATCAAAAACAAAATCCTGGCCCAGCTGGATGCCCTGCTCGCGCCCGAAACCCTGCTGGCGACCAACACCTCTTCCATTTCCATCACCCAGCTGGCTGCCGCCACCAGCCGCCCCGACCGCTTTGTCGGCATGCACTTTTTCAACCCGGTGCCCATGATGGCGCTGGTCGAAATCATTCGCGGCCTGCAAACCAGCGACGCCACCCACGCCGCCGTCACCGAGCTGGCCACGGCGCTGGGCAAAACGCCCATCACCGTCCGCAACTCGTCCGGCTTCGTCGTCAATCGCATCCTGCTGCCCATGATCAACGAAGCCTTCTTTGTCCTCTCCGAGGGCGTCGCTTCGGCGGAAGACATCGATGCGGGCATGAAGCTGGGCTGCAACCACCCCATTGGCCCCCTGGCTCTGGCCGACATGATCGGGCTGGATGTGTGTCTGGCTATCATGGAAGTTCTCCATCAGCAGTTTGGCGACGGCAAATACCGCCCCAGCCCCCTGCTGCGCGAATACGTGGCCGCTGGCCGCCTGGGCCGCAAAACGGGGCAGGGCGTTTACAGCTACGCCAAGTAAGGCAGGCCGCGCCCGCTTGTCTTTTCCCGCCGCCGCCGCGCCCTGCCGGCAGGCGCAAGCGGCGGCCTCTGGCGGCCAGACTGGATCTTCTGCCAGAGAGCCAGGGCCGCCCGGCATGAGCAAGGGGTGCAGGCAGTTGCCGCATGGCAGAAATTTGCTCATTTATCCGTAGCAGGATGTCCTAGTGGATATTGCGCGAGACGGCATTTTCTGCCCTCAAATTTGCTCCTCTTTTTGTGCATCCTGACAGGTGAGGGGCCGCCGGGCTGGCTGCCTCCATCAGCCGCCCCGCAGGCAGGCGGCGCGGGCGGGCCGTGAATTCAGTCAGGGGCAAATGCTGCGAAGCACGCCCGCGCAGGCGTCTTCGGCCAGATCGAGCACCTTCTCAAAGCCGGCGGCGCCGCCGTAGTAGGGGTCGGGCACCTCCTGCGCCGATCTGTGGCGCGTGCAAAAGTCCGTCAAGCGCCGCAGCTTGTGGCGCAGCGCGGGCGGGCACAGGGCGCGGGCGGCGCGCTCATTGGCGGCATCCATCACCAAAATGAGATCGAAGTTTTCAAAATCCTGCGCCGTCAGCTGGCGGGCGCGCTGCTGGCTGAGGTCATAGCCGCGCCAGAGGGCATGGCGTTGCGAGCGCGCATCCGGCGGCTCACCCGTGTGGTAGCCATGCGTGCCAGCCGAATCAACCTGAACGCGCGCGCCCTGCCCAGCCTCATCGGCCATTTTCCGCAGCACGCCATGCGCCGTAGGGCTGCGGCAGATGTTGCCCGTGCAGACCATGAGCACGCGGCAGGGGCGGGAAGGAGAAGCAGGCGAGGCGTTGGGGAAAAAATCGTCTTGCATGGCGCTTGGGGAAAGTTCTGCGGGCGGTCCACGTAGCGAAAGCGGCAGGCTCTGTTTGAGCGGGCGCCGCATTCTGCTACGCTGGCGCTGGCAAGCGCTGCCATCGGGCTGGCCCGCCCGCCAGATGGTTTCAAAAAGAGGAGCGAATTAAAAGGGGTGGAAACGCTGGCTCGCGCAATCTCCACTAGGACCTCATGCTATGGATAGGGGAGCAAAATCATGCCGCCCGCCTTGCCCGGGCCGCCTTCTTGCGTTCCAGGCAGGCTGCGCGTGGGCTTGGCCTTCGGCGCTGGGGGGCCGGCGCGGGCTGGGCGCGCGGCCATTGGGCCGATATCCATCAGAGCCTGCTTGCAATCTGGCCGCGAAGGGCAAAGGCCTGGGCATCGGGATGAACGGCCAAGCGCAAGCCGCTTGCGCCTGCGGACGGGCTTTGAACAGCCTTTCAGGGCGTTTGCAGGCCAAGGGCGCGCCACTGCTGCACCGCTTCGGGCGACTGCATGGCCTGCGCCAGTTGGCGGGCGGCTTCAGAAGCCTTGAGCCGCCAGGTCAGGGTGTAGGGCAGGCCCGTGTCCAGCGCGGCGGGCAGCGGGGTGATGCCCAGGGCGGTGGAGGCGGCGTCTGCGCCCGCGCCGATGCAGCCCTGCACGGCGGCATCAATGCGGCCCTGCATCAGCTCTTCGCGCAGGGGCTGGCCGCCGGAGAGCACATGAACTTTGGCGGTGAGCGTGGCATGCGCGCCGGACTGGAGCTGGTCGGCGCGGTCCACCAATTGCCAGAACGCATCGCCCAGCGGCTCGGCGCCGGGCTGATAGGCGCCCACGCGCACATCGGCGCGCAGCAGCGCGCCCAGCGCCGTGGCAG
>ERZ773054.1488-NODE-1488-length-14095-cov-3.567806_pt1 | contig 14095 bp, 16 predicted proteins | sample MGYA00580630_ERZ773054 | MGnify/ENA primary metagenome ERZ773054 (study PRJEB29015, sample SAMEA2737994) | human oral metagenome | biome: human oral; feature: human-associated habitat; material: dental | place: China | collected 2115 ... | reverse complement strand
GAGTTATATAAGGGCCCCCCTCTCCACCCCTCACCACCCGATAAAAAACCTGCGACCCACGCCACACCCATCCCCTCTACCCACCCTATGATCCCCACCACATCACCCCTCACGTCTTGTCACAGCCCCTCGACCCACCTATACTGGTGTCATGGCGATCAACCGATCGCTACAACAACGATTGAAAGGACACTACGATGTTTTTCGGCACGACCCCCAGTATCAACGATCTCCTCACCATTCACGATCGACAGATCACTATCGATCTGGACGAATTGAAGGACAAGCGACGGGGTAAGATGAACGATCCTGTTTACATTTCTATCCCATTCCCACGCCTTCAGTTTTGGGACCGGAATGGTGCCGAAGCATCCTTCAATAATGACCCCACTGGTATTGAGTTCGCCCTCAACATCACTACGAAGGAGTTCATCAAAAGGTTGGAGAAAGTTAACCCGACCGTCGATGGGGTTGGCCGAAACTTGAAGCGCTACCATGTGGTTCTTGTACTCCTAAGCGTCGACTACGATGCTGAGAAGGATGAAGGCATCATTACCATCACGCGCTACGGTCATCTCATCCACCTCCAGAACTTTTCGCTCAAGTAACCACCATGAAGCCAGCAGAATACATCACATTTGAATCCACGTGTGATAGAGACTGCTCCAAGACCACGAAGCACCGCCACAAGGCGTCCGAACCATCCCTTATCCAGCTCGGCAAGGCAACCCCTCAGACGAAGCGCCAGCGCTTCCCCTACGCCACGCTGGAGGGATGGTTCGGATCCCGCTTCTCGATGTGTCTGACGGTTCAAGATCTCATTACACGCCTCCAGCAACTACCTCCATCTGCTATCATTTCCATGGAGAGCGAATCGGGGCCATGCGACCTCATGGCCTTCGATCCCTCTCAGAACGACAAGTTGTGGACGGTCCTCAATAACTTCGAACCGGAGAATGAGGACTTCAACTACTTGAATCAATCACTCAAATAGGAGGCAGTATGATTGAGAAGGTCACTTCCCGCAAGGGGCGCATCTATCTCTACTCTGTCGGCATCGCTATCATCGCCTTGCTGACCACCTACGGAGTCATGACGCAGGAACTCGCTGCTGCATGGTCCGCACTTCTGGCCCCACTGTTCGGGCTTGCAATCGCAAACGTTCCATCTGAAGGAGAAGACGAATGATCGACATTACCAAGGACATCAAGAACGGCACGACCACCATCGTGAAGTACGATGGAGACCTCGACCTTGAGCCGACCCAGGTTACTGTGACCAAGAAGAAGGTCAAGACGGCGAAGGGTGACTTCGAGACCATCAAGGTCTACACCAAGTCGGACCACACCCCCTTCGACACCACTCTTAATCTTCTCAAGGTTCTGGAGGCTGTCGGCTAATATGACTGCGATTATCGTCGCGGGCATTGGAGTCATGGGCGCTCTTCTAGGTCATCTCTACTCCCGTTTGAACGGGCTGGAAGGTGAGCTGAAGGGCGCCCGTGCCTACAATATCCTCTTGTGGGAATGGGCTCGCAAACACATTGACCTTTACTACCGCTATCGTCGGGAGGGTTCTCCTGATCCCGACCCAATTCCGAAGGAGAAGTGATGTTCAACGCAAATGCTCTTGAGGATATTCTCATCCGCAATCGACTGGTGTCGATGCAGAACCGTCTCGACTATCTTCATGTGAAGGTCCTGGAGATCTTTCACTACGCCAACCTCGACCTCACCCTCCCCAAGCGCATCCTGGAGTCTCGTGTGACCCAGGATGGCTTCACTGTCGTCTACGAGCATGAGGGCAACCTCTTCTGCACGCAGACGATGCCGTCCGGCAAGCAGGATGTGTACGGCGAGTGCCACGAGGTTCACTTCACTCACTCTAACGAGGGAGAGTCCATCCCCATGACCCGTACGATCGGCGTCGACGCGGTGATGGTCCGTAACGACGCTGCCCTCATTGGCTTGGACCCCCTTCTCACTGAGTTCGCACTCATGGAGGCCCAGGCCAACATCACCGTTCTCGACAACTTCATGACGCTGCGCACCAACCGCATCATCCAGGCCAAGGATGAGACTTCCTACGCCAGCGCCCTTGAGTACGAGCAGCAGATCCGCGATGGCGCTCCAGCCGTGATCATGGCTGAAGAGTTCGACGCGATGGAGGGCATCAACGTCCACTCGACGCCCATCCCTTCCAACGCAGCCTCTCAGACGATCGAGCTCTTCCAGTACATCTCCAGCCGCTACTACTCGGAGCTGGGTATCGTGTTGAACAACAACATGAAGAGCCAGTACGTCAACGAGGCGGAGATGAGCAAGTCCACGGGTATGCCGCTGATCTACAACATGCTCGCTTGCCGCCAGGAGGCTGTCGACGAGATCAACGCTCTGTTCGGTCGCGACATCAAGGTCTCCCTTTCCGAAGAGTGGAATGATGAGATGGAGGCTGACGAAGCCCCTGTTGCACCTTCTGAAGAGGAACCTAATGAAACCCCTGAAGCACCTGTTGAAGAAACAGAAACCCCTGAAACCCCCGCTGAAGGGCAACCTGTTGAAGCACCGGTTGAAGAAACCCCTGAAGAAACCCACAGCGCCGAAGAAGTTGAGGCTGCTGCTGATGCACTGATTGGAGAAGAGAATGTATCTACGGACGATTCCGATTCCGACGACACCGATTCCGAGTCCGACGCTGATGAAGACGACGAAGAGGGGCGTGACGTGGAAGCCGAGGAAGACGACGACGAAGGATGAGAATGTCGCGCTCTATAACGCGCGCGTCTTCAACTATCTCAACCGTAATCGATCGATCCTGCACACCCAAGGAGGTATCCAATGAAAATCAACGAAGTGCTCAACCCCACGAGCGGGTTGTTCTCCCATATGCCGCAAGACATCTGGGGCACCACTCTCGACCCGTCGCTCTTGGACATCGAGCTGTTCACCGCGATTGGTAGCATGACGGCTTCACCGCTGTTCACGCACTTCGTTCGCGATGGTGTGCTCGATCACGATGGGTTGGCTCGCCTGATCCACCAGCACTACGGCAAGAACTGGAAGCGCCTGTGGAACGCTCTCATCGCCGAGTACAACATCATGATCACCACGTCGAACGACGAGAAGCGTACGTACACACGCGACCGTAGTGACACTGAGCGCCGTGATCTGACGGGCACGAAGCGCGGGACGACGAGCGGTACCGATACTGGCACCCTTTCTCAGGTGCGATCGGGCTCGGTCTCTCACACTGACAACTCGTCCACCCAATACGGGTCTGCGAACAAGCGCACCAACGATACGACCACCACTTCTACAGACGGCGGTCGGGAGGCGCTGGTCGACGACTACAATGAGGCGACCGATACCACGAACACGTTGAATCAGACGGGCGATGGTAGCGAGCAGACGAGCGACGGCCTCTACGGAGTCGGTGGCAGTGGTATGGCGAACACCGAGTCCCACACCACGAACACGTCTCGCAACTTCACTGATTCGACGACTGCGCGCGATCACCACACCGGTGGCTCAACCCATACGACAACGTATGGCAAAACCAACACATCACGCGACACCGGTTCCATCACGGACGCGCACTCGGGCACGGACGTAGTGACCGGCACGTCGACTGACTCGTACAAGGATCTGACGGATACGACCAAGCGATCCCTCGGCACGTCCTCCCAAGTCGACGAGACCACGACGGACGGCGGTACGGTGACTGGTACGGGCAAGGAAACGTACACCGAGACACTCCACCAGGAGGGCTCAACCCCGCTGCGTACGTACCAGGCCCTCGTGAAGGAAGAGGTGGAGATCCGCAGCGGCAGCGCGTGGAACTTCACCGAGCTCGTCATCAGCGACATCCGTCGACTGGTGGCGCTGAAGATCTGGGAACGGAGTAATCAGTATGTCTAGTTACAAGATTGTGAACGCACCCAACCACCCACAGGTCGACCACATGACGGGTGCGGTGCTCGACCGCGACACCATCAACGGCGTCCCGATCATGAGCGATTCCACGCGAGGTGGCGCAAAGCTCGGTCGTAACTTGACGATCGAGGGTGATGTCCTCTCCGCCGAGGACATGCGCTACGACGACACAGAAGTGAAGGGCGAGATTGCGAGGTTGAAGGAGAGGGAGCAATCCATCTACGACCGCATCGACGACCTGACTCATCAGAGCGGGACTGTCGGCCCCGCAGGTCCTCCTGGCCCCACCGGCCCACCTGGCCCGAAGGGTGATCCAGGTCCGCAAGGCCCGCCTGGACCGAAGGGAGACCGAGGGCTGATCGGCCCTGATGGTGTCAGGGGTGCTGCTGGCCCTCCTGGGCCAACCGGCCCGCGCGGTGCTGATGGAACTCCCGGTCCTGTCGGACCAAAAGGTGAACGTGGTCCTGTCGGACCCGATGGTGGGACCGGACCCGCTGGCCCGCCTGGTCCGAAGGGCGAACCGGGAGAACGTGGTCCGGCTGGTGAGCGTGGAGAGGTTGGTCCCGCTGGCCCTCCCGGTCCCGCTGGCCCTCCCGGTCCTGCTGGTTCTGATGCTGACATCATCTGGACCAAGCCGCTCGAAGGTATTACCAAGAAGGCTTACGCCTATCTCTACTACAACGGGGAGAAAGTCGAGCCTGAGCGAACCGGTCCCTTCTTGCGATTCACCTTCACACTAAGGCAGTCTCGTGAGTTCCAGATCCCGTCTTCTCTGACCGTCTCGAACGCCGTCCGAGTCTTTTCCGAAGGTGTCACCGGCGTGTCCCTGCGAGAGCAGGGCGGGTCGAAATGGTTCACATTCTACGGAATGCTGAAGAAAACTTTGGATCCCGATCTCACTGAAGGAGAAACCATCGTTCTACTTGCACTCACCGCATTCTAGTGGCATAATAAGAAGTGCCATGAGAGTTATCTCCGCCCCTCTTCGTAGGTCTTTACTCCTTTCTACTACGAAGAGGGGCTGTTCTCATGTATACTGACCTCAGCCACTAAGTGTGGATACTACAACTAGGAGGAACAAACAATGGCTACCAAGCCTCTCATTCCGGTGGGCGCAGCTGCCGCCGCCGTCAACTCTCTCGCCAAGCAGTACATCGGCACCGAAGCTCTACTCGCCGATGACCTGTCGAACATCTCGGACTTCGGTCGTGCATTCGAAGACCTGGACTCCGGTTCCAAGGAGATCGTCAAGTCCGGTCTCGTCACGCTCATCACCGAGCAGCTGGTGATCGCCAAGGAGTATAAGGGTAATGAGGTGGACATCATCCGCTCTCGCGGTGAGTACGATCCCTCTGCTGGTATCATCCAGAAGAACCGCCCCAACCTCTTGCAGGCTGAGGACGACGCCGATGTGTACAACCCCGCCCCGAACTCCACCTCGGACCCGTTCAAGAACAACCCGATCAACTTCGAGACCGAGTACTTCTACAAGCCCTTCCAGTTCCGCTACCAGTGGTCTATCCCTGAGCGCTGGATGACGGGCATGTTCCTGTCTCGCGACAAGTTCAACCAGTTCATCGCCGCTGTTGACACCTCGGTGAAGAACTCCCTGACGCTGAACCTCGACAACATCACCCTGTCGACTCTTCGCGCGTCCATCGCTCTGAACCTGAACGGTGGTGCGTCTCCGCGTGCTATCAACTTGCTCAAGTCCTATAACAAGGCGTTCAAGGCGACGCTGAAGGCTGAGCAGGCGCTTCAGACCCCTGAGTTCCTTCGTTGGTGCCTCAACCAGATCGCTGTGACTCTCGATCAGCTCAAGATCTACTCGTCCCTGTACAACGAGAAGGCATACCCCAACCACTTGGCCGACCCCAACGTTGTGTTCCTCTCCCAGTTCGAGAACGCGGCGAAGCAGTACTTGCAGGCTGACGTGTTCAACAAGGATCTGCTGGAGCTTCCCGGCCACTCCACGGTCGTCTCGTGGAAGGGCCTGGTGGACGCGAAGGGTTCTGTCCCGTCGTTCAAGTCCCTGTCTACCGTCAAGGATACGTTCTCGGTCTCTTGGCAGAAGACTCCCATCTCCGTCAACCAGGAGGGCGTCGTTGCGCACATCTTCGACAATGAGCGCGTCGGCATCTACAACCTCGGCATGAAGACCACGTCGATGGCTGATCCGGTCGGTCTCAAGACCAACTACTGGACCCACGTGTTCTGCTCGACCATCGCGGACCCGTACGAGAATGGCGTGACGTTCTACATCAAGGACGAAGCCTGATCGACTTGGTGGGCATCTGCTGATAAAGTAGGTGCCCACCACTTTCACTAAGGAGTAATTATGCAAGTAGCACTCATGAACAACCGGTCGCTGCCGAACGTGTTGAACAAGACTGTCTCAACCACTGCCGCATACGATGCTCAGATGGTGACGGCGATCGATGATAAGCAGATTGTTGTACGGGTTGCTCTCCCCTACGGCGATGTGAACTGGAAGGCTATCAACTACATGGAGGTCGACGGAGCTTACTACTACATCGACTCCGTGAAGCTCATCGCTAACGGGGTGGCTGAGATCAACGGCAGTATCGACCTGCTGATGACGTACCGCGATGCCATCAAGCAGCTCAACGTGTTGGCTGAGCGGTCCACCTCCCACGGTTCTCCCAACATTGCTGATCCGCTGCGTGCGTTTGAGGCAGGGGCTGATGTGAAGGTGACGAACTTCTCTTCATCCATCAAGGATACTGAGGCGGAAGGTGTATACATTTTGTCGACCTCGCAGAACGGATACCACTGATGATTGACGGATACGCATTCATCGACAACCAATTTCAGGCCGTCGTAGTCCTCGATGAGAGGGTCACGAAGGCTGACTTTATCAAATGGGGGTGGGCCGTCGAACAGAAGTATCTCAATAAGCGCGATGCAGAGAATGGCGTGAGGGATGGTAAAGCTTTCGAGCTGAATGGAAAGTACTACCGTCTCAATGTGTCCGGCAATAAGACCTCTCGTTATGAGTACCCCTACTGGATGGGAGGTGGCGTCACCAACCTGTTCGCCCTCGATCTCATCACAGCAGCTCTGTCGGCCCCAGTGGCTCATCAGGTTACGCGGACTGCCTACTACGGTCACTGGATGAGCTCTGGCGGTGAGAGGGTTGATGTGACGACCTGGTATCACCGTTCTGATATGAAGGGTGCAGCGACTGTTGAGTTGGCGAAGCTCCCTGGAATTGGCTACCAGTACGCACTCAACACGTTCCATCACGACAACCCGTCAGGTGAATGGCCCGCCTTGGCCGCCACTGCTGCATCTCAAAGTTATGGCGTGTGGATAACCATCCACATGCCTGATTGTGAGATCTCACCTCACACGTGTGTCTCATTGAGGATTGAAGCGGAAGAGGAACCTATCACTCACCGTTTCACTTCTACCCGCCTTGTTCACATGACAACATTCTTTCCCAAGAAGATTAGGAGGCTTCCAATGCCACGCTACCAACCCCGCACCACGACGGATTCCATCTCGTGCTACGTCATGTCTCGCGCTCTCGTGAAGCACTTCATCGACGACTTGTACACCACGGATACGTACGAGAAGATCAAGCAAATGCTCTACGGTGACGGAGCGAATAACCTGCTGAGCCTGAAGTGGTTCTACGGAGTTCGCCCGAGTATCACCACAGCCCGTTCGTCCAGAATCACCCTGGGCAATGTCGTCATGGATAAAACCATTGCCCCTGTCTATAACGGCGACTTCGTTCAGGTGTACATGGGTTACATCCGCGTTCCTCGGGAGTATGAGGACTATCGGGACTACACCAACGTGCGCTATCAGGCGTACATCCCAATGGTCGGTGTCATCGATCTGGACCCCGCTCAGGTCGTCGGTAAGCACCTGCACCTGCTCTACACTGTCAACCTCACGGATGGGTCGGCTGTTGTCACACTGTCTGTCAGCAACATCGTGGTGGCGGGCAATCCAATACTCCCCAAAACGGATGGATGGTACGACACACAACAGATCGTCTTCACCTCGTCCATCACCTACGGCTACGAGATTCCCTTGACTGCGGAGAGTATTCGCAGCCCGTCACTACTTGTCGGTGAAGTGGTGACAAAGGCTGTTGCCGGTGGTGTTGGTGGCGCACTGGTGGGTAATTTCGTCGGTGCCGCTCTAGGTGCAACGGCTGGTGCAATTAGCGCTGCGACAAGTGGGGTTCAGACTACGTACTCGTCCGGCGCTCTCACGGCGAACAGTAACGTGATGGGTGACTTCACACCCAAGCTCATCCGCACCGTTACCAAGGACGTGTCCGGCGACATCGCCCCTGCTGTTGGCACTCCGTCAGGTAAAGTGGTGCGTGTCGGATCTGCAAGCGGCTACCTGAAGGCCGCGACGGTGTACGGCACCCCGTCGACCACCATGCAGCACACCGATGAGATCATCAACATGCTCAAGGAAGGAATCTACATCTCATGAAGTACTACGAACTCGACAACATCCTCACCAAGAACGCCCATTTCAACTTCATCATCGGTGAGCGGTCGAACGGCAAGACCACTGCCGTGTTGCGCCACATCATCAAGGACTATTACGAGACCGGGCGGCGTGGTATGATCATCCGCCAGATGGAAGAGGACATCAAGGGTTATAGGGCAACGGCCCTCTTCGCAGCCATTAACAGTGGTGGGATGGTTGAAGAACTTACGGAAGGTGTATACCACAGCGTGAAGTGTTTCAGGCGGTCATACTACCTCGGCCGAGAAAATGAGGGTGGAGAGATGGAATACGAAAGTGAGCCTTTCGCTCAGCTAGTCTCACTGTCCCAGGCCGATCACAACAAGTCCATCTCATTCCCTAACGTTGGAACGATCGTGTACGACGAGTTCATGCGTCAGGGTGGGCAAATGTTGAAAGACGAACTGGAAAAGTTCGATAGCATCCTTTCCACGATCGTCCGTGAGAAGGCTATGGCCACCATCTTCCTCGTTGCTAATACCGTCTCATGGAATTCTCCCTACTTTAAAAAGTACAAGATCAGGAACGTGAGAAAGATGGATCAGGGGGACATCGCCGTCATGGAGATCCCTTCGCGTGATCCATCGAAGCCTAACACGAGGATAGCTATCGAATACTGTGAGAGTACTGCGAAGAGCGGCGGTAAGGATTCTGACGTATATTTCCCGGATGGTGATGAACAGGCGTTGATGATTAAGGAAGGTGGGTTCGCAGTTCCCGCTTATCCACAGTGTCCGCATCATTTCACCGGCAAGAACGTTAGGCTGACCTGCTGGATCCTTTGTGAAGAAATGATTCTCCGCTGCCGCCTACTCAAGGTAGATAGGGAAGTCTTCTTCTTCGTCGACAAGCTCAATACGGTTAACACACTGCCTGGGGAGAAGGTTGGAGTTGAAACTCCTGATTGGGAGCGCTACGAATTTCTGCGCGATAAGCGCCGCGATCTCGTATACTCCTTGACGTTCACCTCCGACCCCTCACACTTCATCGACCCAACTATTGCGTACTCCGATCCACGCACGCGCTGGTTGGCCGGTGCCTTGCAAGCTAATCGGGTCTTCTTTGAGGATAGTGAAGCGGGTGAAGAGCTGCTGTACTACATCGCCCAAGCCCGTCACCGCTCCGTCACCGCGCTTTAACCATGAGATAATAGAATGCAATTGATCCGAACACTAGGAGGATAGAATGAATTGGAACGATCTCATTGCCGATGAGAACATGTGGATCGGTAATTTCGATGAGGGACGTGGTGGAAACGCCCTTGATCGGATTGTCGTTCACCACAACGCTGGGAAGGCTATGTCACACGGTGGTGTGTACGCGGCGTTCTCTGCCAATGGAACGTCGGCTCACTACAACGTGGACATCGATGGCAACATCTGCCAGTTCGTCCACGACTCTGACACGGCCTGGCATTGCCCTGGCGTGAACCGGGTGTCGATTGGCATCGAGCACGCGAACTCGACGGGTGCTGACGACGGTTGGGACATCGGTGAGGACACGCTCGATGCCGGTGCTCATCTGGTTGCTGCCCTATGCCGTGGCTATGGTTTGGGCCTTCCCGAGTGGCGAGTCAATGTGTTCCCCCACAGCGACTTCTACTCCACTGCCTGTCCTGCCTCGCTGCGTGACACCTACGCGGGTGAGTACATCGAGAGGGCTCAGGAGTACTACAACAACCTTGACCTGGACCTGTCTGCTAAGGAGGGATGGGTGTCGCAGGACGGTGGCTGGTGGTACCGTCTTGCTGACGGCTCGTGGGAGACCGGCTGGTTCCCTGTTGGTGGTAAGTGGTTCTACGCCAACGAGAAGGGCTGGTTGCAGTTCGGCTGGCAGCTCGTCGACGGCCACTGGTACTTCCTCCATGACGTTCACGACGGGCGCTATGGCGAGATGGAGACTGGCTGGATCAAGGTCGGTGAGCACTGGTTCTACCTGAACGACAGGGGCCAGATGCAGACCGGTTGGGTTCTCCTGAAGGGTAAGTGGTACTACCTGGAGGACAACGGCCAGATGCGCACTGGCTGGCTGACGTACAAGGGGGACGACTACTTCCTCACTGAGTCGGGTGCTATGGCAGTCGGCTTGTGCCAGACGCGCTTGGATGGAGCTTGCTCCATCTTTGACGAAACCGGCAAGCTCATCCACGGTCGAATGGTGGTGGAGCAGGATGCGAATGGCATCGTGAAGCTCGTATCCACCACACCACCTGCCGCTTAGGCGAACTCGAACAGCCGTCCTTCTGCGGCCTTCTGAACAAAGTTGGTGTACTCATCCGACACAGTAAGGACGTAGGAGGACGGCTCCAGGTGGATGAATCCCACCTGCTTCATCTCACACGTGTTACCCAGGTAGTCCGTGATGAGGTTATGGGCCGTCCCCTCACTGTACGTGTGAGTGAGGCGGCCAGACTTTTCCGCTGGGACGGTCAGTCCGTCGACGAACGCCTCCATACCACCCTTCTCCTTGATGTAGGTGGCAGCGCCCTTGGACAAGCCAGCGACCGTGATCTTGAACTCATCACCCTTCTCAACGGCGTAGCGCTTGGCTCCGAGCGTCTTGAAGTTGTCGTAGTGACCGTCCACCTCGAACAGGCCGATATGGTGACGGACGCCCTTGATGTCCTTCGGAGCCAGAGCATCCTCCACCTCCTGGTCAGAGGCGTAGAACCAGCGGTGGTGCATGGCGGCGGACAGGCGCTCACGCACCTCACTGTTGACACGATCGATGATGACCTGGGCTTTGGGTGAGGGCTTGTGGTAGATCGAGTCGGTGTCGCAGTACATGACAGTCACACCGGCGTCGATCAGATCGTACATCGTCATGAGAAGAATGTAGCGGCTGTAGGCGGTCACCCACGCGGCCCAGGGGTAGTAGAGGTAGCGGCTGTGGGAGTTGTTGTACTTACTCAGAGCTTCCTCAATGGACGGGAGTGAGGGAGTGAACGTTCCATCCTCAGCATTGAACTCGTATTCAGTACGCACTGGGTCCATGGAGACGGATCCGTACACACCGTTGACATCCACCTTGGCGCTACGATAGTTCACCTCCTGGCCTGCAACACCCTTCAGAGCCGTCTTATCACCGTACATAGCAACGATCGAATCCGTGATGGCGGCAGGAAGGTAATCAGCAGGTGCCACCATCACATCCACAACCTCAATGGACTCCACGTCGTAGCAGCGACGGAAAATCTGCCAGTCAACGTCCGTCATCGTCAGGACCATTTGGGTGGCGCTGAATACTCGACCGTTGTCGACAAACGGGTCGGTGATGGACAGAACCTTGGAACGGCTGATGTATGGGAAGGGGTAGCGCGACACCGCCTCGTTGACGACAAAAGTGACGAAGAAGTGGACGGCTCCGGCGCACTTATCGAGTTCTTCAGGAGTGAACTTGTGGTTGATCATTGAGTGGAATGTGCCCATTGGGTAGGTGAACTGAATCATGGAGGAAGGATAGGAGCTCGCCAAGTCGACGGCGACAGTATCACCCATCTCCTGACCCATCACCATAGAGTTGGCGTGAGTATAGCCGCCCTGGAACGAATGGCGGGCGAGAGAGTACGTTTCCACATTCAGCGTCAACTCGGAGATAAGCTGCTGGTACTCGGGATCTGCGAGTGCAGCCTTACGCATACGGCGGCGAACGTACCCCGTCTGGGTGATGGGGATGGAACGAAGAGCCTGCTCGATGGAGCCACCCTCCTGTGCAAGAGCCTGGCGCTCGTACTCAATGAGGATACGCACGTCGTTATCGATGTAGCCCATCTCTTCATCGGACAAAGGGGTTATGGAGTTGCGGATCTTCGTGTGATCAATGTCCCCAACCATCTTCTGCACCCCCACGTCCTTTCCCACAGCCTCAAGAGGCTTGCCGGTCAGGACGTAGGAGCAGCGGAACTCGAAGCCCAGCGTGGAGACAGCGCGGACAATGCGTCGCTCAGAAGCGATTGCGAACGCGGAATCCCACGTCATGTAGTGCTTGATGAACTGCCACTCGTATGCCTCGTTGTGGACATAGACAACAAGACGGCGGTCGAGGGACAGTTCCATGTCAGCTGCAATCTTCTCAAGTAGGGAGAAGAAGTCATCAGCAGTACGCGCGTGGTAGATCTTATCGTCGATCGCTAGAGCGTAGGAGTAGACGATAGCTTTCTTCACTCCTTCGTCCTCATAGGAAGACGTTTCGATGTCGAACGCTGCCAGGTGCTCGACATAATGAACCTTTTTCTTTGCCATGAGAAGTTCCTTTCGTGTTTAGAATGGTAGATCGCGTTCTTTACTGAAGAAGGGGAGGGGGTCTAGCCCATGCTTCTCAAACGCATCTTCGAAGATGGATCTGGCGACTTGATCTTCAATCTCCAGCCTCTTCTCCTTAGCCTGAAGATCTGCGAGGCTATGGCCGAGAATGATCTTCAGTTCTCCAGTGTCGGATGAAGAGATAAATTTATATTTGTACTTCTGATCGTTGACTGCTGTTTTCACCACCTCGGTCGCTTTGGTGGAAGAAAGGCCAGCCGTTTCCATTTCCAGGTGAACCGCTTCCCAAAATGCCGTTCGTTGCTCGTCAGACCACGTTCTATAGTCCTCACCGACAAGCGCAACACCCTTTTCGATGTGGTCATTAGCACCCGCAACCGTCAGAGTCTTCGTGTTGAGGGCTTTAGCTGTCTTGGAAGTAATAGAACGCAACTGGTTCAGAGTCATGTTCTTCGGGTCGTTATCCAACAACTTCTCAGCCCTACGAGTCATGAAGTTATTGCCGACTGAGTTAGTGACGATGCGCAAACGGCCACGGAGACGGCGGCGCTGAACTGCGTACGCCTCAGCCAGTTGGTCCTTCGTCATTCCTGACATGACGCTGGGATTACTCAACTGTGCCACGAGATCGTCGTTGTACGCCCGTTTCGCGGCCTTTTGGAAGCCCTGTGCCCTTGTGCCCGTAGACTTGTCCAAGCGTCGTGCCGCGGCCTCCTTGGCTTGGATTTCGCGGTAGTTTGTGGTGGGCATAGACTTGATCTCGTCGATCTGTGCCTTCACACGCTCCACGACCAGATCTCCGCCCTTGATGTCCTTCTGGGCTAGGCGGATGATGCGCTTGGTCGTGTTAGCCAAGAAACGCATTGCCTCCTTGTTAAGAGCGGCTGCTGCAACTGTTAGTGCCATGATCGTGTTCCTCTCAGATAACGCCAGGGTGGAAGGTGGCGGTGCAGACTTCGAATGGGTATTCGAAGCACGTGCAGTGCGGCTGGGGTTCTGTAATGACCTGAATCATGTTCTCAGGGCGGTAGTACTTGAACCCATCAATGGTGACAATAACTTCGTGACGCCAGAAGAAATCGTGGGGGCGCATCGCGTGGACTGCATCCAGGGCATCGATCAGCATGTCACGCGCTTCGATGACGGAAAGGCTGGTGCGATCGAGGCGGTTCAGTAGGTTGGCAAAGGCGATCCTCATCGCAGTGCCAGTCTGATCGTCGGGGATGGGGAAGAAGCGAATGAAGCGACGGAGCTCGTTGATGTAGTAGGTGGGCTTGACCGTCGTGGGAATGAGGAAGTCCCAGAGTTCGTGGTTGGAGCGGAGGTCAATCATCGTAGTGTCCTTTCAATCGTTGTTGTAGCGATCGGTTGATCGCCATG
>ERZ773054.1485-NODE-1485-length-14110-cov-9.392458_pt1 | contig 14110 bp, 13 predicted proteins | sample MGYA00580630_ERZ773054 | MGnify/ENA primary metagenome ERZ773054 (study PRJEB29015, sample SAMEA2737994) | human oral metagenome | biome: human oral; feature: human-associated habitat; material: dental | place: China | collected 2115 ... | reverse complement strand
GGCCGCTTTGGGCCGGGCTGCGGGCGCGGCGGCCACGGCCAGGCGCACCTGCACGGGCGCGCCACAGACTTCTTCCAGCACGGCGGCGATGTGGCCCGCGTATTTCTCGCGCACGAAGTCCAGCTTGAAACGGTTGGGAGCGAACACGGTGACGCTGGCGCCTTCGTCATCCATCTGCGCCGTCAGCGGCTTGATCCAGAGGTCAAACAGCTTCTGGTCGATTTGCTGCGACAGGGCTTCGACGCAAGCGGGCCAGGGCGAAGCAGCGTGCGGGAAGGAAGCAACTGGAGAAGAAGCAGAGGGCGGGCGGGCGGCGCTGGGCATGGAGAGACGAGCGGAAAGCAGCAAACGAAAAACAGAAGGGCGGCAGATGAAGCAGCAGGCCAAAGCGGCGGGCGGCGCCCGGGCGGCGCTGAGCGCAGGGCGCGGAAAGCGCGGCGGCGGCGGGCCAAGCCTGCGGCGCTTGCGCATTCCCATGACAGCGAAAAGGAAACAGGAGTCGAAGCGCGCGGAAAACGGAGCCGGGCAAAAATTCTATCCACAGGCTGCGGCTTGACACAATCCCGCCCCTGATGGCAGGCAATTGCCCGCGCCCGCTGATAGCGGCGGAATTTGTGATAATCCGCCGTTTACCTGCGCTGCGGCGCAGCTGCTTTTTTTCGACTCACGTACTGCAAAAAGGACAAGCATCATGGCCATGAAACGCACTTATCAGCCCTCCAAGATCCGCCGCGCCCGCACGCACGGCTTTTTGGTGCGCATGAAAACGCGCGGCGGCCGCGCCGTCATCAACGCCCGCCGCGCCAAGGGCCGCAAACGCCTGGCCGTCTGAGCCGTCGCGGCGGCTTCAAAAGGCACATGAGCGCAGGGGCAGCAGGCGAACCAGACGCGGCGGGCCGCGCGCTTTCAGCCGCAGCGCCCCGCTCCTGGCTGCGGCTGAAAACGCGCGCCCAATATCAGGCCGTGCTCAAAAATCCGCCAGCATCCCGCACGGCGCATTTCGCGCTGCACCGTCTGGCGTGGAGCGGCAGCGCCGCTGTAACGCCTGCCGAAAGGCAAAAACCGGTCTTCACGCCCGCCAGCGGCGTGTGGCTGGGCGCGATGGCGCCCAAGCGCTGGGCGCGCCGCGCCGTCACGCGCAACGCCATCCGGCGCCAGATTTATGCGCTGGGGCAGCAAAAGGCGGGCGGCTGGCCCGCTGGCGCCTGGCTGGTGCGTTTGCGCGCCGGCTTTGACCGCAGCCAGTTTCCCAGCGCTTCATCCACTGCCCTCAAACGCGCCGTTCGCAGTGAGCTGGAGCGGCTTTTCGCGCGCGCCTTGCCGTCTGCAAACACAAAGCCCGCAGCGGATTCACTGCCGCCCGGCCTTTCCTAACCGCCCAATCGCTTCCCGGATTGCCTTTCTTTTCTCGCCATGCGCAAGCTGCTCATTGCCCTGGTTCGCGGCTACCGCCTGTTGCTGTCGCCCTGGCTGGGATCGGCCTGCCGCTTTGAGCCGACTTGCTCTCTTTACGCCATTGAAGCGCTGGAGCGCCACGGCGCGCTGGCAGGCAGCTACCTCACGCTGCGGCGGCTGGGCCGCTGCGGCCCTTGGTGTGCAGGCGGCCATGATCCCGTGCCTGACGCGCCGCCGCGCCTTTGCCGTCTTTTCACTTCGCCGCCGGCTGTTTCACGCCGCCCGCCAGCGTCCGCTTCCCCAACCGAACCAACTCCATGAACGACATTCGCCGCACCATCCTGTGGGTCGTTTTTGCCCTCTCCAGCATCTTGCTGTGGGACAAATGGCAGGTCCACAACGGCCGCCCGGCCACGTTCTTTCCCAGCCCGGCGGCCACGGCCCAGGGGCCGCAAGGCGCGGGCGCTGCGCCTTCAGCCGTGCCTGCGGCCACGGGCGCATCCGGCGCTTCTGCGCTTCTGCCCGGCCAGGCCGCGCCAGCCGCCCTGCAACCGGCCAGCGAGCGCATCGAAGTCACCACCGACGTGATGAAGCTCGTGTTCGATACCCGGGGCGGCTCCATCATCCACAGCGAATTTCTGGCGTATGACGAGGCGGGCCGCCCCGGCAAACCCTTCGTGCTGCTGGACGACAGCCGCGAGCGCATCTACCAGGCCCAGTCCGGCCTGGCCAACCCGCAAGGCGCGCCTTTGCCCACGCACGAAACCGTCATGCAGTTCAGCGGCGAGCGCGCGCTCAAGGACGGCGAAAACACCCTCACCCTGCGCTTTGAATCGCCCGAAATCGGCGATGTCAGACTTGTAAAAACCTACACGCTGGAGCGCGGCTCCTACGTCATCCACACCACGCACGAAATCATCAACGGCGGCCAGCAGCCCGTTTCGCCCCAGCTCTACGTTCAGCTGGTGCGCGATGGCGGCAAGGAAGCGGGCGAAACCGGCTTTTATTCCACCTTCACCGGCCCGGCCTTCTACACGCCCGAAAAGAAATATCAGAAGGTTGAATTCAAAGACATCGCCAAAGGCGACGCCAGCTACCAGAAAACATCGCCAAACGGCGGCTACGTCGCCATGGTGCAGCACTACTTCGCCAGCGCCTGGGCTTTCGATGAACAAACCGCGCTGGAAAACTCCGCCCGCCAGGTGTCGCCCAACCTGTATGCGGCCACCATGCTCACGCAGCCCAAGCTGGTAGCGCCCGGCGCAAGCGAAACGCTCCATGCGCGCCTGTTCATCGGCCCGCAAATCGAAACCGTGCTGGAGCATGTGGCCCCCGGCCTGGAACTGGTCAAGGACTATGGCTGGTTCACCATCCTCTCCAAGCCGCTGTATGCCCTGCTCAACTGGCTGCACAGCCTGCTGGGCAACTGGGGCTGGGCCATCGTCGCCCTGGTCGTGTTGCTGAAAATCGCCTTCTACTGGCTCAACGCCAAGGCCTACGCCAGCATGGCGAAGATGAAAGCCATCAGCCCGCGCATCACAGCCCTGCGCGAGCGCTACAAGGACAAGCCGCAAGACATGCAGCGCGAGATGATGCGCATCTACCGCGAAGAAAAAGTGAACCCCCTGGGCGGCTGCCTGCCCATCCTGATCCAGATTCCGGTGTTCATTGCCCTGTACTGGGTGCTGCTGTCCAGCGTGGAAATGCGCGGCGCGCCCTGGATTCTGTGGGTCACTGACCTGTCGGTGAAAGACCCCTACTACATCCTGCCGCTGGTCATGGCGTTCACCACCCTGTTTCAAACGGCGCTCAACCCGCTGCCGCCCGATCCCATGCAGGCCAAGATGATGTGGATCATGCCGCTCGTGTTCAGCGTCATGTTCTTCTTCTTCCCTGCGGGCCTGGTGCTCTACTGGATCACCAACAACATCCTCACCATCGCCCAGCAGTGGATCATCAACACGCGCCTGGGCGTGCCGCCGCAGTTCAACCTGCCCAAGTTCAAATAAGAAACTGTCTTCAAAGTCATCCCAGAAGCCTGACCATACGCCGGACGCAAGCGATCTTGAAGAACGCTTCATCTGAGCAGCCCGATCAGCAAAACCCTGGTTCCCACCCGGTCTTGGAGGCCCGCCAAGTGCACCACCACGCCTGACAGCGGCCCCATCGTGTCTGATAGCTATGTGGCGCTTGCTGCACCCTCTCTTTTGACTCTTTTGCCTGCGTCAATCCGTGCCGCCCCCTTTTGAGACGGTCTTGAGCGATTCGGAGCGATGGTGGCACGCCAGGGTTGGCACGTCTGTTTACGTCAAACGCGCGTCCAGTGCCTTCTTCTTGGGCACGTCTGCGGCCTGCGCGCGAGAAAGCTGGGAACAGGCTTTGAAAACCTGCCCCTGGGCAAAACCGTAGTCCAGCCCGTCACGCTCGCAGGCAGGCGGCTGGCCGCGCCAGCTACGGGCTTTCAGCCCGCCCGCAAGGCATTGGCCAGCGACTGGGCCAGGCGCTGGGCCTGGGCGGCATCAGGGCACTCGACCATCACGCGCACCAGCGGTTCGGTGCCGCTGGCGCGAATGAGCACGCGGCCCGCGCGGCCCAGTTCGGATTCGGCGGCGCGCGTGGCCTGTTGCAGGCGGGGGGTGTTTTGCCAGTCTTGGCCGGGGGCCAGGCGCACGTTGATGAGCGGCTGCGGAAAAAGCTGCACGCCTGCCAGCGCCTCGGCCAGCGTGCGGCCCGTTTGCACCAGCGCGTGGAGCACTTGCAGGGCGCTGACGATGCCGTCGCCCGTGGTGTGCTTGTCCAGCACGAGCAGGTGGCCCGATCCTTCGCCGCCCAGCGGCCAGCGGCGCGCCATCAGTTCTTCGAGCACGTAGCGGTCGCCCACTTTCGCGCGCACGAGTTGCAGGCCGCGCTGTTGCAGCGCCAGTTCCACGGCCATGTTGGTCATGAGCGTGCCCACCACGCCCGCCAGGGGCGCGCCTTGCTCCAGCCGGTGCAGCGCCAGCAGGTAAAGCAGCTCGTCGCCGGTGTAAAGGCGCCCGTTTCCGTCCACCATTTGCAGGCGGTCGGCGTCGCCATCCAGCGCAATGCCAATGTGCGCGCCATGCTGGCGCACGGCCTGCTGCAAGGCCTGCGGATGCGTGGCGCCCACGCCGTCGTTGATGTTCAGGCCGTCGGGCCGGTTGCCAATGGCGATGACTTCGGCCCCCAGCTCGTGAAAAACGGCAGGGGCGATCTGGTAGGCCGCGCCGTGGGCGGCGTCCACCACGATCTTCAGCCCGCGCAAACTCAAATCTGCGCCGAAAGTGCTTTTGCAGAACTCGATGTAGCGGCCCGCCGCGTCGTCCAGCCGGCGCGAGCGGCCCAGCGCGGCCGATTCCACCCATTGCGGGGCTTCTTGCAGCGCCGCTTCCACTTGCTGCTCCCATTCGTCGGGCAGCTTGGCGCCATCGGCGCTGAAAAACTTGATGCCGTTGTCGGCGTAGCGGTTGTGGCTGGCACTGATGACCACGCCCAGGCTGGCGCGCTGCGCCCGCGTGAGGTAGGCCACGGCGGGCGTGGGCACGGGGCCGAGCAGCAGCGCGCCCACGCCAGCGGAGTTCAGGCCCGATTCGAGCGCGCTTTCCAGCATGTAGCCGGAAATGCGCGTGTCTTTGCCAATGAGCACAAGCGGGCTGCCTGACTGGCCTTGTGCGCTTTGTGCCTGGCGCTTGAGCACGCGGCCCACGGCGTGCCCCAGGCGCAGCACGAAATCAGGCGTGATGGGCGGCTGCCCCACCGTGCCGCGTATGCCGTCGGTGCCGAAATACTGGCGGGTCATGATCCGGAAAGTCCTTTTGCGAAAAAGCGAAGGCGCGATTGTCTAGGACGGCTGCCTACATCAAAAACAGGAGCAAATTCATGGCTCTAAAATACCGCTCTGCGCACATTTCACTAGGACATATTGCTATCAATAGAGTAGCGCAAACTGACCGGAAATGAACGCCATTTCCGGCCAGCGCGGAATGCAGGCCGCCCGCCCTACACTCGCCCGATGCAATCCGACTACGCCCCCGAATCCCTTGACGTGGCCTCTTTCTCGGCCACGGCCAGCCGCCTGCAGGGCGTCAGCCCGCTGGAGCAATACCCGCGCCTGGCGCAAGACTGCCTGCCCGCGCCGGAAGGCGTGCAGGTGCGCTGGCTGGCCCGTGGTCTGCGGCTGGCGCTACCTGGCGCGGGCGTGCTGCCCGCCCTGCACCTGCAAGCGCAGGCCGAGCTGCCGCTGGCCTGCCAGCTGTGCCTGGGCAGCGTGCGCACGCCCGTAACGGTGGACCGGCGCTTTGCCTTCGCCGCCAGCGAAGAAGCCGCAGCCCGGCTGGACGAACAGGCCGAAGACGTGGATGTGCTGGCGCTCGCGCCCCGGCTGAATCTGCACGCCCTGATTGAAGACGAGCTGCTGATGGCGCTGCCGCTGACGCCGCGCCACGCAAACGCCTGCCCGGAACACGTGCCCATGTCGGCCCAGTCCGAAGGCTTTGACGCGGCGGCCCGCCGCCCCAGCCCGTTTGCCGCGCTGGCCGCGCTCAAGGACGGAGGCGAGAGCGGCCCTGCCAATGGCGCGAAAGCGTGAGCTGGCTATAATCCGCCGCTTTGGCATCTCGGTGCCAGCTCGTTTTTCCATCTCTTTCACGCTCTGCCGCCCGCGCCGCGCTGGCGGCAGTTTCACAAGGAGCCATCATGGCTGTTCAACAGAACAAAAAATCGCCTTCCAAGCGCGGAATGCACCGCTCGCACAATGCCCTCACCGCCCCCGGCATCGCAGAAGAACCCACCACGGGCGAAATTCACCTGCGCCACCACATCAGCCCCAACGGCTTTTACCGTGGCCGCCAGGTCATCAAGCCCAAGTCGCAAGACTGAGGCGAGTCTTTCCGGCAGCAGAAATCAGGCTGCCAGCGGCGCTCCCGTCATTCCAAAGGCCCGGCACTACGCCTGATCTGCGTAGCCTCCGGGCCTTAGTTGTTCATGGAACCGGCATTTCATGGCGCGGGCCTCTTGGAACCTGTTCAAAGTCTGCCCGTGAGTGTGAAAAACACGGCTTCGGGCAGCCTGCGGCGTTGCACGTCTTCACCGCCCCCAAGGCCCGTCTGCGGTTTGCACCTTGCAGTCCATTCCGATTCCCGAGCTTTCGCCCCTCAAAGTCCAACTCAACCAAAACCATCAACTTCGCGGCCTGATGGATGGCATGGGCCAATACGGCTTCGCCAAGTCGCTGGTATAGGCAGCCTGTCCGCCAAAACCTTCATCGCCCGCTACTTCGCCCGCACCCTGGCGTTGCCGAATACATGCAGCGCACCAAAGAACAAGCCGCAGTCCAAGGCTTCGTCGAGAACCCGTCCGGCCGCCGCCTCTACCTGCCCAACATCCGCAACAAAAACGCCAACGCCCGCGCCGGAGCCGAACGCGCCGCCATCAGCGCCCCCATGCAAGGCACTGCATCCGACCTCATCAAACGCGCCATGACAGACGTGTCCCGCTGGCTTTCAGACGGCCTGAAAAGCAAGCTGATCATGCAGGTGCATGACGAACTGGTGCTGGAAGCGCCCGAAGCCAAACTGGATTTAGTCAAAGAAAAACGGCCGCAGATGATGGCGAAAGTGAATGAAGGGATATTGAAAGTGCCGCTGATAGCAGAAGTTGGCGTGGGCATGAATTGGGGAAAAGCGCATTGAGATTGTGTAGTATTCAAGAGATTATTTCAAGAAGGGGATAAAACGATGAGTATTCAAGATTTAATTAAAGAAGGCATAGATTTATTCAAGAACAAGAAATTTGATGAAGCAATTACGAGACTGAATCAGGCTTTAGATCAAATTAAAGATAAAGATAGCCAGATTCAGGAGCAAATTGACATTCAGTTTTGGCTTGGCCGCTGCTATTTTGAGCAGGCAAAGAAAGCCAAAGAAAGGGATGCGGAACAGTTATTTGGACTTGCAATTGAACACCACCAACAGCAACTGAGGCTTGCCAAACAGCTGGAGGACGAAAACGGTATTCAGGAACAAATCAACGCCCAATTTTCTTTAGGCCGCTGCTATTTTGAGCAGGCGATGAAAGCTGAAGGAACGGCTTCTGAACAGTTGTTTGGACAGGCAGTTAAACACAACCTAGAGCGATTGCGTCTTGCCAAACAGCTGGAAGACAAACAAAACAACATTCAAAAACAAATCAATGCCCAATTTTCTTTAGGCCGCTGCTATTCTGAGCAGGCCAAGAAAGCCAAAGGAAAGGATGCGGAACAGTTATTTGGACTGGCAATTGAACACCACCAACAGCAACTGAGGCTTGCCAAACAGCTGGAGGGCGAAAACGGTATTCAGGAACAAATCAATGCCCAACATTGGCTAGGCCGATGCTATTTTGAACAAGCGATGAGAGCCGAAGAAGAGGCTTCTGAACAGTTGTTTGGACAGGCCGTTAAACACCACCAGCAGCAATTGAGGCTTGCTAAACAGCTGGAGGACGAAAACGATATTCAGGAACAAATCAATGCCCAACATTGGCTAGGCCGCTGCTATTTTGAACAAGCGATGAGAGCCGAAGAAGAGGTTTCTGAACATTTGTTTGGACTTGCAATTAAACGCCACCAACAGCAACTGAGGCTTGCCAAACAGTTGGAAGACAAGCAAAACAGCATTCAAAAACAAATCAATGCCCAACATTGGCTAGGCCGTTGCTATTTTGAACAGGCGATGAAAGCCAAAGGTGAGGCTTCTACACGGTTGTTTGAACAGGCAATTGAACACCACCAACAGCAATTGAGGCTTGCCGAACTGTTGGAGGGCGAAAACGGTATTCAAAAACAGATCAATGCCGAGGCTTGGCTAGGCCGCTGCTATTTAGAGCAGGCGATAAAAACCAAAGGTGAGGCTTCTACACGGTTGTTTGAACAGGCAATTGAGCACCGCCAACAGCAATTGAGGCTTGCCGAACAGCTGGAAGACAAGCAAAACAGTATTCAACAGCAAATCTATGCCCAATTTAGGCTTGGCCGTTGTTATCTTAAACAGGCAGTTAAGATCAAAGATGAGGATTCTTCTAAAGTCAAAAAGTCAATTGAAGAGGCTGATAAATGTTTTTCATTTTCCTTAAATAACTTGTCACAATTAAAGAATGAGTTAGAAAGAGATAGGACTAATAGGATTATTAGTCAGCATTTAAAAGAAGTTTATTTTCTTCAAGAAAAATGGCAAAATTATTTTGAGCAGAAGAAACAGAAAATACGAGAAGGCCTATTCAAACACAAAGAAGGCAATTTAATCGATGCTGTCTCGACCATTCTGGCGGTTTTAAATATTTCACCTATTGAATTGGGTTCAATTCCGCTTACCCATTATACTTCGCCTTCCGTATGCGATAAACTGTTCGGCATTGTCTATGATAAAAATGATGTCAATAATAAAAACAAGGATCCAGTTGACGAGCAACTAGCCAACCCAATAAGAATCAGCAGCTCCACCTATATGAACGATCCAACAGAAGGAGAGGGATTATTAGAGTTACTGGATCTGCAGGATTTGGAATTGGAAAACAAAGTCGATTGCCCTAAATATAATGCTTTTTTTGCCTGTTTTTCCAGCCGCGTAAACGATTTGAACCAGTTCCGCCTGTATGGCAAAGAAAATGGTGTTGAGGCATCGGGCTGTTGTTTGGTGTTTAATAAAGATGGGAATTGGTTGAGAGAGCCCGATGTTTCCGTCTCATTCCGTAGCATGGCAAAAAAAGAGGATGAATATTCGAGGGAACAGCCGGTAGAAGCAGATATATCTGATGCAGATTTGGAAGATGCAAACCTGCCGCTTTATCAAGTAGCTTATATTGCTTATCAAGATGAATATCTTATCAAAAATGAATGCAGAATATGGTTATTGAATAGTAATAAACAAATTTTCGGAATTCAATTGGAATCTGTAGGAAAAAAGTCAAGCTGGCATAATTTTCGCATCGGCAGACTTAGAAAGGCATTGAAGCAGTTAATTAAAATTTTCAAGAAGAAATCTAATATCAATGATGAAGACAGAGAAGCTTTGGAATATATCCGCTACCTGTTTAAAGATTTTGCATTCCGCGATGAAGAAGAGTTTCGCCTGTTGAAAATTGAACAAATCGGTTCGGACAAAATTGAATATTGCGAAACTACGCAATCCATCTATCTGCCTTATGCTGATGCGCGCGATATTGTGAATGAAGTGATTTTGGGGACAAATTACGAAAGAAGCGGGAAAGGGCGCAAGGCGGAAGCGTTTCAGCATTTGATGCGGAAGCATTACCCAAATATTAAAGTTTCCCGCTCGTCGTTGCCGATTAATGCCAATCCGCCGATCAAGAAGGATTAGCCAGCAGCAGGTCATATTTAAGCCACTGCCATCCCAAAGCTGTCGGACTCGGGAATCCGGCCTGCCAAACTGGTGCTGGAAGTACCCGAAGCCGAACTGGATTGGGTAAAAGAAAAACTGCCGCAGATGATGGCGAAGGCGGATGCAGGGATGTTGAAAGCGCCGCTGGTGGCTGAAGCTGGTGTGGGAACGAATTGGGAAGAGGTGCATTAATATTGTTAGGTACAATTCTGTCGGCAATTCATGGGGACGCAAGTACAGATCCAACCTGAACCGCGCCCGCCAAAAATGCTATTTCTAAGAGTCATACGCTGATGTTTTACATAATCGTTGCAGTCAAACTCATCTTGGGCCTATTGGCGCTTGTGCTGGTGATTAATTTGACCGGAAAGGGCAATCTTGCGCCCGCTTCGGCCAGCGACCAGGTGCAGAACTATGTGCTTGGCGGTATTGTCGGTGGTGTCATCTACAATACTGATATTTCCATCCCTGTATTTATGCTGATTTTGGCCATTTGGTTTGCGGCGGTTTTATCGCTGCGTTGGCTGAAAAAACATAATAATTGGGTCAAGAGATGGGTGGACGGGCAACCTGTCATGTTGATTTCACGCGGCAAAATTGATGTGGACGCGGCACGCAAAGCAGGCATCTCGGCAAATGATTTGTCCTTCAAGCTGCGTATGCAGGGCATTTATGCGGTCAAAGATGTCAAACAGGCCATTCTTGAACAGGACGGGCAGCTCATCATCACATCTTTTGGCGAGGAAAATCCGAAATATCCGTTGATTACTGACGGCAGCATTCAGCCGGCCACACTGGAAATGATTGATAAAGATGAAAATTGGCTGCTGGCTGAATTGAAAACTCAGGGAATAACGGACGTTGGCACGGTATTTCTTGCGGAATACGACAACGGAAAGATTACAGTAACAAGTTCTCTCCCGAATCAAGGCTTACACATATGACCATTCTGGCCATTGATTGCATGGGCGGCGACCACGGCACGCAAGTCACGCTGCCGGCCTGCCGCCAGTTTCTGAAGCAGCATGACGACGCCAGCCTGCTGCTGGTGGGGCAGCCCGAGGCGCTGGCCGGTTTCGTGCATCCGCGTGCGCGCGTGGTGCCCGCCAGCGAAATCGTGAGCATGGACGACCCTGTGGAAGTAGCCCTGCGGCGCAAGAAAGACTCGTCCATGCGCGTGGCCATCGAGCAGGTGAAAGGCGGCCAGGCCGACGTGGCCCTGTCCGCCGGCAATACGGGCGCGCTCATGGCCATTGCCCGCTACGTGCTGAAAACCGCTGAAGGCATTGACCGCCCCGCCATCGCCTACCCCATGCCCAACAGCAAGGGCGGCGCCACCACCATGCTCGATCTGGGCGCCAACGTGGACTGCACCGCCGAGCACCTGCTGCAATTTGCCGTGCTGGGATCGGCCCTGGTTTCAGCCCTGAGCGGCAAGCCCGACCCGCTCGTGGGCCTGCTCAACATCGGCGAAGAGGCCATCAAGGGCAGCGAAGAAATCAAGCGCGCTGGCGAGCTGCTGCGGCGGGCCGCGCAAACCGGCGTGATCAACTTTTACGGCAACGTGGAGGGCAACGACACCTTCAAGGGCACCACCGACATCGTGGTGTGCGATGGCTTCGTGGGCAACGTGGCGCTGAAAACCACCGAAGGGCTGGCCAGCATGATTGCGGGCTTTCTGCGCGAAGAGTTCTCGCGCAACCTGCTCACCAAACTGGCCGCGCTGGCGGCCATGCCCGTGCTGGGCGCGCTGAAAAAGCGCATCGACCCGCGCCGCCACAACGGCGCGGCCCTGCTGGGGCTGCGCGGCCTGGTCTTCAAGAGCCACGGCGGCGCTGATGAATTCGCGTTCTGCTGCGCCATGACCCGCGCGTATGATGCGGCCCGCCACGGACTGCTGGGCCGCGTGCAGGAGCGCATCACACGCGCCGCGCCGCTGCTGGCCTGCGCCACTCCCCAGCCGGCCGTCACCACGACAAACTGAAAACGCCGCCCTCTTGGGCGGCGTGTTTTTTGGAGACATTTTTCATGACACGCTACACCCGCATCACCGGCACAGGCAGCTTTCTGCCCGCGCGCCGCGTCTCCAACGACGAACTGGCGGCCGAGCTGGCCGCGCGCGGCATTGAAACCTCCGACGCCTGGATCACCGAGCGCACCGGCATCCGCGCCCGCCACTTTGCCGACCCTGCAACCCCCGCCAGCCAGCTGGCCGTGCCCGCCGCGCAAGCAGCCATGCAAGCCGCAGGCGCGCAGCCGCAAGACATTGATCTGCTCATCGTCGCCACCTCCACGCCCGACATGGTGTTTCCCGCCACCGCCGCCATCGTGCAGCGCCAGCTGGGCATTGCGGGCAGCCCCGCCTTCGACGTGCAGGCCGTGTGCAGCGGCTTCATCTACGCCCTTACCGTGGCCGACGCCATGATCCGCGCTGGCAGCGCGCGCCGCGCCCTGGTCATTGGCGCGGAAGTGTTCAGCCGCATCCTCGACTTCAACGACCGCACCACCTGCGTGCTCTTTGGCGATGGCGCGGGCGCCGTGGTGCTTGAAGCCAGCGACACCCCTGGCATCCTCGCCACCGACTTGCACGCCGACGGCAGGCATGTGGACATCCTTTGCGTGCCCGGCCACGTCAGCGGCGGCCACGCGCTGGGCACGCCCCTGCTGCACATGGACGGGCAGGCCGTTTTCAAGCTCGCCGTCAGCCTGCTCGACAAAACCGCCCGCGCCGTGCTGGAAAAAGCCGGCAAAACCGCCGCTGACGTGGACTGGCTCATTCCCCACCAGGCCAATTTGCGCATCATGCAAGGCACGGCCAGAAAACTCGGCCTGCCGCCCGAAAAAATCATCGTCACCCTGCAAGAGCACGGCAACACCTCCGCCGCTTCCATTCCGCTGGCGCTGGACCACGCCGTGCGCAGCGGCCAAGTCCGCCCCGGCCAAACCGCCCTGCTCGAAGGCGTGGGCGGCGGCTTTACCTGGGGTTCCGTGCTGCTGACCCTGTAGCCTGCGGCCAGCCGCCGCTTTCGGAAAGCGCGGCGGCCAACACTGATTTCACCCGGGCGGAGCAGCGCGTGGACGCAAAAAAAGCGGGCTGAAGCGGGCGCACCGCAGGCGGCCAGGCAGCCCGGCGAGCGGAACTGAACGGCAAACGCGCAAGGCCAGGCGCGCAGCGCCAAATGTGCGGCGCCACTGCGCCACTCTTTTCATCGCGCTGATTTGCTCCTCTATCAATAGCATGACGTCCTAGTGGAATCTGCGCGATAGGGTTTTTTACCCCCATTGAATTCGCTCCTGTTTTCGATATTCCTGGCAAGCAGAATTCGATTGGAGACACCGCCTTGCCTGGCGCAGCCCCATTCATCGGCCGCGCCTGCGCCGCCCAGACTGCTGCTCCCGCTTCGTCCGCCTCATGAGCGGGCCGTGAGCAGATGACAAGCGCCTCAAAACCTGCTCTCAGGCCAAAGCCTGTTCTGGCCCGCCAGCTTGCTCCACCCGCGCGCGCAGCCAGCAGGCGGCTTCGGCCACGCCCTGACGCTTGAGGGCAGAAAAAAGCATCACATCGCCGCCGCCCGCTTGCAGGCGGGCGATGGACAGCGCCTTGGCCTGCTCGCTGCGGTTGAGCTTGTCGGCCTTGGTCAGCAGCACCAGAAAAGGCAGGCCCTGCTCCACGCGCGGGCGAATGACCTCCAGCAGCGCCTCGTCCAGTTCCTTGATGCCGTGGCGCGGATCGCAAAGCATGACCACCGCCGCCAGATTGGCGCGCGTGAGCAGGTAATTGACCATGACTTGCTGCCAGCGCAGCTTGTCGGCCTGCGGCACGGCGGCATAGCCATAGCCGGGCAAATCGGCCAGCACGGCATCGGTCTGGCCCCGGCGGCCCAGGGCGAACAGATTGATGTGCTGGGTGCGCCCCGGCGTTTTGGAAGCGAAGGCCAGGCGGTTTTGCTGCGTCAGCGTATTGATGGCCGTGGACTTGCCCGCGTTGGAGCGGCCCACGAAGGCGATTTCAGGCACTTGCAGCGCGGGCAGCTGGTGCAGCTGGGCGGCCGTGGTGAGAAAACGCGCCGTGTGCAGCCAGCCAAGCGCAAGGGCGCTGGCGGTGTCAAGAGGGTTTTTCTCGCGCGTGTAAGAGGGGGTAAGCGGCATGGGGCGGGCATTGTAGAATTCGCCGCATCTGTATCAGGGCATTCCCGGCCTGGTGCAGTTTTTTCCATAACCATCAAGACGATACCCACATGAAGTCGCCCGCCTTCTTCCTCGCAGCCGCCTTGATTGCGGCTTGCGCGCACGCCGCCGCAGGGACTGCTGCCCCGGCGCCC
>ERZ773054.1480-NODE-1480-length-14125-cov-7.081308_pt1 | contig 14125 bp, 7 predicted proteins | sample MGYA00580630_ERZ773054 | MGnify/ENA primary metagenome ERZ773054 (study PRJEB29015, sample SAMEA2737994) | human oral metagenome | biome: human oral; feature: human-associated habitat; material: dental | place: China | collected 2115 ... | reverse complement strand
ATAAGTGGGGACTATATAAGGATAGAAAATAATAAAATATATATTAATAATAAGGAAAAAGGAAATATTTTTAAAGTTGATGGATTAAATAATAAATTGCCTCAACTTAAAGAAAAAGAATATATAGTAAAAGAAGATGAAGTTTTTGTATTAGGAACTAATGATAAATCATTTGATTCAAGGTATTATGGTTGTATTAAAAAATCAGATGTCATATATAAGTTAGTTCCTTTCATAATATGGGAGGATATATGAAGTTAATAATATGTGAAAAGCCTAGTCTTGCTAAAAATGTAGCAGGGGCATTAAATGTTAGAGATTGGAAAGATGGATATATAGAAAGTGATAAATATATTGTTACTTGGGCTTTTGGTCATCTTTTAGGTCTAAAAGAAATAAAAGAGTATGAGGGTTTTGAAAATATAAGATGGAATGATATTACAAGTCCACTTGTACCTTATACATTTGAGTATAAAGTAAAAAATGATTCAGGTATTAAAAACCAATTAAAAATAATAAGAGAACTTTTAAAAAATAAAAATATAGAATCTGTTGTTAATTGTGGAGATGCAGATAGAGAAGGACAACTCATTATTGACAATGTAATAGAATATTGTAGGTATAAAGGAAAAGTAGAAAGACTATGGCTACCTGAACAAACTCAAGAAACTATTAGAGAACAGATAAATCAGATGAAAGATAATAAAGAATATGAAAAATTAAATCTTGAAGGAAAAGCAAGAACATATATGGACTGGTTACTTGGAATAAATTTAACAGTATATCTAAGTAATAAAAGTGGAGAGAAGTTAAGAGTAGGTAGAGTAATAATTCCAATCTTAAAGTATATCTATGATAGAGAAATAGAAATTAGAAATTTTGTTCCAGAAAAATATTATGGGATAGAAAATGAAAAGAACATTAAGTTAATATCTAAATTAAAACTTGATAAAGAAAAGGCACAAGAAAAGATAGAGGAATTAAATTTACATAAAGCTAAGGTTGTTTCTATTACAGAAAAAGAAATTAAGAAACAAGCAGCTAAGTTATTTTCATTTTCAACCTTACAAAGTTTTCTATCTGAAAAATATCAAATACCTTTTGCTGTATCTTCAATAGTAATTCAAAAGCTATATGAGGATGGATATTTAACTTATCCTCGTACAAACACAGAGTATTTAGCAAATAATGAAAAAGAAAAAATAGCAAAAGTTATAGATAAAATAAAAAATGATTATGGATATTTAGATATAAGGATTAGAGATAGTAAAAGAATTTTTAATGATTTGAAAATAGAATCTCATAGTGCTGTAACACCCACTGTAAAACTTCCTAATATATTTGAACTTGAAGATATAGAGCAAAAAATATATAATACAGTCTTAAATAGATTCTTATCAAATTTCATAAAGGAAGAATGTATTTTGTTAGAAAAAGAAATGCTAATAAAAGTTGGAGATGAGAAATTTAGTATCAGTGGAAAAACAGTGAAGCAATTAGGATATTTAAAATATGAGAAAGAAGAATTCACAGATAAAGTTCCTGATCTTAATGTAGATGATGAGTTTGATATAGACTTTAAAGTAGTTGAAAAAATTACTACAAAGCCTCCAAGAATTTCAGAAAGTAATTTATCACAATATTTAAAAAATCCATTAAGGAAGCTAAATAATATTGGAACTGATGATGAAGAGTATAAACAAATTCTTGAAGGAATAGAAATAGGAACAGAAGCAACAAGAACTGGCATGATAGAAACAGCTAAGAAGATGGGATATATCTCACAGGAAAAAAATAGTTATAAATTAGAGCCACTAGGCGAAAAAGTAATTGAGATTTTAAATAAATTACAAATAAATCTATATGCTGAAAAATCTATTGAGTTTTCAAAAATATTAAAACAAGTATATACAGGAGCAAAAACAATAGATGAAGTTATTAATATAACAAGAGAAGAATTAAAAAATATATTTAGTAAAGATATAGAAATTGAAAAAATATCAAAGGATAAAGAAGTTATTGGAATATGTCCTCTATGTAGTGGAAATATATATCAAGGTAGAACTAAAACTGGAAAGGTAAATTACTATTGTGAGAAATACAAAGAGGGATGTAAGTTTACATTATGGGAAAATATAAAATACTATAAGGAAGAGCTAAAAATAACAAAGGATAAAGCAAAGGCTCTTCTTAAAAAGAATGGTAAAGCTAAATTTAAAATAAATAATAAAGAGGAAACATTGAAAATAGAAATTAAAAATCATCAAGGTAATACATATATAAATCTAAAAAAATTTTAAACATAAAGTATGGAATAACCATACTAAAAGGAAGAAAAAGGGTATCCAAGAGGAACAGCTTGGTTGCACTTGTGCAAGTCCCAAAGGGACACCGAAGGTTAAAGGGATTAAGGGGAACACTTGCACGCTAGTTTCTTCCTTTTTGAAAAAAAGGATAGAAACTTGTAAGCGTGCATTGTAAATCCAATGCTATGTTAAAAAAAGAAAAGATGGATAGGAGGTGTTAAAATGGCAATTTTTCATTTAAGTTTTAGTAATGGCAAAGTAGGAAAAGGTCTTGCTCACTTTAAATATATAATGGGTGAAGATAGATACTCATATAAAGAAAATGAAGTTATCTATGAAAAACATAATATGCCTCCTCACATATCAGCTAAAGATTTTTGGCAGTCAGCCGATGCTTATGAAAGAGCTAATGGAAGAGTATATAAAGAAATAAGAATAGCTCTTCCTAATGGTTTTACTAAAAAAGAAAATCAAGATTTATTAAATAAATTTTTAGAAAAAGAATTAGGAAATGATTTCTATTATTCAGCAGTAATACATGATAAAGATTCATCAGAAGATGAAATTAGAAATGTCCATGCTCATATAATGGTATGTCCTAGAAAAATAGATGAAATAGAAAGAGATATAAAGCAATTTTTTTCAAGATATAATTCTAAAAATATAGAAGAAGGAGGAGCATTAAAAGATCCATATTGGAATAAGAAAGAAACTCTTACGCATTTTAGAGAGAGCTGGGAAGAAACTTTAAATAGTGCCTTAGAAAAAAAGAATTGGAGAAAAGTATCTTGTAAAAGTTTACAACAACAAAGAAAAGAAGCATTAGAAAAACAAGATTTAGACTTAGTTGATTTTTTAGATAGAGAGCCTATTCAAATAAATAATTACACTTTAAAAAAAGATAAAAAATACTATAACGAACTTGATATAGCAGATTGGGATAACTATATTCACAATAAAAAAGTTAGAGATTTAAAAGAAGAATTGTATAACCTACTTCAAAAGAAAAAAGAACAAAAAATAGAAAGAAGTAATATTCTTAAAAACTTAAAAGATATAAACTCAGCTATAAGAGATTTTAATAAATCAGATGAAGAATTTAAAGATATTTATTCTATTCAAGAAGATATTTTAATGTTAGAAGTTGAAAAGAAACATATAGAACAAACTATAAATGAAACTGATGAAATAAAAGATCTACAAAAACTGGAAGCTAAAATTATATCTATAAATCTTTTATTAAAAAATAAAAATGATTTATTAAATAAAGAATTAGAAGAGCTAAAAGCTGGAGATTTATTTGAAAAGAAATATAAAGAATTAAATAAAAAGAATTTTCAAAATGACTACAAAAGATTTTTAGAAACACAAAGTGAAATATCTAAATTAGAAAAAGGGATAGAAGAAAATAAAACTAAGTTAGAAAACTTACACAAAATTGTCTTAAATATTTTAACTAAGGGAGAGTATTCTAAAATTCTAAGAGAATATAAAAATGAAGAACAAGCTGAAATGCTTTTAAAGTTAGAAAAAAGATTTTCAAAAGGAAATAATAAGAACCTATATATTAAGACAAAATATAACTTAGAGAAAAAATATAAAGAACTAATAAATGCTAAGACTATGGAATTAGAAAAGAAAAGAGTTTTAAATAATATCTTAGAGGGAAAACTGGATTTTAAAGATAAGAATAACTTAATTATTGAAACAATAAATTCTCTTCAAAAGGATATAGCTAATATCAATAATCAAATAGAAAAAAGAGAGCTTCAAATAAAATCCTTAGAAAAAGTTAATATCCAAGTAAAAATTTATGATGAGATAAGCAAAGGAGAATTTTCTAAAGTAACAAAACAATTTGAAGCTAATGAGAAAGAAATTGATAAATTAAATGAACAACTTAAAAATGTAAATACTTTTAATTTTAGTTTAAAAAATAAGATAAAAGCAGAAATAGAAAAATTAGAAAAAGAAAATTCAAATATTGCAATTAAATATGAGGAAATCAAAAAATCTATAACTAATGAAAAATTTAATTCTTTAAAAGAAGAATACCTACATAAAATTGAAAATGGAATAAAGACATATAGAAAAGAAATTAATAATTTAAAAGATAAAAGACAACATATTAATTATGCTTTAAGAAAAAGTAAAGATTTATTATTTAAGACAAGTAAATCTAATATTCCTAGTATAAAGAATTTTATTGAAAATCATAATAGATACAAGGCAAATTTAGGGGAAGTTTTGAGAACTAATATAAATATTAGATGGTCAGAAGATGAATTAGAAAAACAAATGAGAAAAGAAATGGACTTCTCTATATAAGATGAAAGGAGCATAAATGGATATAAATAAATTTATAAATACAATTATTGAGGGAGATACAATTAAAAATTTAAAAAGGCTTCCAGATGAAAGTATAGATTTTATATTTGCAGATCCTCCATACTATATGCAAACAGAGGGAGAGTTATTAAGAGTAGATGGAACAAAATTTAAAGGTGTTGAGGATAAATGGGATAAGTTTAAAGACTTTAAAGATTATGATGACTTTACTAAAAAATGGTTAAAAGAATGTAAAAGAGTTTTAAAAAAAGATGCAACAATTGCTGTAATTGGATCATTTCAAAATATTTATCGTGTTGGAAATATTATGCAGGATTTAGGATACTGGATTTTAAATGATATTATTTGGAAAAAAACAAATCCAGTTCCTAATTTTTCTGGAAAAAGATTTTGTAACTCTCATGAAACAATTCTATGGTGTAGTAAAAATAAGAAAAGTAAAATAACTTTTAATTATAAGACTATGAAATATTTAAATAGTGGAAAACAAGAAAAAAGTATATGGGAAATTTCATTGTGTACAGGTAATGAGAGATTAAAAGATAAAAATGGAAATAAATTACATTCTTCTCAAAAACCTGAGAAATTACTATATAAGTTATTAATTTCAGCAACAAAACCCAAAGATATTATTTTAGATCCATTTTTTGGGACAGGAACAACAGGAGCTGTTGCAAAAGAAATTGGACGAAATTACATTGGTATAGAAAAAGAAAAGGTGTATGTTGAAGCAGCAGAGAAGAGAATAGCTTCAAAAAATTATCAAAGAAGTTTAATAACTGAGCTTACTCTTGAAGAAAAACCACCAAAAGTTCCAGTAAAAAAACTTTTAGAGAAAGGATATTTACAGAAAAATCAAGAATTATATAACAGCTTAGGAGAAAAGAAAGGAATAGTTTTAGAAGATGGAAATATATTTGATGGAATAGAAACATTATCAATACATAAAATGAGTGCAAAATTATTAAATAAAACAAATAATAATGGTTGGGATTATTTCTATATTATAGAAAAGGGAAATTTAATATCATTAAATGATTTGAGATATAGATATGATAAGGAGGGGGATTATGTATATTCAAAAATGGGAACAAAAAGCTATTTTTAAAAAATTTCAAGATAATATTTTAGTTGAAAATGATGATTTTATTCGTTTATTAAAAGTAATTGGTAATAACCATAAATATGATTTAAGAACTCAAATGTCTATTGCGACTTTTAAAGATACCTCAACAGCTTGTGCAGATTTTAATTTTTGGAATAATAAGGCAAATAGATTTATTAGAAAGTATGAGGTGGGAATACCTGTATTTAACCAAGAGGAAGAGATAACAGGATATATATTTGATGTATCACAAACAGTAAAAACAAAATATACTAATGATAATATAGTTCGTTGGGAGCTTAATAATGAAAATATTTTAGATAATATTATTGAGCTGGATAAAGATTTAAGCACAAGTGAAAAGATTGATTTAATAATTAAAGAAAATATTAAAGAATATTCACAAGTTATGCAAGAGAATGAACTTAAATTTATAGAAGAATCTTTAAGGATTTCTATAAAGGAAAGATTAAAAATTCCTTATGAGATTAATAGTGAAATAGTTGAATTTAGAAAGGATTTTAGTGAGAGTACCTATAAGTTTTTAGATATAGTAAATAATATAAATAAAGATATATTAAATGAGATAAGTAAAGAAATAAGGAGGAATGAGAATGAAAAAAGTAGTATTAGAAGAGAGAGAATTTTATCAAGAAATTATAGAGAACAAGGAAATCTATACAGCCATAAATCCAATGAATTTTTACGAGAGGCAGGGAGGGAAATATACAATAGAAACTTTGGATGGACAGAAAATTCTACTTCCAGAGGGGATAGAAGTAATAGACCTAGACAAGATATTAGAAATGGAAGAAATCAAATATTGGGGGAGAGAAAGAGTCAGATACCTAGAAGAAGAGAAACCACAATTATTGAAAGAGCTAATGACAACCAAAGAGTTGATACCACACTTGATAGCAATACAAGAAGAAGTGAAGAAATTCATAGAGATAGAGAAATCAAAAATGATGAAATCTTGGGGAATAACAGAGGAACACCAATCTTTAATGAACAACTTTCAATCTTCTCTCAAGGAAATAATCTATCAAGAGATAATTCAAAGATAGTTTTTAGAGAGGGAATGAAAGTTTTATATAAAGAAAAAGAATTTAAAATAACAAATTTAGATACTATAAGTGAAGATTTAAAAACAATTACAATTAAGGGAATAAATACTGTTGGAGAATATATACCAATTCAGGTTTCAGAAACTATATCATATAGAAATGATGACGACTTATTAAATATACTAACTATCTTAGAAGAAAAGAATTTTAATATTACAGATGAGATTGTTCCTGAAAAACTAACTCCTAGTGAAAGGCTAAATAATAATATAGAAGCTATTAAAACTTTAAAATTATTAGAAAAAGAAAATAGAAATGCAACTTATGAAGAACAAATAATACTTTCTAAATATATAGGTTGGGGAGGTTTAGCTGATACCTTTAATGAGAGTAAATCTGGACAATGGGAAGAAGCAAGAAAGTTTTTAAAAGAGAATCTAACTACTGATGAATATAATAAAGCAATGGAGAGTACCTTAACAGCTTTCTATACTCCAAAAGTTGTAATTGATAATATTTACACAAAGCTAATAGAATTTGGCTTTAAAGAAGGAAGAATTCTTGAGCCGAGTTGTGCAGTAGGTAACTTTATAGGAAACTTGCCAAAAGAATTAGACAGTAGCCAAGTATATGGTGTGGAACTTGATAACATTAGTGGAAATATTGCAAAACAGTTATATCCCCAAAGTGAGATACAAGTAAAAGGCTTTGAAGAAACCAATTTTAGCAATAATTTCTTTGATATTGCCATTGGAAATGTACCATTTGGAAATTTTAAAATACTTGATAGAGAATATGACAGATATAATTTTCTAATTCACGATTATTTCTTTGCTAAAACTATTGATAAGGTAAAAAGTGGAGGAATAATTTCTTTTATTACTTCATCAGGAACACTTGATAAAAAGGATAATTCTGTTAGAAAGTATTTAGGAGAGAGATGTGAGCTTTTAGGAGCTGTAAGGCTTCCTAATAGTGTATTTAAAGGTGTAGCAGGGACAGAAGTTACCTCAGATATATTGTTTTTAAAGAAAAGAGATAAAGTTCAAGAATTAGAATTAGATAATGAAACCTGGTATGAGATTACAGAAGATAAAAATGGGATAAAATATAATAAATACTTTGTAGATAACCCAGAAATGATTATTGGAGAGATGAAAGAGGTTAATGGTCCTTTTGGAATAACCCTAACTTGTTCTTTAGAAGATACAAACTTTGAAGAAAGATTAAAAGGTGCATTAGAAAATATAAAGGGAGAATTTACAGCAACATTAGAAAAAGAAGAGCCTAAAACTATAACTTTATCTGATGAAGATATTAGAAATTTCTCTTATATTGCAAAAGATAATAAAATTTATTTTAAAGAAAATAATGAGCTAGTATTGCAAGAATTCTCACAAAAAGATATTAGAAAAATTGAAAAATATATAGAGTTATCACAATCTTTAAGAAATATTATTCAAATCCAAAGAGAAGATATAACAGATGAAAGATTAGTTAAAGAGCAAGAAAAATTAAATAATATATATGATGATTTCTTTAATAGATATGGCTCTCTTAATTCTTATACAAATAGTAAAATACTTCGTGAAGATTCCACATATCCTCTTTTATCAGCTACTGAAGTTCTAGATGAACAGGGTAATTTCAAAAGAAAAGGAGATATATTTTTCAAAAGAACTATTAAAAAACCAGTAGCTATTGAAAAAGTAGATACTCCACAAGAAGCACTAATTTTAAGTATTTCTCAAAAGGGAAAAGTTGATCTTGAATATATGGAAAGTCTAACAAATATGGATAAATCTGATATTATTAATGATTTAAAAGGTCAGATATTTCTTGATATTAAACTAAATAATGAAAATATAGCAGATATTAGAAAAGATGCTCCTGATGCATTTAAATATATTACAAAAGATGAATATTTAAGTGGAAATATTTTAAATAAAATAAAAGATATAGAAAGATATGAGGAAATCCTATTTAATCTACCTGATGAATATCAAATAAATTTAGAACTACTTAATTATCAAAAGAAAGAACTAGAAAAAGTTATGCCAAAGCCATTAGAGGCAAGTGAGATAAATATAAGACTTGGATCAACTTGGATACCTCCTGAATATATTAAGGATTTTATAAGGGAAACTTTAAAAACATCACCTTATGTGACATATAGAATAGAAGTTAATTATTCAGAATATAATTCAGAGTGGAATATAAAGGGAAAAAGTATTGATAGTACAAATCCTCTATCAAATATGACTTATGGAACAGATAGAGTTAATGCCTATAAACTAATTGAAGATAGTTTAAATTTAAGAGATACTAGAGTTTTTGATTATGTTCTTGATGAAGAAGGTAAAAAAGTAGCTGTACTTAATAAGAAAGAAACAATGCTTGCAGGACAAAAACAAGACTTATTAAAAGAAGAATTTAAAAACTGGATATTTAAAGAGCCCCAAAGAAGAAATGATTTAGTTAAAATATATAATGAAAGATTTAATGCTATAAGGCTTAGAGAATATGATGGTTCTAATTTAACTTTTGATGGAATAAATCCTGAAATACAACTAAGACCTCATCAGTTAAATGCTATTGCAAGAACTTTATATGGAGGTAATACACTTCTTGCTCATGTGGTGGGTGCTGGAAAAACCTTTGAAATGGTTGCAAGTGCAATGGAAAGTAAAAGACTAGGATTATGTAATAAATCTTTATTTGTTGTTCCTAATCACTTAACAGAGCAAATAGGGAGAGAGTTTATGCAACTATATCCTGGTGCTAATATTATGGTTGCTAAAAAGAAAGATTTTGAGCCTAATAATAGAAAGAAATTTATTGGAAGAATAGCAACAGGAGAGTATGATGCAATAATAATAGGACATAGTCAATTTGAAAAAATACCAATGAGTAAAGATTATCAGGAAAGACATCTTAGAGAAGAGATAAATGATATTATAGTCAATATTAAGAAATTAAAAGAAGAAAATGACCAAAAATTTACTGTAAAGCAATTAGAAATGACTAGAAAGAAATTAGAAACTAAATTAAAAAAACTAAATGATGACTTTAAAAAAGATAATGTTATTAACTTTGAAGATTTAGGTATAGATAAACTCTATGTTGATGAGGCTCATTCATTTAAAAATCTATATCTTTTCACAAAGATGAGAAATGTGGCAGGAATAGGACAAACAGAAGCACTTAAAAGTAGTGATATGTTTATGAAATGTAGATATATGGATGAGATAACAGGAGGTAAAGGAATTGTCTTTGCAACAGGGACACCAGTATCTAATTCAATGTCTGAGCTATATACTATGCAAAGATATTTACAATTTGAAGATTTAAAAAAATTAGGATTACATCATTTTGATAGTTGGGCTTCTACTTTTGGAGAAACAACAGCAGCAATGGAATTATCACCAGAAGGAAAGGGATATAGAGTTAAAACAAGATTTTCTAAATTCTATAACCTACCAGAGCTTATGACACAAGTAAAACAATTTGCAGATATTCAAACAGCAGATATGCTTAATCTTCCTACACCAGAAGTAGAATACAAAAAAATCTTAACAAAACCTACTCCTGAACAAAAAGAAATTTTAGAAAGTTTAAGTGAAAGAGCTGAATTAGTAAGAAATAAAGAGGTAGAGCCAACGGAAGATAATATGCTTAAAATCACGAATGATGGTAAGAAATTAGCCTTAGACCAAAGACTTATAGATGAAATGTTCCCTGATGATCTAAATAGTAAAGTTAATGCCTGTGTAAATAATATTTTTGAAATATGGGAAAAGACAAAAGAAAATAAGTCAACACAATTAGTATTTTCAGATATGTCCACTCCAAAGGGAAATAATGAATTTAATATATATGATGATATTAAGAAGAAATTAATAGCAAGAGGTATTCCTGAAAAAGAAATAGCCTTTATCCATAGTGCAGGGAATGAGCAACAAAAAGATGAAATGTTTGCAAAAGTACGAAGTGGAGATATACGAATTTTACTTGGCTCAACTCAAAAGATGGGAGCTGGAACAAATGTACAAACAAAACTTATTGCTCTTCATGATTTAGATGTCCCCTGGCGACCCTCAGATTTAGAACAAAGAGCTGGAAGAATTGTAAGGCAAGGAAATGAAAATGAAAAAGTTGAAGTATATAGATATGTTACAGAGTCTACATTTGATGCGTACTTATGGCAGACGATAGAAAATAAACAGAAATTTATATCTCAAGTTATGACTTCAAAAACCCCTGTTCGTGTGGCAGAGGATGTGGATGAGAGCTCACTAAGTTATGCTGAGATAAAGGCTCTTGCTACTGGAAATCCTTTAATAAAAGAGAAAATGGACCTTGATTTAGAAGTAAACAAATTATCTATGTTAGAAGCTAATTATAAAAGTAACTTATATAGCCTAGAAGATAAAATTTTAAATCATTTTCCACAAAAAATAGAGGAAGAAGAAAGAATTATTAATAATATGAAAGTTGATATTGATAGAGTTGAGATACGACCTGATACAGAGAATAAATTTACTTCTATTACTTTAAATGGTGAAAAGATAACAGATAAGAAGATTGCAGGAGCTAGTCTTTTAATGGCAATGAGTTCTGTAAAAACTGATACTCCAACTAAAATAGGAGAATATAGAGGTTTTACATTATATTCATACTATGATACTTTTTCTAAGGTTTATAAGGGAATTTTAGAATACAAGGGAAAACATTTTACTGACTTTGGAAATGATTCTTTGGGGAATATACAAAGATTAGATAACTTATTGGATAAAATACCAGATAGATTAAAAGATAGAGAGACAAAACTACAAGAGATAAAGGAAAATTTTGAAAGAGCAAAAGAAGAAGTAAAAAGACCATTTGAAAAAGCAGATATATTAAAAGAAAAAAAGAGTAGATTAAATGAACTTAATAAGCTACTTAATATTGGAGAAAATATAAAAACTAATACTTGGAATAAGAGAAAACAAGAATTAAGTATAGCAGATTAAAGGAAAGGTGATAATATGGAACAAAACTATGATGAAAAGATAAAAGAAGTTAAAAGTAGTTTAAATAAGCTAGAGAGTAAAAAGAATAAAACAAATTCCTTAACAAGAAAAGAGAGAGCAGCTCATTTAATACAAAAGGGAACATTATTAGAAATAGCTGGAATAGATAATGTAGACAGTGAAACACTATTAGGTTATTTCCTATGGTTTAAAGATGTACCAGAAGAAAAGTTAGAGAAGTTAAAAGCTAGAGGTAGGGAGGAGTTTGAGAGGAGAAAGAAGTAGAAATTTTACAAAAAAGATTTTTATATTAAGGCTACAAAAAAATTGATTTTTATAAGTAAATATGGTATTCTAAAAAAGTAAAAGTTCCTATATAGGGTTGAAAAATAAATATTCTTTAATATCAGTATAGAGTTGAAAATGGTGGTGAAAATATTGGAGTGGATTTATGAAAATGTAAAATGGATTTTTAGTGGGGTAGGTAATCCTTTTTTTTACAAAGTCTATAAAGTTTTACGAAAAATTTTTGACAAAAAAAAGAAAGAAAATTTTGAACTAAACCAAGTTTCCATGATTAAAGAAAAAAATAAATGGCTTTCAGATAAAGATATTGAAAATTGGAAAAATCTTTATAGTTTTTTTTATACATCAGGTTTATTAAAAAAAGTATATAATTTTAATTTTGGAGTTTCTTATTCTGAAGATTATTTTTATGTAAATGGAAAATCGGGAGCAGATTTTTTAATGGAAATTGAGGAAGACCCATTACCATATTTTGATGATGAAGAGTTACAGAAGTATTTTTCTTATTTTAGTGAGAACTATCAAAAGGCAATAGATTTATTATGTTATAGTTATTTTGCTGATAGAAAACCTGGATACATGACAATAAATGAAAATTACAAAGGTGATATTGTATATAGAAAATCTGAGGATTTTAGCTATTACAAGTGTGAATTAAATAAAAGTTTTAATAAACTTTATAAAATAATAAAAAGGAAAACTTCACTATATAATTAATAAAAATTTTGTTTTTAATACTAGCATTAATTAAACAAAGCAAAAAATATTAAAAGGAGAAAGATATATGAAAGTTGTGATGTATGTTACTTATAATATAGAAAATAATCAAAAGTATAGGGAAGAAATAGAGAATATTTTTGAAGAAAATTATTTTATAAAAGTAGATGAATTTGAGACCCTTTATAAACGAATTTTTACAGTAGCTGATTGGAGTAAAGGAAAAGAAAAATTTGAAAAAGTTAGGTGTAATTTAGAAAATGATTTAAAATTAGAAACGAAAAGGATAAATAAAGACATATTTCCAAAACTTAAAGTTGTTTTAGGTTTTACACTATCTTTGGAAAATTTTCCTACAAACAAAATTACTGAAATTTAAAATATAGATATCTTATTATTTTATTTAAAAAATCAAAAGAACTGGCTAAAAAGCCAGTCCTTTTTGCCATAAGGCTTATTCTATCATTCTGCTACTAAGAGCTTCAAATAAATATTTAAAAAAATGGGGGATGGACTTTTAACAAGTGCACTCCCTGCAAAAAAACTCTCATTTTTTATCGTGATTTATATTAACATTTTATTAAAAAATTGTCAATTAAGAACAAAAATTAAAAGATCAGATTATCTGATCTTTGAGTGTCGCTAGGGACTTATTAAAAATATCCATACAACCGTTAAGGTTTTTAGTTAGTTATATTCTACATTCTTTTTGGAATTTGTCAAGATTTCAGTATCTTAAACATGTAAAAATATATGTAGAAAAACAAAATCCTCTCTATAACGAGAGGATTTCTTCAATTTCAGTAAAAATCAATTCATTTAAAACTCTGTTCAGCAAAAATCAATTTATATTTAAAATTCTATTCCAAATATAGTATAACAATATTATGGATGTTTGTCAATTAATTAAAAAAATTTATTTTCAAGATTAGAGTAAGTTCTTTCTATTTCTTTTTTCAAAAATTCAATGGCTTGAGTTTTATCTAAAATATTTTTTTCTTCAATGTAATTACTAGAAATACAAATATCTTTTTTACTATCTGGACAAATAGTTCTATATGTTTTTGATGAATAAGTATACTCATGAACTATAAGTTTATCTTCTTCAATAGCATTTTTTATATGTGATAATAACTCATATTCTGGTAGTTTAAAGTATTTAATATTAGATTCTAATATGTAATCTAAACTTCGAGTAGGATTTTTTTGCTTGGTAAAAGTATCATCATAGTATTTTTCAAGACTTAATATAAAATTATC
>ERZ773054.1479-NODE-1479-length-14129-cov-3.435839_pt1 | contig 14129 bp, 11 predicted proteins | sample MGYA00580630_ERZ773054 | MGnify/ENA primary metagenome ERZ773054 (study PRJEB29015, sample SAMEA2737994) | human oral metagenome | biome: human oral; feature: human-associated habitat; material: dental | place: China | collected 2115 ... | reverse complement strand
GTCGGCTTGCTCCACCTGGCTGATGTCACCGTGATCGGACAGTCGGAAAAGCAACTGCTCAGTAGCATGAATCGTAATTTCGTTAGCTGTGAGGCGAGCACTACCACGCCCGAAGTACTTCGACTAATGGCAGATAACGAGACTACCGTCGCTATCATCACCAAGAATAAGCATATCTACGGGCTGGTCAATCTAGGCGAAATTATCTCAGCTGGTCAGTCCTGTCAGATCTAGCCGATCACCGGCTGTGTTAGAATATTAGGCAAGCACCTGAGAAAGGATTTTCATTATGGAGAGAACACTGACTGTCAAAACGCCCCGGCTAATTGGACAAGAGATCAAAGTCGCCGGCTGGGTTAACACCAGACGAGATCACGGTGGAGTTATCTTTGTCGACCTGCGAGACCACACCGGGCTAGTTCAAGTGGTGTTTAACCCGGACCATGACGATATTTTTCACCTAGCTGAGAGGCTCCGTGATGAGTACTGCATAGCCGTCACCGGAACAGTGCGAGAAAGAGGCACCGGGCTGGAAAACCCCCATCTAGCTACCGGGCAGATCGAGCTTGTCGCTCGCCAGCTGGAGATCCTCAACCGCTCCGACCCGATTCCCGTCGCCACCAGAGACGAGGGACAGCGGTCTAGTGAAGAGATGCGTCTCCGCTACCGCTATCTTGACTTGCGCCGGCCATCAATGCAACAAATGATCACCCGGCGAGACCAGTTCAACCGTATTATCCGCCAGTATATGATGGAACACGATTTCATCGAGGTCACCACCCCGATCTTAGCTAATAGTAGCCCCGAGGGAGCCAGAGACTTCCTCGTCCCTTCTCGGCTACATCAGGGTGATTATTACGCTTTGCCGCAAGCTCCTCAGCAATTCAAACAGCTGCTAATGGTTGGCGGAGTGCCACGTTATTACCAGATTGCTGCCTGCTTCAGAGATGAAGACCCCCGGGCTGACCGTCTCTATGGTGAGTTTTACCAGCTCGACTGTGAGATGAGTTTCGTCGACGACGGCGAGATAGTCCGGAGCACCCTTGAGCCGTTAATCATCCAGCTGACTAAAGAGTTCGGTCACAAGAAGCTAGTCAGCACCTATACTTCTGGTAGCGACCCGATTCCTCGCCTGACTTACCACGAAGCCATGGAGCGCTATGGTACAGATAAACCGGACCTGCGCTACCACCTGGAGTTGGTTGAGCTCACCGATGCCCTGAGCGAAACTAGTTTTGGCGTATTTAAGCAGGCTGAGTGTATCAAGGCGATTTGCGTCAAAGGTGGAGCATCATTTACTCGCAAGCAGATCGATAACTTTACCGAGCTAGCCAAGACAGAAGGTGCCGGTGGGCTAGCCTATCTGACTTACGAAGAATCAGGTATCAAGAGTCCGATCGCCAAGTTTCTTAGTAAGAGCGAGCTGGACGAGATTACCAGGCGCACCGAGGCTACTGCCGGTGATATCGTCCTATTCGGAGCTGACCGGCGAGCCCTGGTCAACAAGGTGCTAGGGAAGCTCCGAGTCGCCTTAGCTGATTTCCAGGAGCTCAAGCACGACGACGAAGTGGCACTGTGCTGGGTAACTGATTTTCCTTTCTACGAATATGACGAAACTAGTGCAAGAGTCGACTTCGGACACAACCCCTTCTCAATGCCCAAGGGCGGTATAGCCACTCTAGAGCAAGCCACTACCGACGAGCAGAAACTAGCTATCACTGCCGACCAATATGACATGGTGATGAATGGTTACGAGATATGCTCCGGCGCCGTCCGCAACCATAACCCTGATATCATGTATAAAGTCTTCGAGATCCTCGGCTACGACCACGCATATGTCGAACAGAAGTTTGGCGCCCTGCTCAACGCCTTTCGCTACGGCGCTCCACCCCACGCCGGCTGTGCCTACGGTCTGGATCGGATCTTCATGGTCATGGAAAATACCGACAACATCCGTGACATCGTCGCCTTCCCCAAGAACGGTTCCGGTGCCGACTTAATGATGGGCTCACCCTCTCAGGTACTCGATACCCAGCTTAAGGAACTCCACATCCGGCCTGCTCCCGAGACTGACTAAATCAGCTACCCGAGCTAAGAGTACGCCCCGGTCAATGCGCCGAGGTGTACTTGTCGCTCACTTATGATAGCCTAGCGTACCGGCTTAACAAAGGGCATGTCCGGATTTGCCTCAGCAATCCGAAGTAGCTCATTGTACTTCGCCACCCGGTCAGTCCGACTAAGCGAGCCTGTCTTGATCTGACCACAGCCCAGACCAACCGCCAAGTGAGCAATAGTCGTGTCCTCGGTCTCGCCACTCCGATGACTCATCACTGTATTAAAGCCATTCGCTTTAGCCAGCTTGACAGCATCAATCGTCTCGCTGAGCGAGCCAATCTGATTAGGCTTAACCAAGATAGCATTGCCAGCCTTGAGGTCAATTGCTTTCTGGAGGCGCTGAGTGTTAGTCACCAGCAAGTCATCGCCTACTAGCTGCGTCTCAGCACCCAGTCTTTCGGTCAGTTTGGTCCAGCCGGCCCAGTCTTCCTCAGCTAAGCCATCCTCGACACTAGCTAGCGGATTACCCGCCACTAGCTCCTGGACATAATCTATCATCTGGTCGGTATTCAGCTTAGCATTATCATTCTTTAGTTCATAGTAGCCATCACGGTAGAACTCGCTGGCTGCCACATCCAGCGCTAAGACAAAATCTTGTCCCAGCTGATAGCCCGCCTGAGTCACCGCCTGTTCAATCAGTTTAAGCGGCTCACCATTACCACCTCGTAAATGCGGAGCATAGCCACCCTCGTCACCTACGGTGGTAGGATAGCCCTGCTCCTTTAGAATCTTACCTAGATGATGAAAGACCTCACTTGCCTGCCGTACCGCCTCGGCAAAGCTGGGCGCTCCGATTGGCATGATCATGTATTCTTGAATATCAGTCGTCCAGTTGGCATGCGCTCCGCCGTTCATGATGTTCATCATCGGCAACGGTAATGAAGTCTCGCTAGTATCAGTTAGCTGAGCGATATAGTGCCACAGCGCCAAATCTTCTGACGAGGCCGCCGCCTTAGCGGTCGCTAACGACACCGCCAAGATGGCATTAGCTCCCAACTTAGACTTGTTGTCAGTACCATCCAGCTGTAGCATAGCCCGGTCAACCGCCCTCTGATCAGTTGCCTCCATGCCAATTAATGCCGGCGCAATCTGTTGGTTAACATTAGCCACCGCCTTGTCAACGCCCTTACCCATAAAACGGTTGCCGCCATCTCTTAGCTCTAAAGCTTCGGCCGCCCCAGTTGAAGCGCCACTCGGTACGGCGGCTTGACCATGCGAGCCGTCATCCAGCCCAACTACCGCCTCAACCGTCGGGTTGCCCCGTGAGTCTAGAATCCAGCGCGCTTGCACTTTACTAATTTTCGCCATTTTATACCCTCTTTCTTTACTGCTAGCATTATACCATTATCCATGACGGCTAATTTCCGAGCTGCTTTACGTCAGCTAATAATGCTTGAAATTATCAATAAAGCCTGGTACTCCAGGAGGGATTCGAACCCCCGACACGGTGGATAGAAGCCACCTGCTCTAATCCCCTGAGCTACTGGAGCACAGCACCATTATAGCATCATCTTTTAGTAGCCAAGTATCCCTACACCAAATCTTTCCGGTAGAGGTCGTGATAGAATTGGCAGCTACGTAGCAGCTCCTGATGGGTGCCACTGGCGACTATCTTACCTTTATCAACGACGAAGATCCGGTCACTGTCGATAACTGTGGACAGACGGTGGGCGACGATCAGAATGGTATATTCACCTTGGAGGTTGCCGATAGCTCGCTGGATCTGCTCCTGAGTCTCGTTATCCAGAGCGCTGGTGGCCTCGTCAAAGAGGATTACTTCAGTCTTCTTGAGTAGGGCTCGAGCGATGGCCAGGCGTTGGCGTTGTCCGCCTGATAGTATGACACCGCCTTCACCCAGCATAGTCTCATAGCCTTCCGGCAAGGACATGATGTAGTCATCGATGCAGGCTGCCTGACAGACTGAGCGTATCTCTCGCATACTAGCACCGGGTTTAGCGATCAGCAGATTGTCCTTGATTGAGAAGTTAAAGATATAGGGTGATTGGGTAATGATCGACATGTTGTTTCTAATAGAGTCACGGGTTAGCGATTCGATGTCGTAGCCATCCAGCTTGATGGTGCCGCTGTCGGCATGGTAGAGACGAGTGATTAGGTTAAAGATGGTGGTCTTGCCTGCTCCGCTCCGCCCGACGAAAGCAACCCGCTCGTTGGGATGAACCGTAAAGCTAATCCCGTTCAACACCGGACGCTTGCGACCATCACGATCATAGCTAAAGCTGACCTGATCAAACTCAACCTTTCCCTCTAAGTGATCCAAGCCGATATCACCAAACTTTTCTTTATCAAATACTTTGTTATCAATTACCTCATAGACTCGGTCGGCAGCCAGATTAAACCGTTCAGCATAGTCAATGAGCCAAGTAATGTTAGTTACCAGACTGATAATCTCACTCCGATAGTTAAATATTATTACTATGACGGGAATAGTTATCAGGTTGTGACGAAGTAGCACAACCGCCAGCACCACGAATAGGAAGCCAAGCAACGTCTCCAAAGAATCAGCAACAAGCCAATGTCGCCAACGAGTGGAACGCTCTTTAATCTCGCCACGATTAGTCTGATCTATTCGCTCCGACATCTTACTCAGTACAGTTGTCCCGGCATTTAGCACCTTAATATCCCTGACGCCCCGCATCATTTCGCTAGTTAAGCCGGCCATCTTTTCTTCCAGCTTCCTGGTTTTACGTTTGATCTCATACTCCCGCTTCATACCTCGACGCTTGATAGCATAAGTGGCTAGTGCCGTGATAAGAGCATAGATAAACATGTACTTATTCATGACAAAGATCGCCCCCATTACTCCGACACGAGTCAGCACCGCAGTGATCTCGGAGATGCCCTCTCCGAGCACATAGCTGACATCATTAGCGTCGTCATTGATCCGAATAATGAATAGCCCAGTCGTAGCCTTGTCAATCTCTCGCACCTCCAGCTTCAATGCTTCACGAGTCAGCTCCATTCGGAGCTTTGTCATTATCTGAATAAAGAGTTTCAAATATACGTAGTTATCAATATAGTTTAGAATATTTTGAAACAGACCGATACCACAGACTACTAGTGATGTATAGAGCAGTTGTTCTAAATGATTGCTAGTCAGATCAAGAATTCGTTGCGCTGCTAGCATAGGAATAATTACACTGACAGGGATCTCGATCAGACCAAAAGCGATGTAAATGATAACATATTTCCTTGACGACTTAGTATACCTGGCCGTGCGACGCAAGTTACGCCAGAAGGTCTTTGGTCTCTGCTTAGTCTCGTCTTGAGCCAGCTTATCCACGAGGATCGGACTCGCTTTCTTTAGCGTCTTTACCCTCTTTAGCCCGACTTACCCGGCGAGAGGAAGGGTGGCGAAAACCAAACCACCAGACCAGTACGATTACGGCTACCACGACGCAGATCGCCAGCACCACATCAGAGAACTTATCGAAGAAGCCGAGGATTGACTGCCAGTTGTCACCTAGATTGTGGCCGATGACCACCAGTACCGTATTCCAGACCGCCGAACCTAGGATGGTGTAGACGAGGAATCGCCCCATCGGCATCTCGCTCATACCGGCCGGGATAGAGATCAAGCTCCGCAAGATCGGCACACAGCGGCAGAAAAGAACTGTGATATTGCCCTTATCATCAAACCAACTGTCGGCTCGCTCAATATCTGCCGGTCTGAGACGTAGCACTTTACCCGACTTGCCCGACACCAGCTTCTTAAGCCGTTCAACCTTGAGAATCTTACCAATATAATAGAGCAAAACCGCCCCCACTAATGCCCCTAGTGTCGCCGCCGCAATCATGCCGACCATCCCTAGCTTACCGCCCAACGCCGTAGCCGTCAGCGCCCCACCAAACAACAGGATAACCTCAGATGGAATCGGCGGAAAAATATTCTCGACCGCCACCAGCAGGAATACCCCCAGGTAACCCCAATGATTCATAATACCGACAATTGTCTCTTGCATAATTATAAGTCCTTGGTGCGGGCGGAGAGAGTCGAACTCTCGTCACAAGTTTGGAAAACTTGGATATTAACCGCTATACGACACCCGCAACATGGCTATTATAGCATAGCCAAACCGCACACATTTTAAGCTCGCTCAGGTGGCGGCTAGATAAACCGCTTGCGTCCCGCTTGCTGAAACTCCGCCAGAAGCTCTCGCTGCTTCTTAGTCAGACCGGTCGGTGTATCAACTCTGATAGTTACTATTTGAGGACCCCGATCACGTCCTCGCCCCTGCGGCGCCCCGTGCCCACTCAGCCGGAAGTCTGTGCCCGATTGCGTCCCCGCCGGCACTTTCATCACTAAGGGGCCATCTACCGTCTCTACCTCCAGTTCACAGCCCAAGCTGGCATCCACCATTGAGACATGCTCCTCACTCAGCACTAGATCACCATCCCGAGTGAATTTCTTGTCCGGCTGAACGTGAATTAAGACATATAGGTCGCCCGGTCGTCCATCCTTGACCGCCTCGCCCCGCCCCGACAAGTGAATCGCCGAGCCTTCGTCTACCCCGGCAGGGATCTTGAGTTTGATCGACTGTTTTTCCCTCACTACACCTTTACCGCCGCACTTAGTACACTTCTTGTCCGCCACTTTACCGTCACCGCCGCAAGTACGGCAAGTAGTCGCCTGCTGTACCCGACCGAACAGCGAGTTAACTATATGCACCTCCTGTCCGCTGCCACCACAGGTCGGACAAGTCTTCTGTTCATAGCCGGGCTCGGCTCCATCGCCGTGACAACGATCACAGGTAATATTAGTGCTGATGACGATAGTTTTCTCCGTGCCGAAGATGGCCTCACTAAACGACACTGTCACCGCCGTCTCGACATCTCTGCCATGGCGAGAACGACGACGAGCCGTGGTCTGTCCGCCACCAAAGAATTGACTGAAGATATCACCCATATCGCCGAAGCTGTCAAAATCGAAGTGCACCTCCTGACCATTAAAGCCGGCAAACGGATTGCCACCTCCGCCGGCCGCCGCTCCACCGACTCCGGCATGTCCGAACTGGTCGTAACGGCGTCGTTTATCGCTATCCTTAAGCACTTCGTAGGCTTCATTCACTTCCTTAAACCTAGCCTCCGATTCTTTATCACCCGGATTGCGATCGGGGTGGTATTTCATGGCTAGTTTACGAAAAGACTTCTTGATCTCATCAGCCGAGGCGCCCTTCTTGACGCCCAATACATCATAGTAATCCCTCTTTTCTGGCATGGTGTGATTATACTATACTGGCACTCAGCTAGCAAGAGTGCTAATCGTCACCCTTAACGATCTTAAACTTCCGACTCACACTGGTACCATCACTAAACTTAACCTTGATAGTATGCTCACCGGTCTTCAATTCATCCAGATAGTCATGGTCGATGACCAGCTTGGTCCGGTCGCCGGCACCACCGACACGATAGTTAGTCCGATCAACCACTTCGCCGTCCATTTCCACACCGGCATAATACCCTTCTGACACGTAGAACCACTCCGCCGGCTTCGACAAAGTCATTACTAAGTCCTGCTTAGATCGAGACTGATAGTCAGAGAGAGACGAAGTCAAGCGAGGTTGTTTGGTAGTAGATACCACTCGCTCTAGCGCATCCGACCACAGCTCAGCTAGCTTTTGATAACCGGCCTGGTTCATGTGAGTGCCATCAATTAGCTGTTCCTGATGAGACTTGAAGTAATCGTAGGCGGAAGTATCACCAATATAGACATCTCGTTCGCTCGCTAGATGCCCTAGCCGGATATTGAGATGCTGCGCCTGTTCATCGTCAAGCAGGCTGGAGTAGGGAATATTATTAACGATGACTATCTTAACTCCACTGCGCTTGACACGATCAGCTATCTCCCGCAGACGATCAACGATCTCGTCGATCGGCAGCCTCTTGACAAGGTCGTTAGTACCCAGCATCACTTGGACAACTTCCACCTTATTCTTCTTAAACTCTTTTAGTGTCGGCTCCAGCAGTTTATCCAGCCAGTCCGTCGTTGTCGATCCATTGGCACCCCGGTTAATCGCCCGATAATCACTACCCAGGCGTTGCACCTCCAGGGTCGGGGCCGGTATCGCCTTTTGACAGCAACCGTATGTCAGTGAATCGCCGATGAAACCCACTGTCTTGCTATACGGCATCACCAGCGACTGCTTGACAACCGGCTTCTTGCTCGGGCTATTAGTCTTATTGTGATGTGTTAGCTTCCACCAACTTAGACCCAAGATCCCACCTAAGATCGCCACCATCACAATCAGCGCCACCAGCATCCGAGTCTTCAGTTCGGAGAGCTTCGTCATTCGACGCTGCAGAACTTTAGTAGATCGCCGTCGGACTCGGAAGGCCTTCGCTTGATCCTTCTTACTCCTAGCAGAACGTTGCTTGATTGACATGATTAGTATTATAGCCTAGACCCAAGCAAAATAGTGCAACGACGCTATGATCGTTGCACTATTTGTCTTTACCGGTAGCGGAAGCTATTTCTTATCTACTACCTCGCCCTCGACAGTGTCGTCATCAGCCCCGCCGGACTCACCGGGCTTCTGATCACCTGATTGCTTGGCTGATTCAGCTGCCGCCTGATAGAGCTTCGCTCCGATACTTTGCATCTTCTCGGACAACTCTTTGGTAGCCGACTCCAGCTCGTCCTTCGACTCAGCTTTCAGATGCTTTTCCGCCTCAGCTGCCGCTTCGGTCAGTGCCTTTTTGTCATCCTCGGTAATCTTATCTTTGAACTCATCCGGCATCTTCTTTGCCTGGTAGATCATGCTCTCTAACGTGTTGCGAGCATCAGTCGTCTCTCGCTTTTGCTTATCTTCTTCGGCGTGCGCCTCCGCTTCTGCTTGCGCCTTGGCAATATCCTCTTTAGATAAGTTACCGCTATTCTGGATAGTGATTGACTGCTCTTTACCCGTACCCTTGTCTTTGGCTGAGACATTCAGAATGCCGTTAGCGTCGATATTGAAGGTCACTTCTATCTGAGGTACGCCACGTGGTGCCGGGGCAATGCCGTCCAGAATAAATCTACCCAGCGACTTGTTATCATTAGCAAACTCTCGTTCACCCTGAAGTACGTTAATCTCAACCTGTGGCTGGTTATCGGCTGCCGTCGAGAAAACTTGCGACTTGCTGGTCGGGATGGTCGAATTGCGCTCAATCAGCTTAGTGGATACCCCACCCATCGTCTCAATACCAAGCGACAGCGGTGTGACATCCAGCAGCAGGACATCCTTGACATCACCCGACAAGACTCCGCCCTGAATAGCGGCACCATCAGCTACCACTTCGTCAGGGTTAACACCGGCCATCGGATCCTTCTTAAAGATGCTCTTGGCTTTGTCCACCACTGCCGGCATACGGGTCATACCACCGACTAAGACGACATGACCGATGTCATCCGGTTTGATACCGGCGTCTTTCATCGCCTTGTCGCACGGCCCGGCCAGACGATCAATCAGGTCGGAACACCAATCAACCATCTCTGCCCTGGTTAGCTTGGTCTCAAAATGCTTCGGACCGTTAGCATCAGCGGTGATGAAGGGTAAGCTTACCTCATATTCGGTAGTAGTGCTCAGCTCCTTCTTAGCTTTCTCAGCCTCATCCTTGAGCCGTTGCATAGCAGCCTTGTCACCTGACAGGTCAATACCGGTATCGTTCTTAAATTTGTCGAGGAAGTGATTGACGATCCGGTTGTCGAAGTCCTCGCCGCCCAGGTGAGTATCGCCATTGGTCGACTTAACCTCAAAGACTCCGTCACCCAGCTCCAGGATAGAGACATCAAAGGTACCGCCACCCAGGTCAAAAACGACTATCTTCTCATCGTTATTTTTCTCCAGTCCATAGGCTAGTGCTGCCGCCGTCGGCTCATTGACAATCCGCTTGACTTCCAGCCCGGCGATTTTACCGGCATCTTTGGTCGCCTGACGTTGACTATCGTCGAAGTAGGCAGGAACGGTGATCACCGCTTCGGTGACAGGTTGACCCAGGTACTTCTCAGCATCAGCCTTGATCTTCGACAAGATCATGGCACTAATTTCCTCCGGGCTATAAACCTTACCTTGAAGCTCGACCGCCGCATTACCTTTGTTGTTAACGATCTTATACGGCATGATCTTGATATCGTTCTGAACTTCCGGATCCTTGAACCGACGACCGATCAATCGCTTGATGGCATAGATCGTATTCTCAGCGTTAACCACCCGCTGTCGCTCAGCCACTTGTCCGACCAAACGTTCACCCTTGCTATTGATCGCCACTACCGACGGAGTGGTACGATTACCTTCCTTGTTGGTGATGATCTCAGGTTTACCGGCCACCAGATAAGCAAAAGCACTATTGGTCGTCCCTAAGTCAATCCCGATAATTGCACTCATATATTTCATCCTTTCTATTACAAATTCATCTACCCTAACCCGTTTAATGCTAATGTTAGCATTAACAGTATTCAGTATAGATTTTTAGCACTCACGTGTCAAGAGTGCTAAATGTTGTAATTATACCTACTACACAAAACTAAATAAAATCCCTCTACTTAAAAGAGGGACAAGGTTTCGCTAGGAGTAGCCCCTAGCCAATTCGACTTACATCTGCTCAACCGACCGTGCTTCGATGCTGGCTAAAATACCTCGAGCTATCTGGTCGGGTGTCCAGCCGTCGGTATATTGGATCTGAGTGGCCAGCTCTTCATTGCAGGGCATGTCAACAAAATGCTCGTTATCATGCATCTCTCTGGCCAGTTGCTTATATTCGGCACTCTCCCCTTGACGACGCAGACGCCGAGCAGTCAGCAGTCTCGATAAAGCCAGTCGAGCGACCGACTGATTGTCATTCTGTTTGGTTGATTTAGCCAGGCGGTCAGCCAGGTGCTGATTCAGCACCCGCAGAGAAACCTCTTTGTCGGCTGATGGCATCAGTAATACGACGTTCTTAAACCGAGAGATTAGCCGCTTCATTTGATCAAACATCGCCTCATCTTCATAGACGGAATGACCGGCTCCAAAATCAACGATGCTCGGTCGGTCCAAATCAGACAAGACCCGAGCCGTCAAATAAAACTCTTTATCCTTAAAGTCACGGTAGTCGGGGTCTTGCTCCAGCTTATCTAAGCCATAGCTATCTTGCACGTCCGGACTATCAAGCGAGATGCATTGTCGATGCGTCATATTAGCTAAGTCGTTACCAACCGAGCTCTTGCCCGCCCCCATCGGACCGATCAATAAGATAGAGTTATCCAGCACTGCTTGGTCAATTGGCTGACTAACCAGCTCTTCCATCAGGTCCCGACGTCGCTCATGATTTACTTTATCGTAATCATCGACTTGATCTACGTCCGGATTAACGCTATTTTGCTTAGACAACTGAGGTGTCCGAGCCGCTACGCCACCTAGCATACGCTCTACACCAGTAGGGCGCTTATCTGCATTTGCAGCAGTTGACTGGTATTGCTCCAACGCCCTAAAACTATCACGGTTCACGACACAACCTCCTTAATGAACTATAAGACTGTTTTACCATGAGTTGGCATACCTGTCAATAAAAGATCTACATTAACAACTTAACCTGCCCTCAACCGAGACGTTGCCCCGAATTAAACTCGCGCTTACTCCAAGTGCAAGGTTTTCTAACTGACAAATTCACCGTGTACAATATAGAGCATGAAAACGCACAAGATGCATTTGAAAGAGCCGTATTTTAGCTATATCAAAGATGGCACAAAACGTATAGAATTACGACTTTTTGACGAGAAACGTCGCCGGATTGACCTGGGAGACCTCATTGAATTTTCCGAGTCTAATGACAAAAGTATTCAAGTAAGGGTCGTCGGGCTATTACACTATGACTCATTCGTTGACTTATGTAAGGACTTTGACATTGCTATACTAGCCGACAAAGCCACAACCAAGGATGACCTCATAGCTACACTCGACGAATTCTATAGCCCCGAGCAGCAGGCGCAATTTGGAGTTATCGGCATCAGATTTGACCTAGCCTAAGACCCGAAGCATAAAAAACGGGTATCCCGCATGGGATGCCCTTGGGCTAGCTAATCTTGCGCTCTTTATCGTCTTTCTTTAGAAATGATGGCAACTATCTTGCCGCCAATGTAACACGATATAATATTGCGCTTACCTAAAAAGATGCCCGGCACATACTTACAGTAAAAATGCTTCAAGTGATTAGGATAGTCTTTAGAGATCCAGTCCGTTATCAAATAGCTTTCTTCGATCAGTTTTGACAGAGCCTCCCCATCTTCTGTTAATTTGGACGCCTCTACATAGGTTCTCTCGGAGGATGAGTGGCTTGGTTCCCACGAAAAGACTAATTATTCCAAGCCGCCTCTAGTTCCAGCACCATTAACGCCGGCTATTTCTTCGCCACTTTGACCATAGCCGGACGCAGAACAAAGCCCTTATACAGATATCCCGGACGCATCACCTCGGCGATAATCTCACTCTCACCTTCACCGCCTTCGAAGGAGATGGCCTCGTGCTGATCGTGATCAAAAGCATCGCCAACTCGAACCGGTTGCCTAATTAACCCCAGCTCTTTCATCATCCGCTCCATATTACGCCTCGTCGCTATGACGCCTTTCACCCAGTCATCATCAGCTAAGCTCTCGGGGAGATTCACCGTTGCCATGTCTAAGGCGTCAACGATCGGCAGTAATTGCTTAACTACCCGTTCCCTACTACGCTCTTCCGCTCTAGCTATATTCGCTTCACTATTCTTGCGATAATTCTCGAAATCAGCCCTGGTGCGCTGAGCCAGGTCGGTCAGCTCGGCCAGTTTCGCTTGTTGCTCCATGATGGTTTGTTGTAGCTCAGCCAGCTCATTATCTCTTGATTTAGTCTTTGAGTCCCTCATCGTATTATCCTTCTAATAAATTATCACTAACTAGTATATGTTCCAACAAACTACCCGTCTGTGCTACTAGGCGCATTACCTTGGCATAGCTCTGACGAGTCGGACCAAGCACTCCGATGTAGCTGCTATCGGAAAAAGGCGAACGAAACTTACTGATGATCAACGAAGTATCACTATCCCGCCCAATATCATTCTCCGAACCGATAAAGACGTTCAAGGTCTCATTCGGCGTCGCCTCTCTCAGCCACGGCTCCAGATTATCAAGTAAATTAGCCACAGCTCGAACATGTTCACCGTCCAGAAACTCCGGCTGAGCGAATAAATTGCCCATGCCGCTGAGGTAAAGCTGCGTACCAATGGTCGCTAACCCCAAATTGTGCGTTAGCTCCACCAGTGAATCAACCGCCGCCCTGATCGCTAAGTCAGCCCTGCCACCACCGACCACCCGAGCTTTGATCACCTTAGTGTAGCGCTCGTCACTATGGCTAGGCTTGCGAGCCAGATTGGTCTCGGCGATACTGTTGACATATAGTCGATACCCTTTATCAGTTGGTACCCGGCCGGCCGAAGTATGCGGCTGGCGTAGGTAGCCCATCTCCTCCAGCTTCGCCATTTCCGAGCGCATCGTGGCGGGTGAAACGTCAAATAGTTTCGCCAGTAAGACGCTGCCGACCGGAGTAGCCAGCTCAGCGTACTGCTCAATAATAGCGGCTAATATCTTAGCCTGGCGCTCAGTCATCATAACCGCATTATAAGTAATTAGCACTAGCTAGTCAAGAGTGCCAACAGTAGTCATCACCTCTGAGCTAGGGCGTAACCGGCGAGGAGCTTAGCCCCAAACTTTCGTCACTGACGTTAGCATTATCATAATTACCTAAGCCCTTCAGCTCCTTGCGGTGCTTGCTCATCCGTTGATCAAAGTCAGTAATAGCTGCTTTGTTCAACACACCCGAACTCTCGAACGGCTGATCATCTCGGCTCTTCTCTACTTTACTTCGTACCTTTTCATACCCGGGGCGACTCATGTCCAACTTGATCGCCCCACTCTTACGATATAAGTCTAAGCTAATGGTCGTCATCACCATTGCCAGCAAGATACACAGGCTGATAAAGCAAGCAAATTGATGTCGGACTAGACGAGA
>ERZ773054.1477-NODE-1477-length-14142-cov-3.389082_pt1 | contig 14142 bp, 14 predicted proteins | sample MGYA00580630_ERZ773054 | MGnify/ENA primary metagenome ERZ773054 (study PRJEB29015, sample SAMEA2737994) | human oral metagenome | biome: human oral; feature: human-associated habitat; material: dental | place: China | collected 2115 ... | reverse complement strand
AGTCAAGGACACCAGGACGAAGCACGAAGAGAAGAATGTCGACGCCGTCCTAGGCGGTAATCTACGTGGTTTTCAGCTAGCCTACTTAGAGAGTCAAATAAGCAATAAAAATAAGGAGGGTAGATAAGTGGGTCGATCAATAGGTGAGTCAGAAGCTGAGCCAGGCGCTGAATCGGATGTTCAGCTAAGCACTGAGCCGAGTGCTGAACCCGCCGGCGCTCAGTCAAGCATTGAGCCGGATGTCGGGTCGAGGACGAGGCTAAATGCTGAACCTAGTGCCGAGTTGAATGTTGAGCCAAGCCTGAGTAGTGCTCAGGTGAGAAAGGTCAGTGAAGGCGAGCCGGAGAAGCCGAAGCATCGATGTAAACGACTACTGATCATCTGCGGCATCTTGGTGGTGGTCGCAGTCGTCATATTGATCAGTCTAACAATCGTCGGCAGTAAGAAGCCTAACTCACCCAATAACTATCGCCCTAACTCACTCAATAACTATCGCCCTAACTCACCCGAGGATATCATGGTGCGTTATCTGCACGATAAATATGGCAAAGACTTCGTACTGACAGGCAAGATAAGACGCACCCCCTTTGGGTCGTCCGCTCTATGGGAACATTACTATGAATCGGATGCTCATCCGGTAGACGATCCCCGCCTTCGCTTTAAGGTCAAATTGGACGGCGACAACAAAGAGCATAAGTTTGAGAAGTCCGATACTTACATCGAGGAAGGTCAGATACTGGCCGAAGAAGACCGCTTACGACCTGATGTCGAGCGAATATTTGGCAAGAATACCGAGATCGGGGTTAAATATAAACTGTGTGACAGAGGCGAGGATAGCATGAAAGGTTCTCATGACTTGCCGAAGGCGATGAGTATTTGCAAGCAAGAGACAGCAGATATGACCAAAGACGAGATAATTGACTCGTCCTTGTATAATGACAGTGGGCTAAGTCACGACTACAGCGTCTATATTTACGCCTTAGATAGGCAATCAATTAAGACTACTGATGACAAAACTAAGATCATCAAGGGGCTTAAAGAGCTGGTGAAGTATCTGCCGGATATTAATCCTGATCTGCTTAGCCTCTACTACTTTATAAGGGGTGACAAATCATCCGATAAGGGTTCAGAGCTGGCGTTATCGGCGAAGGACTTATCTAATCAAGGTACCCGGAGCCTGGTTCATGATTTTAATAGTAACCTGGCAACTGTAGGTGCGATTGCTCACAGTGGCATTACTTATTGGGAGATAACCATGCCGGGTAAGAAAGGATGGCTGAAGATTGATGACGACGAATGATACCTTGGCATCTCAAGATGACACTGTCAATATCTCCGGCGTCAATAGCAAGCCGGGTAAATCGAAGCATCGAGGCAAACGGCTACTGATCATCTGCGTTATCCTAGCGGTGGTCGTCGTCATATTGGTCGGTTTAGCAATCGTCGGTAGTAAGAAGTCCAGCTCACTCAATAACTATCGTCCTAACTCACCTGAAGATATCATGGTGCGTTATCTGCACGACAAATATGGCAAGGACTTTGTGTTGGTGGGTGGACTGAGGCGCACCCACGGTGTCTCCGCTCCACGGAGGAATTACTATGAGTCCGATGCTCATCCAGTAGACAATCCTCACCTACGTTTTGAGGTGGTACTGAATGGCGGAAACAGAGAACATGGATACAATAAATCTGATACTTACGCCGAGGTTAGGCAGATGTCCGCCGAGGAAGATCGCTTGCGACCCTATATAGAGCGGATATTTGGTAAGAACACTAAGGTCGGGGTGGAGTTTCGGCTGTGCGAACGGGGTGCAGCCGGCATGAAAGGAATGGTTGGCTTACCCGAGGCGATGAGTATTTGCAAAGAGGAGACGGAAAATATGACCAAAGAAGAGATAATTGACTCGTCCTTGTATAATGACAGTGGGCTAAGCCACGACTACAGCGTCTATATTTACGCCTTAGACGGGCAGTCGATCAAGACTACCGGTGACAAAGCGAAGATTATTAAGCGACTCAAAAAGATGGCTAAATATCTACCCGACGGTAGGTCGGATAGTATGTGGCTATGCTATTTCATCAAACAGTATAAGGGTAGCGGATGGGGTAGTGAGCTTAAAGTATCAGTGGATGATCTGCGGCAGATGACCGACAGCTTTAGTGATGACCTACTCAAACCAATAGTAACCAATGATGGCGGGACGGATCCTTACCCCATCCGAAAGGGCTGGGACAAATGAAGAGTAAAAAGAAAGGCGATGCTAATAAAATGCCTAAAGCCGGTGCTAATAATAAACGACGAGCTAACCCCGGCGTACCCCGAGTTGTCGTTAGTAGCGAGCGAGTCAAGCCGGCTGAACCGGGAAAGAAGCGATTGAGGCGGATTGTGATAGCCTTGGGTGTTGTGGTCATCTTTGCAATGGTCTGCGTGGTGATGAACGAGAGCAACGATTATCTGAGGACGCTGATTGAGGAGACCCGTCTGCGCCCCCATATGGAGCGAATATTTGGCAAGGATGTTAAGTTTGGCATAGAGTTTAAGTTGTGTAAAAAAGGTAAAACTAGTTGGGCGAGCTTCGCTAATCTGTCTCAAGCAATGAATATTTGCAAAGAGGAGACGGAAAATATGACTGAAAGCGAGATGCTGGACTCGTATGATGAGCTATATCACAACTACAATCTATACATCTACGACCCTGATCATCAGTTAGTCGAGACTGATGATGACAAGCTAAGGATAATCAAACGACTGAGAAAGATGATCGAATACTTACCTGACGGCAGGTTGGATGTTATGAGCTTTGAATACTTCGTAAAGAAGGATATTTTTAGAGGTAGTGGCGGATTCTGGGTGAGGGCCTCGGATTTATCCTCTAGTCGAAATATACCCAAATTAGTCCAGGGTTTTAGTGAGGGCATGGTTGTGAATACGTTTACTCATGTTCCAGATTGGTGGGATTATTATCCTATCCGAAAGGGCTGGGACAAATGAATAAAGAGAAGGACAGCGCCGGAGTGTCTCAAGCCAACGTTCCCGGCGTACCGCAGAACGTCTCCGGTGCACCCGTCAAACCAACTAAGCCCGTCAAGCCGAAGAAGAAATGGCGAACCATCCTAAAAGTAATAGCCATCATCATCCTCGTCAAGATACTTATTAACATCACGCTAGCTAACTACTTCAGCCCGGATAATAGAGTAAAGCGCTACCTCCACGCCAAATATGGCAGCAATCGAGAGCTTAGCGTAGACGGGGGCTGTTTCGCTGGTCTTGACGAAGAGCGACGGCATGATGCGATTGAGTGGTGGCAGGTGATTGAGTGGTGGCGGGTGATATATTTAGCATTACCATTACCGGATTTGAGTTGGCGACCATGGGAATGGCCTGATCATGTTGGCAAATTCTGCCGCTGGCGAGCCAGCTTTAAGGATGATCCTAAACGCAGCTTCAAGGTCTGGCTGGACGACAACTATGGTAATCGTAGTCTCCAGGATAACTATAATGAAGTAAAATCCGGAAAGGGGTCAAGTGAAGACTAAGGAAGACACTAAGACGACGGCTACATCAGCTAATCTAACTAAGCCAAAACGGTCAAAACAAGCTAAGAGGCAAATCATCATCTATGTCGTCATGGCCGTGGCGATAGCAGGTATTCTAGGCTTTGCCTGGAACGACGTTGACGGGAGAATTAAAAGTAAGGTACTGAAGTATCTGCGTGACAAATACGAGCAAGAGTTCGTGGTGGAGTTGGACTCTGATTCGGCAGAGGCATCCAAGGCGTTTCACTGGAACCGGTATAAATTGTCACGTTGTTGTGTGGTGGTGGACAAAGTTGAAGTAGGTTTTGTCGCACACCCCAGAAATGATCCGCAAGCTCGATTCTTGGCTCGGTATGACGGTGGCAAACTGTCTGATTCCTATACCGCTTATCTTTGGCGAGAGCAAGAAATCAAACGCCTGAAGCCGATCGTGAAGCGCCTATTTGGTGCCCAAGCTAAGCTGGCGATCAACTTTGATACCACTAGTTATATAAACGGGCAGGTAATAGATGAAATCAAGGAGAGTAAACACACCATGAGCCTACAGGAGGCAATAAGTAAATACGGCGATAAGATCAACTATCATCTATGGATCAAGAATATTAAGGAGAATATAACGGAGCTGGACAAAGAAAGGGCGGTTGAGATACTGAAGAGGCTGGCGAAGAGCCTGCCGACCAACGCCGACATCATCTATGTGTCTAAGATATTTGACGAGGATAAAGATCAATATTACGGACTGATAACATCGCCTCAAGATCTGAGCAAGTCGACCTCCGACGAGCTGATAGACAGATACCATGACCGGAGAGGCGGGAAAACTTTCAACATAATCATAGCTACGGATGGGGATGATCCAACCCATTTCACCCCCTCGTCAGACGATTGGCGTTAGATACCCGTTTGACATCGGGGGCATAAACTATCTGCGCTCGCATTTGAGGTCGGTTCGGGGTGTCGTGTGTGCTCTACTGCTGATAACTCCCGCCGGCATAAGCTACTTGCAATTATCGGCAGGGTAGTTTACTATATAGTCATAGTCTGGAGACAAAAAGACTTGAAGGGACAAGAACAACTAACAGGAGACGAGCAGATGATAGATGCAAATGGCGGTGGGTCGTTTGCTAATATCGACAGGCGATCAGGCTTTAGCGTGCCGTCGTCACACCAGTCGGTAAAACAAACAACCTCACAAGAAGCAAACATTCAGCCTGCCGATGAGGCAGAGCAGACTAAGTCCGCCGGGGCGGGTAGCCGGGCTAATGCTACGGTGCAGATCCGACAGCGGAGCTATGTTAGCTCGCTTTGGCAGGGAGTGCTGGATAGGCCGAGCAACGGGAGTAGAGAGGCTAGATCTCAGGCGGGGTTGACTCAGGCGGCGTCTAAGCCGGAAGAGACCGGCTCGGCAGCTATTAAGGCTCAGGCACCATCGCCGGTCGTCAAGTCTCAAGCTTCGTCGGTAGCCACAGAAGCGCAAGCTACCACCGCTGAGGCGTCCAAGGCGGATTTCTTGCCGACCATCCCGCAGTATATTGAGGATTCTATTCCTGCGCCACGAGCGCAACTGCACGGAAGTCAACAGTCTCCAAAGGTAACCTCGGCGCAGTCCAGTTCCGCCGCTCCAGCTCAGCCAAATCGCATTTCTGCACAGTCCAATCCCGCTGTAGCTCAGCCAAACCGCACCTCGGCGCAGCTTAGAGATGCTACTCTGGCTAAGGTGCTGGCTTCTCCCGTCTCGTCTGTCAAGACAGGGGTAGGCCATGGTCCAGTATCAGCGACATCAGTCGTCGCCTCCGGTGCAGTATCTGCACCGACCAACGTCGGGTCGGCTCAGCACAAAGCCAAGCTTGACCGCCAAGCCATCATGCAGCAGGCGGCTATCGTCCGTCAGCAGGCGAAGGAGCGAGCAGAAGCACAGGCTCGTCAGTTACTGACGAGTCGTCAACCGGAGAAATATGCCGAATATGTCCTGCGAGCAAGTAGCAATGAGAGCAACCGGACTTCGGCCGGTAGTCAGCCGGTCTCGACTCCGACTAAGGTGACTCAGGCGATGTCGGTCAATAGTGGTCCGGTGGCCGGTAGTCGCTCCGTGAGTGTCGACAACCAAGCTGACGGGGTCGGTACAGCGGCAGTAGCTCGGCCGGACAACGCCTTTAGTCGCTTAGCCGGTGCTAAGGTTACCTTGTCGTTTAACCTGAATAAAAAGCGCTTCTTTAACTTCTTGCGTTATGCTACCGTGGCATTGATCATCGTCGCTAGTGGCTATCTGGCGTGGGATACTTATACGACTAATCGCTCGGTCAAGTCTTCGCTGAATGGTAACTCGGCTACCGCCATGTCGATCTCGGGGACTAACCCGGCTACGGCAGAACAGACGGCGGTCAGCCAAGAGCAACGAGCCGCCTATACCGTACCGGCTGATCAGCCTCGCTATATTTATATTCCCACCCTGGGCGTCAATGCTCGGGTGATGAGTGTCGGAGTCAATAGTCGGGGCAGCATTGATACACCGTCTAACCTTAACGACACCGCTTGGTACGATGGCAGTGCTAAGCCGGGGCAGGAGGGGCAAGTCTTCATCGACGGCCATACTTCATTTAATCGTCATCTCAATGCTGCCTTTAATAATCTACCCAAGCTAAAGGCAAACGACCAAGTAGTGATCGAGAAAGGTAATGGCGAGAAGGTTAGTTACCGAGTAGTCTCCACTAAGACGGTCGAGACTAGCAAGGTCGACATGGGCGAGGCGCTGAACCCGCCGGCAGGGGCGAAGAAAGGGCTTACCTTGATGACCTGTACCGGGACATTTAACTATCGCAACCAGACGGCGGATAAGCGATTCATCGTCTATGCCGTGCAAGAGTAGGAGCTGAATGGAACAAAGAAAAACAACAGATTCAAACAAAAACAAGCGTCGTCCGGTGCAGACCCGTGCGATGATCATGATGGATCGGGTGACTAAGCGTTACGACGCCGGCTCGCCCTTGGCACTGGACCGAGTGTCGCTCAGTATCGCTCCTAGGGAATTTGCCATCGTGATCGGGGCGAGTGGAGCGGGCAAGTCAACGTTGCTGCGGATGCTTACTCGAGAGGAAAAGCCGAATAGCGGCAAGATTGTGGTCGGCGGGATTGACTATGACAAGCTGGATGACCGAGATATCCCTTTGCTTCGTCGTCGTATCGGGGTGATCTTTCAGGATTTCAAGCTTTTGCCCAACAGAACGGTCTTTGAAAACGTAGCGCTCAGCCTGGAGATTTCCGGACACTCCAATAAAGAGATCAGAGAGAACGTACCTCGCATGCTTGAAGTGGTCGGACTCAGGAGCAAGCAGGACAAGTTTCCTAACCAACTGTCAGGTGGGGAGAAGCAACGGGTAGCTATCGCCCGTTCGATGGTGCGCCAGCCCAAGATCTTGTTTGCCGATGAGCCGACAGGTAATCTGGACGCTCGCAATACCTGGGAGATCGTCAAGCTGCTGCTGAAGATCAATAAGTTTGGTACGACGGTGATGCTGATCACTCACTCGACTGAGATCGTTCACCAGCTTAATACCAGGACGATTACCATTGATCACGGTCGGATCGTTAGCGATGTGGCGCACGGTGGTGGTAGTCAGGGAGGGAGCAAGCGATGAGTCGAGCTGCTAAGAAAGAACGCCTGGTCGACACCCAGAGCCACCACACTATTCTGACGCTCAGTCGGGTGGCTCGCTACGGGCTGCGTAACTTTACTCGTAACGCCTGGCTGACCATCGCAGCGACGGCGGTAATGGTCATCACTCTGCTAATCATCTTCGTCACGGTAGTGGCAAGCTCGGTTCTAGGCGAGGCGATCACCAGTCAGAAGCAAAAGATTGATCTATCACTCTATATCAAGGCGAATGCCAGTGAAGATGTCTTGCGTACTTTAGCCGGTAAATTGCGAATCCAGCCGAACGTAACTGAAGTCAGCATCAGCACCAGCGAAAATGAGTATAAGAAAGCATCCAAGGATAATGTGGAGGGCTGGTCGTTAGTGGTTGACGAGGGGATTAAGCCGGCCATTCCGGCAGTGATTCATGTCAAGCTGGCCGATATGAGCAAGCGCAAGGCGATCGAGAAGTTTATTTCCGGTGACCCGCAGTTTAAGCAATGGGTTGACTCCAGTGTGGCGAACTCGCAGGATGTCGAGGCTCGCCAGCAGACTATCAATAAGCTGTCCAGCCTGATGGATGTAGCCAGTAGGGTCGGCATTATCGCCGGTAGCTTCTTCGTGGTCATCTCGGTGCTAATCATCTTCAATACCATTCGGATGACTATCTTTAGCCGGCGAGATGAGATCAGCATGATGAAGTCGATCGGGGCGGATAGCTACTTTATCCGAGGCCCGTTCTTGATTGAGGCGGAGTTATATGGTGTGATCGCTGCTATCATCGCTATGGTAGTGGGCTACCTGCTCTCTACCAAGCTGCTGCCTAGTCTCGGCGGTTACATCGAGGTCAAGCAGACTAAGAGCTTCATCTTGCACTGGTGGTGGCTGATCTTACTTGGCATGATAACAACCGGTTTCGTCATTGGTGATCTGTCGGCCCGGTTGGCACTACGCAAATACTTAAAGAAAGCGAGCCGTTAGAGCCCCTGGTTGAATAGTAAACATAAACAGTATATAATCGTACTAGAGCCAAATAAGGAGGTTTTATGCGGTTCCACCACAACAACAAGAGCAGGCAAGTGATGCCTATGAAGATCAAACAGACATTATTACGAAAAAAGAGTGTCAAAGGCAAGCGGGTTCACCTGGCGGTGCTGAGCTTGGCGATTATTCTAGCTATGGCTGGTGTGACGGCGGTGCTGGGTGCTGGTCATTCGGCGCAAGCCCGAGACTTTAATGCCGAGATCAGGGCTCTGCAAAACCAGATCAATGATTATCGCAAGCATTCCAGCGAGCTGGCGGCCGAGAGTAGCTCTCTGCGAGCCAAGATTAGCCAGCTGGAGAATGACCAGGCGCAGATTCAGGCGCAGATTGACCTATTGAGTGCTAAGCGGGCTCAGCTGGAGCAACAGATCGCTCAGGCAGAGGCGAAGATCAAGCGTCAAGCCCGGTCACTCAGTAAGAACTTACGAGACCAATACTACAGTAGTAAGACAACTTCGCTGGATATCCTGATGAATAGCCGCTCGGTCAGCGACTACGTTGATCGGCAGACCCGCCAGAAGACTGTCAGCGACAACATCTCTAAGTCAGTCAAGGAGATCAAGGCAACCAAGGCTGACCTCCAGAAGAAAAAGAGTGCAGTAGAGGATCTGATCTCTAAGCAGGATCAGCAGAAGCAGCAGCTAATCGCCAGCAAGAACGAACAGAAGAAGATCTTAGACGAGACTCAGGGGCAGGAGGAGAAGTTCCGAGAATTGACTGCTAAGACGGAGGCGCAGAAGGCTAAGGTGCAGGCTGAACAGCAGGCGGCTATTCGACGGTTCAGCGGTGCCGGCACGGTGGTCGCTAATAGCAAATGCGGTGGCGGCTATCCTTTCTGTAACTACCCGGCAGATGTGACGGCTTACGCCGGTGGTTTCCAGGCGCTAGGTAATACCAGAGAGTGCGTTAACTATGTCCAATGGCGGATCTTCCAGCTGACAGGACGTAATGAGCTGCATGGCAATGCCGGTAGCTGGATGAGCGTAGCCAATAGTGGAGCGCAGGTTAATACCGTAGCAATCATCGGCTATGGGCGCTTGCCATACGGTCATGTGGCTTGGGTGGAAGAAGTCAGGGGCGGTAGCGTGCTCATTTCGGAGTATAACTGGAATCCATACAACTATACTGAGCGCTGGGTCTCGGCTAGTAGCTTTGATGGCTTTTACAATCCACTATAGTCTTGGCTGGTCATAAGCTTATTCAGCTAGTTGGCTTAGCTTTGTGCTAAAATAGCTTGTGATTAAAGTGAGGGATGAGATTGACGAAAGACGACAAACGAAAGCAGGAATCAGATAAGGCTAACCTGATACCGGGTGGATTGGATGCTGATCTGGGTCTAGCGCCGGTAGCAGGGGTCCAGCCGGCCGAGGCAGAGCTGGTTGATACGGCTGAGGTGGTTAAGCTGGCTAGCCGGGACGAGCCGGCCGATCAACATCGGTCAAACCCACCTCGCAGCATTCACCCCGATAAACAGCCCGGGGGCAAGGCTAGGCGTACTATCGGTCTCAGGACTAGTCTTGCCGTCGCTGTCATGGCCTGCTTGATCGGCTTCGCTGTCGGCACTCGCTTGCAGAATCTCTCGGTGACTCAGCTTGACTACACTTCGCTAGGTGACGTCTATAATGCACTCAGCGCCAAGTACGATGGGTCAATTGATCGGTCTAAGCTGCTAATCGGTGCTGCTAAGGGGCTGGTTGATGCTGTAGGCGATAAGTACACCAGCTATATGACTGCCAAAGAATATGCCGACCTAGAGACTGATCTATCGGGTGAGCTAAATGGGATTGGCGTAGAGATCGGGCTGGGCAATGACGGTCTAGTCAGCGTCATCTCCACCCTAGACGATAGCCCGGCGCGAAAGGCCGGTTTACTGCCGGGCGATATCATCGAGAAGGTTGATGGCGATGACATGACTAGCCAGTCGACCAGTGTAGTGGCTAACCGGATTAGGGGCAAGGTCGGCACGACGGTTAAGATCGTAGTGGTGCGTGATCGGGCTGAGAAGAGCTTTCAGATCACTCGCACTAAGATTGAGAACCCTAGTGTCAAGTGGTCAATTAAAGATGGCATCGGCTATATCCGGGTGTCTACTTTCGGCGACGACACCGGCGCCCTAGCAGAGAAGGCTGCCAAAGAGTTGGTGGATAAGAAAGTCAAAGGGGTTGTCTTAGATCTGCGGAGCAATACCGGTGGCTATGTCAACGCTGCTCAGGAATTAGCTAGTCTATGGCTCAAACAGGGTGAACTGATCACGACGGAGCGAGCCGGTAGTAAAATCCTGGGTAAGGTTACCGCCAGTGGGGGAGATGTCTTAAACAAGGTGCCGACAGTGGTTCTGATTGATGGGGCGACAGCTAGTGCTAGCGAGATTACAGCTGGTGCTCTCCGAGATAAAGTCGGCGCCAAGCTGGTTGGCACTAAGTCGTATGGTAAAGGATTGGTGCAGGAAATCGTTGACTTGAAGAATGGTGACAAGCTCAAGGTTACTATCGCTAAGTGGTACACACCTAACGGCGACAACATCAATCAAGCCGGACTGAAGCCGGACATTGAGGTCAAGATGACCGCTCAGCAGTATAACGCCGGCAACGACACCCAGCTAAAGAAAGCTCTGGAGGTGCTAGCAGGTAAGTAGGGCTCTGCTGGTACTGAGAGGTGAATAGATGCTTGAGCTGATGTATAATAGCCTTAATAAGCATAAACGGTATATGAGTGATGAGTGGAATAGTTGATACGCCAGCTAATGATCTTCGAGTAAAGCCAAGGAGGGTGAGAGTGGCTTTGCCAAAGGTGCAACAACTAGCACTGCTGAGTGGTTTGGAACAGCCTCGACCAGACGAGATATCTAAGGTCAGGACTACTGATGTAGCTACGGTGATAGAACTTTTTGCCGGAGCTGGTGGTCTTGCCCTCGGTTTAGAACAGGCTGGAATAGCGGGTACTATGTATGTCGAGAGAGATAAAAGTGCCTGCCAAACCTTGCGACACAATCGTCCACTATGGAAGGTGGTGGAGGGCGATATCCACGATGTTGATTTCAATTGCTATAGAGGTGAGGTTGACTTGGTTAGTGGTGGGGCGCCCTGTCAAGCATTTTCATATGCCGGCAAAAGGCTTGGTTTTGGCGATACTAGAGGAACGCTTTTTGCTGAATTTGTTCGTTGTGTTGATGAAGTTCGCCCGAAGATGTTTTTGTTTGAGAACGTGCGTGGGTTGCTTAGTCACGACCAGGGGAGGACCTTTCGAGTAATCTGTCATGAGTTAACAAAAATAAATTATGAAGTGCAGTACCGGGTAATGGATGCTAGCTATTATGGCGTGGGGCAGAAGCGAGAAAGACTTATCATCGTTGGTGTCCGTAATGATCTAGCATCAAAGATGAAATTCACATACCCCGAGCCGGAGCTTAAACAGACGACATTGCGCAGCGTGCTGAAAAGTGTGCCGACAAGCCAATATCAGCCTTATAGCGAAAAGAAGCGCAGGGTAATGGAGCTGGTGCCACCTGGTGGATGTTGGGTTGACTTACCGGAGATAGTAGCCAAGAAGTATATGGGTAAGAGCTATTATTCTGGGGGTGGTCGTCGGGGTATGGCACGACGAATTGCTTGGGATGAGCCGTGCTTAACTCTGACTACTTCGCCATCACAAAAGCAGACAGAGCGATGTCATCCCGACGAGACAAGACCGTTTACGGTGAGAGAATATGCTCGTATTCAGAGCTTCCCCGATGACTGGCAGTTCATAGGCACACTGAGTGAACAATACAAACAAATTGGTAATGCCGTGCCGGTAGAATTGGCTAGACGAATTGGCGTGAAGATAGTTGAGGCTTTGTCGCAAATAGAGACTAACTAAGAGGTGGTGATGGACTGGAATATAGACTTTATCTCTAGGCTAGACTTCAAAAAGCACGTCGAAAAAACTATTGTCCACTACGGTGAGAAGTTAGGGGCGTATGACTTGAAGAAATTTAACGGTAATTTCGTTGATCCCATTAAGATGATTTTTGACAAAGCTGTCTATCGGCAAAGTTGGCAAGAAGTGATATCCAATGAGATATTTCGACAGCGAGATAAATCTAACACTAATGAGATTGGTTATTTTCATCAAGGTTTATTTGAGTATATAGCTAACTGCCACGTCCCACCTAATGGCCAAGAAGGTGGCTGGGATGTTATATACAGGACTGTGGATGGGTGCAAACTAAATGGGGATGGCGTAGTACATACTGTTTATGTAGAGATGAAGAATAAGCACAACACTATGAACTCCGCAGCTGCGGGGAGGACGTATATCAAGATGCAAAACCAGCTTTTACATGATGACGACTGTGCTTGTTTTCTGGTAGAGGCAATAGCTAGACACTCTCAAGATGAAGCATGGGCGCCAAAAGTAGATCGGCAAAAGGTAGCGCATTCCAGGATTAGACGAGTGAGTCTGGATAGATTTTATGAAATTGTAACTGGACATGACGATGCATTTTACCAGATATGTATGTCCCTGCCGACAATCGTAGAGGAAGTCTTAACCGATAATTATCAGAGGCTTGTCGCACAGGACACTGTATATCGGGAGATTAGTGCAATCGCCGATAAGTACGCCGATTTGCCGGGCGATATGCCTATGGTTATGGCGATGTATATGCTTGGCTTTGGTACTTATCATGGCTTCAGTAGAAAGAGATAGTGCGCACCCTTGTTATTCTAGCTGATTACGGTTATACTTATTAGCATAATGGATGGTCAGAAAAAGAAAATACTATTAGTAGAAGATGATGATACGCTGGCGGAGGTCTATCGTCAGCGCTTGGAGCTGGAGGGGTTTGATGTCCGGCGGAGCAATAATGGTGAGAGTGCCCTGAGCGATGCTGTCGAATATCATCCTGACTTGATCTTGCTCGACGTGATGATCCCGAACCTGAGCGGCTTTGACGTACTGGATATCTTGCGCAATAGTCCGCAGAGTCGCAATGTCTACATCATCATGTTGACCGCCTTATCTCAGCCAAAAGATGCCGAGCGAGCCAAGCAGCTGGGAGCGGATGACTTCCTGGTCAAGTCGCAGGTGGTGATCGGCGATGTGGTGGCTCGGATCAAGAACAAGCTCAATATTCCTGACTAGATGCTTGACCGCATCTCCGGCTAGGATCATAATGAAGCACCCTCCGCTGGAGAGGGTGCTTTAACTTTGATCTTTGCCTAAGTGGCGGAGCGGGTTGCTACTCGACGGTAACCTGAGTGCGCCTGACTGTCTTGCCGGTAAAGGTACGGACTCTACGCTTGACGAACTTGACCACGCCGTCTTTATCGGCATGAATGGTGAAGTTACGGCTGGTATAAGTGCCGGGACCGGCGATCTTAGTAGCACCAACTTGACGAACTATCACCTCGCCGGCATTAACCTTCTGTCCGCCGAAACGCTTGACGCCCAGGCGGTGACCGGCGTTGTTGTGTATATTCTTGGCGGAACCGCCAGCTTTAACGTGGGACATACCTAATAATCTCCTTGATTTAAGTTACAAGCATATTACCTGATAATTAGGCTTTTTGCAAGACGAGAAGCTCCCGCCCGACGACCTGGTCGGGACGGTGGTAGATTAGGTTAGCCCCGGTAGTGACACTGCGTAACTTGTGCCTAGATAGCTCGGCAAGGCAAGGCAGGTGGTGAATATGATCCCTGATATGCCAGGCGGGGACACCCAGGCAGATGCCGGCACCACTTGGTAGCTGAGGAGATAGGTTGGCGATAAACTTACCGATGATCACGTTGCAGTCGTGAAGATTAGGCTTTAGTTCGCTAGGGTGGGGTGGGTCGGTGTAGGGCCTGCCCAGATAAGTCTCGCTAGCGATTAGTTCAAGTCGATTCGGTGCCAGCCACTGTTGCCAGTTAAAATTAGTGGCGTCGGCGATGGTTAGTCGGGGTCGACT
>ERZ773054.1474-NODE-1474-length-14167-cov-5.045989_pt1 | contig 14167 bp, 15 predicted proteins | sample MGYA00580630_ERZ773054 | MGnify/ENA primary metagenome ERZ773054 (study PRJEB29015, sample SAMEA2737994) | human oral metagenome | biome: human oral; feature: human-associated habitat; material: dental | place: China | collected 2115 ... | reverse complement strand
AACGATGACTACGTCCCACTCTTCGTCAAATTTGACGTCTTTAGCGTTTACCGCAGCATTTGCGTTTACGGAGCCGAGCGCTAAAGCACCCGCGCCAACTAGGCTCATTTTGAGCAGATCACGTCTTGAAACGTTTTCCATGATGTCTCCTTTATTTTACCGTTATACGGTTTTTTCAGATGCCTAATTTTGGAGTTATTGTACCAAAAGTTAAATAAAAGCAAAATAATATTATTTAAAAATTGTTTTTAAATTTTAAAAAAACTGCCGCCGCTAAAAAGCCGCTTATCGGTTGCCTACTAGCTCTAAATTTAGACAAATTTTAAATTTAAATCTCTACATAAAATTTTGTGCGCTATGAGAGCGTGTATCCTGTGCCAGATAAAAGACCCGCTAAAAGCAGGTCTTTATTTCTCGCAAAGCTTGCCGCATGCGTCGGCGCGACATCTGCTGCAGTGAGTCATTTGGTGAATGGAGCCGCCGATTAGCTTTCGCATGCTGCGAATTTCTTCATTCGAGGGCGATTTGATATTTGCAAAAGGGGTGCCATGCACGGGGATCATCGCCATGCAGTTCATGATATCGGCCTGCCACTCTTTGGCCTTTTTTGCGATATCGGGGACGTGATCCATATTAACGCCGGGGATTACGACCGTATTGATCTTTACGATCACGCGGGCTTCTTTTAGTTTGCGAATCCCTTCCTCTTGGCGCTCCCCAAGAATTCTAGCGCCATCCTCGCCGTGGTAAATTTTGTTTTTATGGCGCACCCACGCATAAATTTTGCCGCCTACGCCCGGCGTTACGGCATTGACGGTCACCGTCACGTGGCTCACGCCGATCCGCACGATATCATCCACGTGCTCGGGCAGGGACAGGCCGTTTGTGGATAGGCAAAGTAGGGCGTGAGGGAAGCGGGCTTTGCATTTTTCAAAGGTAGCTAGGGTCTTGTCGGCATCGCACATAGGATCCCCGGGTCCTGCGATACCGATGACCGAGATATCCTGTCTAAATTTAAATAGATTTTCCACGTATTCCACGGCCTCATCCGGGCTTTGTACTCTCCCCGTTACGCCGGGGCGATTTTCGTTGGCGCAGTCGTAGATGCGGTTGCAAAAATTGCATTGGATATTGCAATGCGGCGCTACAGGAAGGTGCACGCGCCCGTAGGCGGCGGACGCTTTTTTGCTAAAGCAGGGGTGGTTGTCGAAGGAGGGTTTGGCGAAAAAATTCATCAATCTTTTTTCCTTCCGAATTTGATGGCGTCCGCGTGGCAAACATCCATGCAATCGCCGCAGTTCGTGCAGTTCATCTCGTCCGGTCTCGTGCCCATTTCGCATTTGCGCAAACAGGCGTTGCAGTTGTCGCAGGCGTCTGTTTTATAAACGCGAAATATTGAAATTTTACGCAGCAGCTCCATTATACCGCCGCTAGGACAGGCGAAGCGGCACCATAAATTTGCGACGATCAAGGACGCGGCGATGAGGGCCACGACGACGGCAGTGCGAACCGCCCAGTACCAGTCGGAAAATTTAAAAGACATGATAACGGCGTTGAGATACTCGTCGCTGGTGCGGATAGGGATCATGACGCGAGGGTTGCCGTAGATAAAATATACGCCGGCGCTAAGCAAAACGGCTAGAACCATGCCTATTTGCGCATATCGTAGCTTCCTGTTATTTTTTAGCTTGAGCTTAAAAGCGGCAAATTTGCCCAGCATTTGATTGACGAATCCGCCTGGGCAAAGCCAGCCACAAAAGGCGCGCCCGAGGAAAATAACCAGCACGGGTATAAACAGCCAAAATCCAAAAAATACGGTCGCGATCCGCCCCCAACACGTGACGATCGGGCAGGATTGGCAGTTTACGAAAGGCACGATAAATGGGCATCTAAAAATCCCGTAATAAGCCCATTGCCCGATCGCACCGATAAAAATCAGCTGCACCAAGCGACGAATTTTAGTTAGCCTAGAGACTTTTTTCATCTTTGCCATATTTACTATACTAAACATCTTTTACACCAAACCTTTCTATGAGTTCGAGCCCGCGCGCCGAATGGATGGAGGTAAAGCCGTGCCGCTCGAAAATTTCCTGCCCCTCCACGGAGCAGACGAAGTCCGCAAAGTCATCGGCCAGCTTCTCGTCTTTTACGTATTTCATGATATTTAGCGTAAAGGTAAGCGGCCCGGGCGGAATTAGTTTCTCGTCGATAGGCATATATTCGATTTTGTCTTTAAATCTATCGTGCGTCGTTAGGCGCTTTTCGATTATGGACGCATCGCCCTTGTCCTCTACGAGATCACACATCATCTGGATGACGCATGATCCGTTGGCGACCATATTTTTCATAACGGGCTCTGTGAGACCTGAATTTTTCAAAATTCCCTTTACCGGTCCGCTACCCGGAGGCGAAGCCCTTAGCGGCAACATCACCCGCACGCCGGGTTCCGCTAGATCCTTCAGATCGCGAATGCCTGCGGGATTTCCCTTCGGCACCACTAAAACGTAGTCGGTAAAACACAGCGGTCTAAAGCGAAGGCTAAGGCCAGCTTTGCGTAGTTTTTGGCTTAGCTCCAAAACGCGAGCGCCGAAAACCTCCGTCTTGCCCTGCAAGGCCAGCAGCGACTTCCCGAGCGCACCCGCAAAGGCGCCGGTGTACTGGATGTTATGCCCCGTTTTGGACTCGTACGCCTGATTTATCTGCGCAAAAGCCTCAGATAACCCTCCGCACGACCAAACCTGCAGCGAATCAGGCTTAAACGGCGTATAGCCAGCGAGCATCGCTTCGGGTCCGGCGATGGCTGCCGCTGCCAAAGCTCCTTTTAAAAAGCCGCGACGAGATGCGTCTATCTCCTTAAATTTCATGCAACTTCTCCTTTCTTTGGTTTGTTTTTAAATTTAGAAAATTCTTCATTTTAAAATTTCGAGCAACCCGCTTAGAGCAGTTCTATAAACGCTTCTAGGCGCGTTCGAATTTGCCCGACGTCTTGCTTGGAGTAGTCAGTCTCCAGACTCATATAGCTTACTCCCGCTTCTTTTCTTGCCTCTTTGATGCGATTCGTCTCGATCGCGTAGGTGTGGCAGCCGCTTAACACGACGTCAACGACGCCGTCCGCTTGATACTCGCGTACGAAATCCTTGATAACCTCTGAGCGCGCGTCGTTTTGATACATCACCGAACAGGGGATTTTGAGGTAGCGCTCGGCGATATTTGCGACCAGATCGCCCTTCGTTTGCACTTAGCGAGGACAGTCTCGGCAAAAACCGCGCATGGGAGCTTAGCTTAATCACGGGATTTTTGCGGGTGGTTTTGTAAATTTCGCTTAGCTCAAGCCCCAGGCGGCCCGCGCTGATCTCTAAAAATTTGCCCGTGCCGGCCGAGCATTTGTCGTTCATGATAAAATCCGTGGGCTTGCCGTTTAGGGTCTTGATCGCTTTCGTATCCTGCCCGCCCACGTCGATGACGGTACAATCAGGCTCAAACAAAAAGTGCGCCCCAAGGCCGTGGCATAAAATTTCGCTCATGCTAAGCTGCGCGTACTCTACGCTGACGCGTCCGTAGCCCGTAGCCGTTACGAAGCCCTCGCCGTAGCCTTTTTGCTCTAAATTTTGCTTGATCTGCCGCGCGACTTTGACCGCGCTAAAGCCGCTAGGCAGTAAAAACAGCTCGCAAAATTTGCCGCGTTCGTTCATAACGGCGACCTTTGATGAGGTCGAACCGATGTCGATACCGATAAAATGCATAAAATTTAAATCCGTCGAAAAATATTTCTACGCCGTAGAACTTTGATTTGAATGTTAGTCTTTTTAAGCTTTTAGACTGCTGAAATTTAGCGCAGGCGGGCGGCGCGGATGAAATTTGCCCCCTCGCCACGTTTGAATAGGTTTTAAATTTAAATTTAGCGCTCGCGGGCGATTAAAATTCCGCTTAAAATCACCACCGCGATGCCCGCTAACACGATCGGACCGGGCAGCCGGTCGCCTAGCATAATTCCAAGCGCCATGCTAAAGAGGATGTCGCTATAGCTGATTGCCGCGACGATGCCCGCTTTGCGCGAAGCGGCGTAGGCGCGCGTCATGTAAATTTGAAAGTAGATCCCGCTGACGCCCAGAAGCGCCACGAGTACCCAGCCAAAAAGGCTTGGCGGGTTGAAATAAGCGAGCTTCGCTAAATCCGCGCCGCTGAAAAGTCCTAAAATTTTAATCTCGCTACCTTCAAGCGCCCAGCCCGCAGCCATCATCATCGCGCTTAGAAAGGTAGCGGACGAGACGAAAACCAGCACGATGAGGTTTGTGGCGTAGTATTTGCGCAGCTCGCGCACGCTCGTATACGCAAGCCCCGCGCACATGCCGCCGAAGATTCCCACTGCATCGGTTACGCTGATGCCGATGTGCGGGCGCACGACGAGTAAAATTCCGCCAAAGCCGAGCAGTATCGCAAACCAACCCTTGGAGCTTAGCTTTTCGCCTAAGAAAAATGCCGAAAATAGCGCGGTGAAAATGGGCGCCGTTTTTTGGAAGGTAAAAGCGGTGCCAAGATCGATGTGGGCGATATTGTAGAAGGTCGCTAAGATACCGCAGCTGCCGATAAAGCCGCGAAACGCAAGCAGCCACGGCTTGCCGCCCGGGCCCAGGTTTTTTACCCGCCGTAGCGAAAATAGCACGATCGCGATGCCTACGACGTTGCGGAAAAACACGATCTCGGCGCTACTCATCCGCTCCGCCATGACCTTGGCTAGTGCGCCGTTTAGCGCAAAATAAAAGCTCGCTACTAGCATATAATAAACGCCCAGATGTTTCAGCCAAAACGCGGAGTAGAATTTTTGTTTCATCGCGCGCTACTTTCGGTTCGCCACAAGTGTGCCCGCGACGATGATGAGTGCCATGCCCGAAAGCGCCATGAAACCGGGCAGGGCGTCGCCTAGCAGCAGCCCAAATAGCGTCGAAAAGATGATGTCTGTGTAGCTGATCGTAGCTACTATGCCCGCTTTGCGCGTCGCGGCGTAGGCCTTGGTGACGTAGGTTTGATAAAACAGCCCTAGCAGCCCCAGAAGCACGGCAAAGAGCCAGCCCTGCGCGTTTGGAATTTTAAATTTAGAAAGCATAAAGTTCAGCGCGGGCGCGTCTATAAATTTCGCCGCGATCATAAGCGCTACGGGCATTAGCGTGCCGGCAAGAAGCGCAGAGAGGATGATCGTATCGGAGCTATAGTATTTGCGCAGCCCGCGCACGGAGGTAAGCGCCATCGCGGCGAATAATCCGCTTAAAATTCCAAAAATATCGCTTGGCTGCAAGCCAAACTGCGGCTGAATCACCAAAACGATGCCCACAAAGCCCAGGCAGACCGAGAACCAGCCCATTGCGCCGAATTTTTCGCCGAGGGTAAAGTACGCGATGATCGCCGTCCAAATGGACGCCGTTTTTTGAAAGGTAAATGCCTCGCCGAGGCTGATGTTTGCGACATTATAAAAAAATACCATCAGCCCCAAAATCCCGATAATGCCGCGAAACGCGAGCGTAAAAGGATGACCGCCCTTGTTTGCGAAGCGCGCCGCGCGAGGACGAGCCTTGATTTTATAAAACAGGATCAAAAGTCCGGGCAGATTGCGAAAGAGCACGACCTCAAGCGATGAAATTTGCGCGCCCAAAAGCTTGGCAAAAACGCCCGTAAGAGAGTTGTAAAAGCACGCCATCAGCATATAATACACGCTTAGATGGTGCAGCAAGAAGTTGTTGTATTTCATCGCGTCCCTTTAAATTTGCGGAATTATACACGCATAATGATTAAATTTTAATATTCCGCCGTTTTAATATTTCGCCGCGCCGCCTGCTTTTGCGCGTTTGGACGCGACGGCTCGGTTTTGTACTTCGGCGCTTGAATGCGCAAAGCAGTAAAATTTACGCAGCTGCGGGTTTACACGCCTTCGCGCGTTCTCGCCCGTTTTTGTGCTTTGACCGCTAGCTTTCGCACTCAGACTTCGGTTTTTAAATTTTATAAAATTTACGCACAGCTCCGCATTCTGCGATATTTTCGGCGATGGCTCGCGCCTTGGTGACTTTTACGAGCGGCGTTTTGCTAGTGCCGCGATAAAATTTCGCTAAATTTAGCGCCTAAATTTCATAAAATTTTGCCGTCCGACTTGCGCGAGCGAGCGCGTAGAATTTGGCTTTAATCTATTTTTGGTTATAATCGCGCCAAAAACTACAAGGACGAACGTGAAAAGTTTGATCATCATCGGGCGCCCCAACGTCGGCAAGTCGAGCCTTTTTAACCGCCTAGCGGGTGCTCGCATCGCCATCACGAGCGACGTTGCGGGCACGACGCGCGATACCAATAGGGCCGAAGCCGAAATTTTCGATCGCCGCGTGCGCGTGATTGATTCGGGCGGCCTGGACGACGCCTCCGAGCTGTTTGCGCGCGTGCAGATTAAGACGCTAAGCGAGGCAAAGAGCGCGGATTTGATAATCTTTATGACGGACGGCAAGCTACTTCCGAGCGACGATGAGCGGCGGATATTTTTCTCGCTGCAGAGACTTGGCAAGCCCATCGCCCTAGCGGTCAATAAGATCGACGGCAAGCGCGACGAGGAGCGTAGCTGGGAATTTAACGAATTCGGCGTTAAATTTTTCCCGATCTCCGTCTCGCACAACAGCGGCATCGACGAGCTGAAAGAGTGGATATACGGCTTTTTGGACTCTGCGCCCGCGCAGCAGGACGAGGATGAAATTTTTGATGATTTTATAGAGGGCTTTAACGACGAGGGCGAGCCGAAAGAGGGGCGCGACGAGGAATTTTATGCAGACAAAACCATCGGCGTGGGTATCATCGGGCGGGTAAACGTCGGTAAATCGAGCCTTCTAAACGCGCTTGTGGGCTCGCAGCGCTCGGTCGTGAGCGATTACGCGGGCACGACGATCGACCCGGTGAACGAAAGCACGGAATTTGAAGGGCGCACGCTCGAGTTTATCGACACGGCGGGCATTCGCCGCCGCGGTAAGATCGAGGGCATCGAGCGCTTCGCGCTAAATCGCACCGAAAAAATTTTACAAAACTCCGACATCGCGCTTTTGGTGCTTGACGCAAGCGAGCCGCTAAACGAGCTGGACGAGCGCATCGCGGGGCTTGCGGCTAAATTTGAACTCGGGCTCATCATAATTTTAAACAAATGGGATCTTTGCGAGCGCGATTACGACGAGTTTTGCCGCGATCTGCGCGATAGGTTTAAATTCCTTTCCTACGCGCCGATCATCAGCGTCAGCGCGACGGACAAGAAGCGGATACATAAAATTTACCCGCTCATTTTGGAGGTTTATTCAAATTTCACGCGCAAGCTCGGCACCGCAAGGATCAATGAAGCGGTAGAAGCCGCGATAAAGGCGCATCCGATACCTCGCGAGCGGGGCAAATCGGTTAAAATTTACTACGCCGCGCAGATCGGCTTTGCGCCGCCGAAGATCGCTCTTGTAATGAACCGCCCGCAAGCGCTACATTTTAGCTACAAGCGCTATTTGATGAACAGACTGCGCGCGAGCTTTGCTCTTTCGGGTAGTCCGCTAGTACTGCTACCGCGCAAAAAAGGGGAGAGCGATGAAGAGAGGTAACATCGTGCTCATCGGCTTTATGGGGGTCGGCAAGGGCACGGTAGCGCGGGCGCTAGCTGCGCAAAGCGGGATGTTTGCGCTTGATTGCGACGATATGATCGAAAGCTACGCCAATAAAAAGATCGGGCAAATTTTTAAAGAGCAGGGCGAGCAGAGCTTTAGAAAGATGGAAGAGGGTCTTGCAAAATTTTTAGAAAAGTCTGTCCGCTGCGCCGTGATCTCCACCGGCGGCGGCTTTTACGCCGTGAAAAATTTAAATAAAATCGGCACCGTCGTGTATCTGAAATCAAGCTTTGAGGGGATCATTAATCGCTTAAAAAATAGCGAAAACGCGGAGAAAAAATTTGCCAAGCGCCCGCTGTTAGCGGATCTGCAAAAGGCCGCGGCGCTGCACGCTCAAAGAGACGGGGCGTATGAAAAAAAGGCCGACATCGTAATCGACGTCGAAAATAAAAGCGTAAAAAAGATCGTAAAAGAAATTTGCTCCGCCTGCGACGGGCTAAGCTTGAAAGGAAAAAAGATGTCTAAGCAAAAGTGCCCGGGCGGCGGCAAAAATTCCAAGCCGCACGGTAAAGAGGGCAAAAGCGATAAGCTTGAAAAGAAAGAGGCGCTAAAGCAGAAGCTGCGCGAGCTACTAGAGGGCTTAGAGCGCGAGCAAATTCCAAAGCGGGTGATCGCGTGGCACTTCGATCTTTACGAGCCTTACGCGCTGCAGCTAGCAGGATCGAGCAGTTACGATGCGGATGACGACGACTGGGCGTGCGAGGACGAGGATGAGTTTTATCCCGAATATTCACGCTTGCAGCTTGAATTTTTAAATGAGCTTTCGTGGCGACAGGTTTTAAAAATGCTCGTGCAGGCTCTGCGCGAGCTGCGAGAGCAGATGCCTAGCGCTAAAATTTTTAAGTGCAAGCACGTTGCCGTGGGTTTTGTGGACGGCGATCTGATTTTGATTTAAAGGAGCAACGATGAGAATTTTAACGGGTCTTCAGCCCAGCGGCAAGCTGCATTTGGGCAACTACTTCGCGAGCATCAAGCAGATGGTGGATGCGCAAAACGCGGGAGAGCAGATGTTTATGTTTATCGCAAACTACCATGCGCTCACGTCCGTAAGCGACGGCGCAAAGCTTAAAAATTCCACCTACGAGGCCGCCGCGGCGTTTTTGTCGCTGGGTATCGATCCTAAAAAAACGGTGTTTTGGGTGCAAAGCGACGTGAAAGAGGTGCTGGAGCTTTACTGGATTTTAAGCGGATATACGCCGATGGGGCTGCTCGAGCGAGCGCATGCATACAAAGACAAGATCGCCAAGGGCTTTGAGAGCAAGCATGATCTATTTAGCTACCCCGTGCTGATGGCGGCGGACATCCTGCTATACAGCGCAGAGGTCGTACCCGTGGGCAAAGATCAGATCCAGCACGTCGAGATCGCCCGCGACATCGCGCTTAAATTTAACAACGCCCACGGCGAAATTTTAACTATTCCGCAAGCGCGCGTAAATGATGAAGTGGCGATCGTGCCGGGCACGGACGGCGCCAAGATGAGCAAGAGCTATGGCAATACGATCGATATTTTTGCAGATGCCGCAACGCTAAAGAAGCAAATTTCAAGTATCGTAACGACCTCCGAGCCGCTAGAGGCGCCTAAGCAGTGGCGGGGGTGTAATGTCTATAATATCGCGAAGCTGTTTTTAAGCGAAGCGGAGCAGGCGGAGCTGCGGGCTCGCTACGAGCGCGGAGGCGAGGGGCATGGGCATTTTAAGGCGTATCTGAACGAGCTCGTGCTTGGCTACTTTAAAGACGCGCGAGATAAATTCGAATACTATCAAAGCCACCGCGAAATTTTGGATGAGATGCTAAGACAGGGCGCGCAAAGGGCGGCTGCGACGGCTGCTTCATTGATGCAAAAGGTTCGCGCCGCCGTGGGGATTTATCGCTAAGGAGAGTGAGATGACGGATTACGCTAGAGAAATTTTATCCGACGGCAAGCTGCTTCGGCAGAAGCTGGAAATTTTCTTGCAAACTCCTAGCAAGGTTGAAATTTACGCACGCGCCTGCGAGAAATTTTTCGCCGCGGGTAAGCAGCGCGAGTTAAATTACGTAAGCACGTGGAGCTGGTGGGGATTTTTCGGCACGCTGTTCTTTTTTCTGTACCGCAAGGAGTATAAAATTGCCGCAGCCCTATTTGCCGTTATGGTAATTTCTTGCTTCGTTCCGTTTTTGGATGGACATGATAGAACTATAGGAACGGCGATTAGCGTCAGTAGCGGGACTATGGCGAAATATTTCGTTTGCTATAGTTTTGTTTCATTGCTGGATAAACAGGACGACGAAGCCCTAAGAAAGGGCGGCGGCGTGAATAGATGGGCGATATGGCTCGCGGTAATATTTTACGCTTTGGTCGCAATCGTGTTTGCGCTGATAATTTCAAACGGCGGCAAGGCTTAGTCGTTTTAAAGGGCTTCCACGCTCAAAAGCACTAAATTTTAAAAAGGAGTAAGAATGAAAGCGATCGTAACGGTGATCGGTAAGGACAAGGTTGGCATTGTGGCGGGCGTTTCGGCTAAGCTCGCGCAGCTTGGGCTAAACATAGACGACATCAGCCAGACGGTTTTGGACGAGTTTTTTACGATGATGGCGGTGGTTTCCAGCGACGAAAAGCAGGACTTTACGGCTCTACGCGAGGAGCTAAACGAGCTTGGCGAAAAGCTAAAAGTTAAAATCAACATCCAAAGCTCGGCGATATTTGACGCCATGCACAACATCTAAGGCGCACAAATGGACATCAAAAACGTAACCGAAACGATCGCGATGATCGAGGAGCAAAATTTCGACATCCGCACGATCACGATGGGCATCAGCCTGCTTGACTGCATCGATCCCGATATCGACAAAGCCGCGGAGAAAATTTACGCAAAAATCACCGATAAGGCGCGCGATCTAGTAAAGGTCGGCAATGAAATTTCGGCAGAGCTCGGCATCCCGATCGTAAATAAGCGCGTCTGCGTAACGCCTATCGCCATCATCGGCGCAGCGACGAACGCTACTGACTACGTGCCGCTTGCTAGGGCGATGGACGAGGCGGCGCAAAAGGTCGGTATCGACTTTATCGGCGGCTTTTCGGCGCTCGTACAAAAGGGCTACGCAAAGGGCGATAAAATTTTAATCGACTCCATCCCCGCCGCGCTAGCCGCGACGCAGAAGGTCTGCTCGTCGGTAAATATCGGCTCGACCAAGACGGGCATAAATATGAGCGCGGTCGCCGACATGGGGCGCGTGATCAAAGAAACCGCGCGGCTTTCCGATCTTGGCGCGGCAAAGCTAGTCGTGTTTGCCAACGCCGTCGAGGATAATCCCTTTATGGCGGGCGCATTTCACGGCGTGGGCGAGGCCGAGGTCGTCATAAACGTGGGCGTCAGCGGCCCCGGCGTCGTTAAGCGCGCGCTTGAGAAGGTGCGCGGGGCGAGCTTTGACGTGGTCGCCGAGACCGTGAAAAAGACGGCGTTTAAGATCACGCGCATCGGACAGCTCGTAGGACAAATGGCGTCTGAGCGGCTGGGCGTGAAATTTGGTATCGTCGATCTCTCGCTAGCTCCGACTCCGGCCGTGGGCGATTCGGTCGCGCGCGTGCTTGAGGAGATGGGGCTGCAGCGCGTCGGCACGCACGGCACGACGGCTGCGCTAGCGCTGCTAAACGACGCGGTCAAAAAGGGCGGAGTGATGGCGTGCAACCAAGTAGGCGGGCTTAGCGGCGCGTTTATCCCCGTCTCCGAAGACGAGGGTATGATCGCTGCAGTGCGCGCAGGCTCGTTAAATTTGGAAAAGCTCGAAGCGATGACCGCGATCTGCTCGGTGGGGCTCGATATGATCGCGATCCCAGAGGATACGCCAGAGCAGACGATCGCTGCGATCATAGCCGACGAGGCCGCGATCGGCGTGATAAATCAAAAAACGACCGCCGTGCGTATCATCCCAAAAGGCAAAGAGGGCGACACGCTGGAATTTGGCGGGTTACTCGGCAGTGCGCCGGTGATGAGTGTAAATAAAAACTCGTCCGCCGACTTCATCGCTCGCGGCGGCCAGATACCGGCTCCTATTCATAGTTTTAAAAACTAAATTTAACACGTTTAAGGAGGGAAAATGAGAGCGTTTGCGTTATTTGCGGCGGCCTTGCTTTTTAGCGGCTGCTCCATAATCTCGGCATTTTACAGCAAGGAGAAAAAATTCGAGCTGGCAGGCTTGGGGCAAGACGGGGTTTATAGGACTTCGGACGGCAGCGGAGACACGCTAATAAAAATAACGTCCGCCCGCACAAAAGAGGGCGAGCCGTATCGTATAATCCACACGCTGGAAATTCCTAAAAATTCTACTCAGACGGATTTCGATAGCAACGATAAAGAGGTATTTAAAATAGACTGCTCAAAGAATTATTGCGAGCCCAAATACGACGAGGAGCCGAAAAGAATTGCCATTTCTTGGCCTGCGCCGAATGGAGGCGGCGTTTTTGACGGCGTCATATACCTAAAAAATTTACGGCTCGTAAAGGCGTATTAAATTTGCGGATTAAAAGTGCGTAAAATTTATAAAATTTAGCGGGTAAATTTTACGGCGTCGCGGCTGAAGTAGCTCTGAATTTTGCGCTACGGACGTGAAATTTCGGCGTGAAATTTTACGACGCGTTGCCTCTACGGCGCGCGATCCCCGCGGCGAGCTAAAATTTTAAAATTTCGTCGCAAGACGAGGCGTTAAAATTTTATCGCCGCTTGCGGCGGACAGCGGCGGGTCTTTTGAAATTTTAAAGCGGCTTGCATTAAAATTTTAAAATTTAAAAGCAACCTGTTTCGTTATCATTGCTCGTCCGCTTAATAAAGCGGCGAAATTCTATTTCGGCGCGGATTAAATACAGCGCGCAAAAACAGGCGTAGCGTCAAAATTTTAAAAGACGACGCGAAAATATGAGGCGGAAATAAAATGCAAAAAATGGCTTGGGAATTTGGCGAGCTTGAAAAAGTCGCGACGGACGAGGGCTTTATTTGGTATGCGGAGCTGGGGTTAAAAAGCGAAAGCTTCGGCGAGGTGCCGTTTTGCCTCGTGTCTGCGGATACGGCGGATGTGGACGATGAGGGGTCTTGCTCGCGCAGCGCATCGCCCGAGACATCGATCGGTATGTAAAAGACGCTCTTGTCTTCCTGCGAGACGAGCTTAGACGCGAGTATTGTTTGGGCGAGGATGAGCTTAGGCTACTTGACGTGCCCGTTTGCGATCTGCCGTTAGGGCTGCCGCAATGCACGTTTTACGCGTGCGATACGCAGTGGCTACTGAGGTTTGCCGAGGGCGCGCTTGATATTTGCGAGCCTTTCGGCATCGGGGTGATTTTTGAGGGCGAAAGACCGCTGCGCGTGGAAAATTTAGAGCTTAGCAGAGAGTATTAACAGCGGATAAAATTTTAAATTTAGAGGCAATTTTAAAATTTACGCAGCGCGCAAATCGGCGCATTATGGCGCGCTCCCGCGGATAAATTTAATCGCGGCTCGTTGTCGTTTTGAAATTTTGCGGCGCACTGCAGCGGCTAAGATACGCTTTGACAAGGCGGCGTCTAAATTTCATTTTCCGCGCCGTGTCACGTAAATACTTCGTTCGTATCCTCAAAGTGAGCGTTTATTACTGCGGCACGAATGTAGGTGCGGGTAGGCTTGGAATTCTACGTAAAATTTTGAAAGTATCCGCGCACAACGGCGAGTAAAAAGTACGTGCAAACTCGGCGTCTGAGTGCATGTCCGCTCGTAGCCGCTACGGATTGAGCGAGCGAAGCGACAGAATTTAAACGCGGGGCGCGCGCGGGAAAAAGTCGAAGATGGGTGCGGAGAGATGCAAAAAAAGCGTAAAGGCGCGCGGCGGTATAGAGTGGGGTAGTGCGACTGCCGCAAATCAGGCTCGCAAATTGCGGATCAAAAGCGGGCTGAAACAAAAAGCTCGGCGCGCAAATTTCTTGTATAAATTTGCGGATAAGAAAGCTAGCGAGAGCAAAAGCTCGGCGCGTAGATTTACGGATTGGGCATCCGGCTCGGTAGGGGGGGCGGAGTGTAAATTTGGCGAGAAAATCAATGTGTAAATTTCGTGCGTAAATCATCTTAAATTTAACGAGCAAATTTTAAAACTGCTCTCGCAGCATTTAACGCGTAGATCGCGCAAATTTAATGCTCTGTCTGACAGCATTCGGCGCGCAAATTTCGCTCTGTGTTACGCGTGCAAATTTTACGCTCTGCCAAGTGGAATTTAACGCGCAAATTTCACGGCGCTTTTAAGCCTTGCGATTTACAGCTTCCTAAGTTTTGCGATCTCATCGCGCAGTGCGGCGGCCTTTTCAAACTCCAGAGCCGCTGCGGCTTCGAGCATCTGCTTGCGGAGCTCCTTTACGATCTTGGCGCGCTCGGCGGCAGGCATTTTTTCGAGATTGGCGCCCTTTCTTAAAATTTCGGTTCCGTCCTCGATCTTTAGGCTCTCCTCGATATTACGGCTCGCAGAATGCGGGGTTATGCCGTGAGCGCGGTTGTATTCATCTTGAAATT
>ERZ773054.1470-NODE-1470-length-14193-cov-38.490946_pt1 | contig 14193 bp, 9 predicted proteins | sample MGYA00580630_ERZ773054 | MGnify/ENA primary metagenome ERZ773054 (study PRJEB29015, sample SAMEA2737994) | human oral metagenome | biome: human oral; feature: human-associated habitat; material: dental | place: China | collected 2115 ... | reverse complement strand
CCCTGGGCATGCGCAAAGGCCAGATGCGGATATTGGGGTTGCAGCTGCTGCCACAGAGCAGCCGCACCGCTGTCAGCCTGCTCGATGCCGACCAGCAGCACCACGGCATGATCGGAGAGCCGATCACGCCAGCTTTCGTATTCGTTGCGCACAGTCTCGGGCGAGTAGCGACCATCGATCAGCAGCAGATCGATGCTGCCGGGTGCAAAGCGAGGCAGGGCCTGGGCATCACCCATGCGCAGCAGACCGGAGAAGGCGCCGAAATGCTGGCGGTTGTAGTCGGATGCGCCGGCTTCCTGCTGCACGCTGTGGCGCTGTGCCAGTTCTTCGGCCTGCCAGGTGCCCACGGCCCAGCAACGGGTGGGCAGGCTGTTCTCGGCCACGGTCTGGCATGCAGCAAAGTAGAGGTTGCCCGATTGGGTGCCCAGCTGGACGAAGGTGGCGGGCTGGAGTTCTTTTACCAGCCAGGCCACGAACGGGATGTGGCCCTGCAGGTCGAAGGGAGGAACCAGCCGGTTGGGCCGGAAGGCAAGCACTTGGGCAAGGAGGGAATCCATGTCTTTCATCGAGCAGGGCTTGTTCTTGTTGGGGATGACGCCCCAGGGCGTGGTCCGGATGCGGCAGAAATCAGATGCGGCAACGGCGGCGCAGGTTGCGCAGCCATTCGGACCAGCGCCAGCTGCGTGAATGCAGCAGCGTCTGGACCTGGGCTTCCAGTTCCTCGATCTTCTGCCGGCTGGCGTCGATACGCTTCAGGCCATCGGTCAGTTCCTGGCTGCACTCTGCCAGCTGCTGGCGCAGCACCTGGGCATTCTCTTCGGCCGCCTGGGCCCGCTGCCGCTGTTCGTGCAGTTCGGTTCCCTGGGCAGCCAGGCTGTCCAGCACCATGGGCACCGGCCGGCGGGTGCCAGTATAGAGGCCGTGGCTGACGGCACGCACCGAGACAGCCTTCAGGAAGGTCTCTTCCAGTGCCAGCCATTGCTGGACATCTTCGGGCGTCGCATAGTAGCCACAGCGATCGGCCAGGGCGATGACGACCCTGGGAATGGAGCCCAGGGTGTCACGCGGGACCAGGCCAACCTGCAGACTGTGCATGACGCCGCGCGTGAGTACCCAGCCAGCCGGAACCGGGCAGGACACCACCCACTCCTGGTCGATGATCTGCTGGCGCCCCGTGCCTTCGTTGATCAGGATGTTGAAAGGCACCATGTCCATCAGGTTGCCGGGCAGCACCAGCTGGCGCAGCGGGCGACCACGCTCGCCAATGCCGGCCGTACCAGGGACGGCATACCCTGCAGCACCTGCGTCCGGGACGGCCTCGGTGGACTCCCCTGTGGTCCCTGCGGTATCAACCCCCTGCTCCGATGCCGCAGCCAGCAAGGGCGAGGTACCCACTTCAGCAGAAGACAGGAGGGTCTCGCACCAGGGACGCAATGCCTCGACCATGGCCGGCACGCTGCCTTCGCGCACATGGGCGACCAGAGCGCGCCAGGCCAGCTGACGCCCCGGGAAGTAGTCGGAATCGGCGGTTTCCAGCGTAATGGTGTGCCCGTCAGCCAACGGCAGGGACACGGGTTCATCGGGCAGGATGCGGCGCTTGGTGACGCGGATCCCGCCCTGTGCCTGCGGAATGAAGCGGGTCTCGGTGGCCATGCCCCGATGACGGTGCACGGCCGCAAAGGTCCAGGCCAGAGCGGCGGGCTGCCAGGGTGCGGCAGCAGCCACTTTGCCCGAGGCAGCGCGAGCATTCCGGCCCTTGCCCTTCCCTGCGGCCTTCTCGACCGGCAGGGGGCGCTGAGCCACCACCAGGAAGGAGTTGCTGAAGTCACCCAGCAGACCGTTCTCTTCCAGAACGCGATTGACCAGGGCCTCGTCGAAGACGCGATGACGGTTGTCGTTGTAGTCTTCGCTGTCGTTGCGCAGCAGCAGGTCGAAGGCGTTGAAGTCGGGGTGCTTCAGCGCTGCATCGGTCAGCACGATGCTGGGGACCTTGTAGTCAGGATACGGATACAGCCACTGCTGCTGTTCCAGGCCGGCACGGGCCAGCACCTGCGAAAGCGCCTGACGCCCGAAGGTGCGCGGTCCGCCCGTTTTCTGGTAGAGATCCTGGATGCCGGAGAACGGCTTGCCCAGGTGATCTTCCCCGCAGCCGTTGAAATACTTCAGGCCCAGCTGGTTCTCGATGGCCACCACCAGCCGGCCCCCCGGCTTGAGGTGGCGCACCGCAGCCGCCAGGTAGGACTGGTAAGGATCCGGTGCCCCGGAATAGGCGGCGGCATATTCCAGCACGCCGATCAGCGTCACCCAGTCGTACTGACCTTCCACGTCCACGGCCTGCAGGTCATCGGCAATGACGGTGACGTTGGGCAGGTCAGCACATCGAGCGGCCGCCACGCGGGCACGGGCCAGGCTGCCTTCCACGGCCGTGACCTGTGCGCCGGTCTCACCCAGGTAACGGGTGATGGCGCCGGTGCCGCAGCCCAGCTCCAGCACGCGGTCCTGGGGCCCGATGTCCAGCGGGCGCACCAGACAGTGCCGTGCCCGGCTGAAGTGGTAGCGGGTGGACCAGTCGACGATGTTCTCGAGATAGCCGGGCGCAAAGGTGCTGCGGTCGTCCAGACCTTCCACGATGTCGAGCAGCCGCTGTTCGGCCTCGGCGCCTTCCGAATAGCCGAAGGCCTCGGCCCCCGGACGGAAGTACAGGTTGTAATCTGCGTCTTTCTGGTAGCTCATGTGTCTGCCTGAATGTCCACACGCATGTCGAAATCTGCCAGGCCGTAGCAGCGGGACTGCCGGCTGACGTGCATCAGGATGCTGTCATAGCGCCGGTCCAGCGGCTCGACCTCACCGCCGCCGATCTCCTGGGCCACGCCCAGCGACAGCAGGAAGTCGCCGGCACCGATGCGCAGGTCCAGCGAGAAGACCACGCGCACGGTCTGCCCTGCTCTGGCCGGCTGCATGACCGGGCCGTCGGGGAAGTCGCGCGAGTTGCTGCCATAGACGGTCACGCCGTCGGGCGTCTTGATGGTGAGGCCATAGATGGGAGCCGGCACGTCCACACGGAACCGCACCCAGGCCACCACCATCACCTGTTCGCCGGTGTTGAGGCGCACGGTGTGGTCCACACCGTTGGTAGTGACCATGAAGTCGACGATCTCGACTTCACGGCTGCCCCAGCGGTATTCATCACTGTTGTAGCCAGGGCGCTCCTCGAAGCGGCCGGGCGGATGGCCCACGGGCAGCAGCGACAGCGGAGATGTGTTGCGGCCACGGGCAGCAGCATGAGCGGCAGACACACTGTCGTGCCCAGCCGAAGCCACCGTGCCCTCTGCCTGCTCGACCGCCCCCTGCGCATCGCCCCGATCCTGCTCCGTCTGCAGGGCGTCGCCGGCGGCAGTCTTGCCGTCCCTGGCACCATCCCCCTTCCCGGCCTTCTTCGTGTCCTCGACCTTGCGCTGCACACCGAAGAGCAGGTCCAGATAGGTATTGGCCACGTCCTTGGGAGGCCCTTCCTGGTGCACCACGCCACCTTCCAGCAGGATGGCGCGGTCACAGTGACGGGTGATCTGCTCGGTGGAATGAGTGACCAGCAGGATGGTGGTGCCGCGCGAGACCAGCTCCTCGAACCGGCGGAAGCACTTGGCCTGGAACTTGGCGTCACCCACGGCCAGAGCCTCGTCGACGATCAGCACGTCGGGCTCGACGCAGGCCGAGACGGCAAAAGCCAGCCGCACGTACATGCCGGACGAGTACGACTTGACGGGCCGGTCGATGAACTCGCCGATGTCGGCAAAGGCTTCGATATCGGCAAAGCGCCGGGAGATTTCCTCTCGGCTGATGCCCAGGATGGCGCCATTGAGGTAGACATTCTCGCGTCCGGAGAACTCGGGATTGAAGCCCGCGCCCAGCTCCAGCAGCGCGGCCACGCGGCCACGAATGTCGACCTGGCCAGCCGTGGGCGTGAGCGTGCCGCACAGGATCTGCAGCAGCGTGCTCTTGCCGGCGCCGTTACGGCCGACGATGCCGACGGTCTCGCCCCGGCGCACGGTGAAGTCCAGCCCCTTCAGCGCCCAGAACTCGCGGAAGTACTGCGGCGGGGTGCGCCCCACCAGACGGGCCAGACGGCCCATCAGCAGCTGCTTGAGCAGGTGGCCCGGGCTGTCGTAGAGCTGGAAGCACTTGGACAGACCCGAGACGCGGATGGCCACGTCGCTGTCCAGCGTGGGCTCGGCAGGCACGGGAGCGGCCTGGCCGGCGAAGACCGGGTCGGCCACATCAGCAGGATGGCCAGCGGCAGGACTGCCCTCACGGGCTGGGGTACGGGTATCAGAGGACATCGGCGAACCCCTTGCGGATGCTCTGGAACCAGACAAAGCCCAGCCAGGCGAACAGCGCCATGCCGGCGGTGAACATGCCCCACTCGGTCCAGTCGGGCTGGTTGCCCCAGATGAGCACGTCACGCGACTGCACCATGGGCAGCGTGAGCGGGTTGAGCTTGACCCACGGACGCATGGCCTCAGGGATGGCCTCGATGGAGAAGAAGGCCGGCGAGACGAACAGCATGATGGTGAGCACCACGCCGATGGCCTGGGCGATGTCGCGCACGTAGACACCCAGCGCGGCCAGCCACCAGCTGGCCCCCAGCGAGAAGAGCAGGAGCGGCAACCACACCACCACGATGAGCGGTGCGGTGAGCGGGATGCCACCTTCCATGATGAGCAGTGCCACCAGCAGCACCGCCATGCTGACTCCAGCCTGGAAAAGCGCCGAGAGCAGGCTGACGACCGGCAGGATCTCCAGAGGGAACACGACGCGCTTCACGTAGCTGGGGTTGCCCAGGATGAGCGATGGTGCCCGCCCGGCCACTTCGGAGAACAGCGTGTGCACGATGACGCCAACGAACAGGATGATGGCGAAGTCGGTATGGCTTTGCTGGGCCCCGGTATGCCAACGGGCCTTGAACACCACCGAGAAGACGAAGGTGTAGACCACCAGCATGAGCAGCGGGTTGAGCAGGGACCAGAACACGCCCATGACCGAGCCGCGATAGCGGGCGACGATCTCGCGCCGGGCCATCTGCAGGATGAGCGTGCGGTGCCGCAGCAGTGTGGACACCATGAAGCCCGGCGAGACGGGCGTGGCAGCGTGTGGGTTCAACGGTGGGAAGTCCGCAACGAAGAAAGGCTGCCGGACGGGACGACCGGAAGCGGCAGCGGGTTGATTATTATCCGGGAATGCCCAGGCTCATGGTCCGGCACCTATGCCCCGACATCTGCCGGCGTGACATCCGTCACACACGGCGGCCCCCGCCCGGATTGCCCCTGGCTCCGTGGCATGGCCGTCGGATGAGCGCAGGGCAGCAGCCGGAGCGTTTCCCCGCATTCTACGGCCTTGACCCCCTCCGACCGTCGCCAAGGCCCCAGGGAAGGCCCCCTTCACGGCAAAACCTTACAGGCGCAAGAATGCCGTTACACACCCGTACCCTGGTGCAAAATGAAGGGCGCAGCATCCGCCCCGTCCGAGGCCTGCTGTCCGCCTGCCCGTGAAGTCTCCAGCCCCAGGAAAGCCGCGCCTGCCCATGTCCTCATTGCCCTCCTCCTCCCACGCCCTTCTCGCCTCGCTGCGGGCAGCCTTCTCGGGCCGAATGGTTTCGGACCCGGCCGAGATGGCCCCCTGGTTGCGTGACTACCGCCAGCGCTGGGGCGGGCCGGCTCTGGCGGTGGTGCAGCCCGACAGCACGGCGGACGTGGCGGCCGTGGTGCGCTGGTGCGTGGAACACGACGCGGTGATCGTGCCGCAGGGAGGCAACACGGGGCTCACCGGCGCGTCGGTGCCACTGGCCGATCCACGCACCACGCCTCGCCTGGAAGCCCGGCTCCGCCCCGTGATCCTGCTGTCGCTGTCACGGATGCAGCAGATCCGCAGCGTGGATGCACTGGCCAGCACGATGGTGGTGGAGGCCGGCTGCACACTGCAGGCGGCTCAGGAAGCCGCCGCAGCGCATGGACGGCTGTTCCCGCTGTCGCTGGCCTCGGAAGGCAGCTGCACCATCGGCGGCAACCTGGCCACCAACGCCGGCGGGGTGCAGGTGCTGCGCTACGGCAACATGCGCGAGCTGTGCCTGGGGCTGGAGGTGGTGACGGCCGACGGCCAGGTCTGGCATGGCCTGAACCGGCTGCGCAAGAACAATACCGGCTATGACCTGCGCGACCTGTTCATCGGTGCCGAGGGCACGCTGGGCATCATCACGGCAGCCGTGCTGAAGCTCTACCCGCAGCCGGCTGGTCAGGTGGCAGCGCTGGTGCAGCTGGAATCGCCCGAGCAGGCGCTGGCGCTGCTGGCGCAGGCCCAGGGTCGGCTGGCGGCCGAGCTGACCGCCTTCGAGCTGATATCAGACGCGGCGATGCAGCTGGTGCTGAAGAACATCCCCGGAAGCCGGCTGCCGTTTGAAGCATCACCTGCGGATGCCCCCCTGCCCTGGTACGTGCTGCTGGAAGTCAGCAGCCTGCACAGCGAGCAGGCGGCACAGGAAGGACTGGAAGCGGTGCTGTCCGAGGCACTGGCCGACGGGCGGGTGCAGGATGCAGTGATCTCGCAGTCGCTGGCGCAGTTTGAACAGCTGTGGGCGTTGCGCGAAAACATATCCGCCGCGCAGAGCCACGAAGGCAAGAACATCAAGCATGACATCTCGGTGCCGATCTCGCGCATCGGTGAATTCATCGAAGCAGCGTCCCGGCAGATTCGCCAGGCCTACCCCGATGCGCGGCTGATCGTTTTTGGGCACCTGGGGGATGGCAACCTGCACTTCAACGTGGCGCCCCATGCAGTTTTTGCCCAGCACTATGACGAGGCCTTTGCCCGCGACGAGGCCCAGGTGAACCGGCTGGTGCATGATCTGGTGGCAGCGTACGAGGGCGCCATCTCGGCCGAGCACGGCATCGGCGTGCTGCGTCAGGCAGAACTGGTGCGCTACAAGCAGCCGCTGGAACTGCAGATGATGCGCGCCATCAAGCAGGCACTGGATCCACATGACCGAATGAACCCCGGCAAGCTGCTGCCCACGCCGTATACACGAACGCCATACCACTGAAAATCGTTGCAAGAAGCCAACAACGTGGCACTCCTATAATGGCCGGTTCCGTTTTTCATTCTTTTTGATAGAGCCATGTCGAATCCTGCCGAGTCTGCCAAAGCGCCGCCCGTTGCCATCATCACCGGGGCTGGCAGCGGCATCGGCCGGGCAGTGGCACGCGCCTTTCTGGAAGCCGGCTACGCTGTGGCGCTGGCCGGTCGTCGCGAACATGCCTTGCAGGAAACCGTGCAGCTCTGGTTGCAGCATGGTGCCCCCCGGCCCGACATGCAGGACGGCGCCACGGCCGAAGCGGATTCCGGTCCGGACGGGAAACGCAGCCGTACCGCCTTGTCGGAACGCACGACTGACAACACAGCCCCCGCGCACCCCCGCGATGCGGCCCGCGCGCTGGTGGTCCCCACCGATGTGACCGATCCGGATGCCGTGAATGCCCTCTTTGACCGGACGGTGGCGCATTTCGGGCGTGTGGACGTGCTGTTCAACAATGCCGGCATCGGCGCACCAGCCGTGCCGCTGGAAACGCTGTCGCCCGCACAGTGGCGCGCCGTGGTGGACACCAATCTGAACGGGCCGTTCTTCTGCACCCAGGCGGCTTTCCGGGTGATGAAAGCGCAGACACCGCGCGGCGGACGCATCATCAACAACGGTTCGGTGTCGGCACATGCTCCCCGACCGATGACCATGCCCTACACGGCCACCAAGCACGCGATGACCGGCCTGACGAAGGCGGCCTCGCTGGATGGCCGCGCCTGGGACATTGCCTGCGGGCAGATCGATATCGGCAACGCCATGACCGAGATGGCGCGCCCCATGGCTGAAGGCATCCTGCAGGCCGATGGCCGCGTGGCCTCCGAGCCGACCATCGACGTGGCGCTGGTGGCACAGGCGGTGCTGGACATGGCGCGACTGCCCCTGTCGGCCAATGTGCAGTTCATGACGTTGATGGCCACCAAGATGCCACTGGTTGGCCGCGGCTGACCATCGGCCATGACCGGCGCGCAGACACGACAGGTTGTTGTGTTGCAACCAACAGCGCCCGCTGGTGCCACGAAAACGGCCAGGTAGCCCCTGCCTGGCTGGCAGACCTGTGGCGGGCGGACAATGCCCGCCAACCGGAAGGATTCATGATGAAGAAAACACCCCGCTCTCTGGCACGCCCGCGGCTGACAACGCTCGCCCTGGCACTGGGCAGCATCCTGCTGCTGCAGCCCACGGCACAGGCCGAGACACTGCGCGAGGCCGTGAGCATCGCGCTGGGCCAGCACCCGCAGGTTCTGGGGGCACGCCGCAACGCCGAGGCCATCCGCCACGAGGTGACGGGCGCCGCCAATGCAATGAACACCCGCTTCGGCGTGATTGCCGAGCCTTCAGTGGGCTACACGCGTGGCCAGGGCCGCGACCGACGCTCGGGCGATCTGGGAGCCCAGGCCGTCAAGCCGATCTATGACGGCGGCCGCACCGACAACGAGACCGACCGCCAGCGCGCCCGTCTGTCCAGCGCCAACTACAGTACCGAAGCCTCGCGCGACGACATCGCACTGCGCGTGGCCGATGCCTATATTGAAGTGGCAAAGCAGCAGCAGCTGGCAGAGCTGGCCCACGACTACGTGGACGGTATCGCCGCGCTGCAGCGACGCGTGCAGGAGATCGTGCGCATTGACCAGGGGCGCGGCTACGACCTGCTGCAGACCGATTCCCGACTGGCGCAGGCCCGTCTCACACTGGCCGACCGCGAGGGCCAGCTGGCCGAAGCGCGCGAGGCACTGGCGCAGCTGGTGGGACAGCCCATCGGGAGTGTGACCAGCACGGAACCACCGGGCGAACCGATCCGCAGCCTGCAGGACGCGATGGACCTGCTGAACATGCACCCGTCGATCCTGGCACGTCGCGCCGAGGTGACGGCCGCCCGCAAGGCGGCTGCCGTGGCCGATGCCTGGACCAAGCCGACGGTCAACCTGCGTGCACGTGTGACCAGCCCCCGCGATTTCGATGGCAAGCGGAAATGGTTCGGTGGCTACGATCTGGGTCTGGTGACTGACTGGAGCCCCTTCGATGGGGGCGTGGGCGCTGCCACGGCCGCGGCCGCCAATGCACAGGTGCTGACGGCCGAGGAAGCCGTGGCCAGCACGCGCCGTGCGCTGCAAACCGACGTGGCACGCCACTGGACGCAGATCCAGTCGCGCGTGGGACGCGTGGGCACGCGTGCCGAGCTGGTGGAGAGCACGCGCCAGGTGCGTGCTGCCTACTGGGAGCAGTTCCAGATCGGCAAGCGCAGCATCATCGACCTGCTCAACGCCGAGAACGAGATCTACGCCGCACGGCTGGGTGCCGCCACTGAACACGCCGAGCTGACCCAGGCCCGCTACCGACTGCTGGGTGCCACCGGGCAGCTGCTGCCGCGGCTGGGCATCGCGCCGCTGCCACCAGTGACCGACAGCGAACAGACACAGGCGCAGCAAAGGAACGGAATTCCGCCATTGCCGGAACTGAACTGAAGACATGAGCACACAAGCACAGCCCCCCCAGGGCCATGAAGGACGGCCCGAACAGCCGGCCCAACCGCTGAACGCCACGATGACGCAGCCGCAGCCCGATCCGCTGCTGACGGCGCTGTCGCAGATGCTGGCGCGCTTTGACATCCACAAGAGCGAAGAGGCGCTGGCCACCGGCATTCCGCACGAGCGACCCCTGCAGCCGGCAGGCATGATGCGCATCGCCGAAGCCCATGGCTGCAAGGTGCGCATCCAGCACCGGGACCTCACCCAGATCAATCCGCTGCAGCTGCCCGTGGTGCTGCTGCTGCAGGACCTGCGCGCCTGCCTGCTGCTGGACTGGCGCAATGACGGCAAGGCCGTGATCCTGCCCTGCGAGCCCGGCGCCATCGAACTGGAAGTGACGCACGCCGACCTGCAGAAGCAGTACATCGGCACCTGCCTGCTGATCCGTCCGGCCATTGCCGAGGACAAGCGCAGCCCGATCGAGATCGACCGTCCGAAGGGACACTGGTTCTGGAGCACGATCTGGCGCTTCCGTGGCTACTACGCCCAGGCGGCCGTGGCGGCGCTGCTGATCAACGTGCTGGCGCTGGCGGGCACCTTCTTCACGATGAACGTGTATGACCGGGTGATCTCCAACCAGGCCTACACCACGCTGTGGGCACTGGCCAGCGGCGTGATGGTGGCCATGCTGTTCGAGTACCTGGCCCGCAACCTGCGCAGCTGGCTCATCGACAACGCCGGCAAGAAGGCTGACCTGCTGCTGGGCTCGATGCTGTTCCGGCAGGCGATGATGTCTCGGCTGGAGAACCGGCCGCAGTCGGCCGGCGCCTTTGCCAACACGATCCGCGAATTCGAGTCGGTGCGTGACTTTGCCACGTCGGCCACGCTGGCCACGCTCACCGACCTGCCCTTCGTGCTGATGTTCGTCTGGGTGATCCACATGATCGCCGGCCCACTGTTCTGGGTGCCGCTGGCCTGCATTCCCATCCTGGTGATCGTGGGCGGGCTGGCGCAGATTCCGCTGTCGCGCTATGTGAAGGAACACCTGCGGGAAGGCTCGATCAAGCAGGGCATCCTGGTGGAGACGCTGGAAAGTGCCGAGGCCATCAAGGCGCTGCGCATGGAAAGCCAGGTGCAGACCCGCTATGAACGCGCTGCCGCGCTGACGGCCCGCACCTCGATGAAGAGCCGCAGCATCACGGCGATGGTGAACAACTTCACTGCGCTGCTGCAATCGATGTGCACGGTGGCCATGGTGGTGTGGGGCGTGTACCTGATCGGCGATGGCACGCTGACGATGGGTGCGCTGATCGGTGCAGTGATCCTGGCCGGGCGCACCATCGCGCCCGCGGCCAGCATCACGGCGCTGGCGGTGCGCTACCAGCAGGCCCGCACGGCGCTGTCGTCGCTGAACCGGGTGATGAACACCCCCACCGACCGCGATCCGGAACGCAACTACCTGCGCAAGCCCACCACCACCGGCGCACTGGCGGCCGAAGGCATCAGCTTCCGCTATGACCCGATGTCGCCGGACTCGGTGCGCGACCTGAGCATGACGCTGAACCCGGGCGAACGGGTGGCCGTGCTGGGCCGCATCGGCAGCGGCAAGTCGTCGCTGCTGAAGGTGCTGGCCGGCCTCTATCTGCCGCGCGAGGGCTCGGTGAAGCTCGACGGCATCGAGCTGCAGCAGATCGAACCGGCCGACGTGCGCCGCCACGTGCTGTACGTGGGCCAGGACACGCGGCTCTTCTTCGGCACGCTGCGCGAGAACCTGAAGGCCGGCAATCCGCACATCGACGACGATTCGATGATGCGCATCGCCGATGCCTTCGGCGTGCACCAGATCGCCAGCCGCCATCCGCGCGGCTATGACATGCCGATCGGTGAAGGCGGCAACGGCCTGTCGGGCGGTCAGCGCCAGGCCGTGGCCCTGGCCCGGGCCGTCATCGCCAATCCGTCGGTGATGCTGCTGGACGAGCCCACCAGCGCGATGGACTCGGCCACCGAGACGATGGTGATGCAGGCGCTTTCCAGACTTTCCACGCGGCAGACGATGGTGTTCGTCACCCACAAGCTGCAGCTGCTGGACTTCGTGAACCGGGTGATGATCATGGATGCAGGCGTGCGGGTGGCCGATGGGCCGAAGGAAGCGGTGCTGCAGGCACTGAAGGAAGGCAAGATCCAGGGAGTTCGTCGTGTCTGAACAGAAACCCAACGCGGGGCGCGCCGTGGTGCCCTCCCCTGCCGAATCCGGCAAGTCGCAACCGGTTCCGTCCGGCACCCCGAATGCACCCCGCACCTCGCGGGCATCCGGCGCGGCACCTTCTGCCCAGCGGGCCGTGGCAGTAGCTGCTCCGAATGCCGTGCAGCCGCGCGACACCTTCGCCCACCCCGCGTATGCGGGCAGTGGCAGCGACTTCGACTTCATGCGCGACATGCAGCAGGCGATGGTCAACGATCGCCAGAAGAGCAGCTTCCTGCTGCTGGTGCTGATGGTGGCGCTGCTGGTGTCTGCCGCCATCTGGGCCCACTACAGCAAGCTGGAAGAGATCACCAAGGGGGATGCACGCATCATCGCCTCCAGCCGCGAGCAGGTGATCCAGTCGCTGGAAGGCGGCATTCTGGCCGAGATGCTGGTGCGCGAAGGCGCCACGGTGGAGAAAGGCCAGCCGTTGCTGCGCATTGACGAGACCAAGGCACGTTCGTCCTACAAGGAAGGTCTGAGCAAGGTAATCAGCCTGAAGGCGTCGGCGGCGCGGCTGCGCGCCGAATCCCGCGGCACGCCGCTGCAGTTCCCGGAAGACGTGCTGGCCGATGCCGAGGTGGTCGACAACGAGACCGACACCTACAACGCCCGCCGCGATTCGCTGCAGCAGGCCATCGCCACGTCCAAGGCCAGTCAGGCACTGATCGGCCGCGAGATCAACATCACCAAGCCGATGGTGGCCAAGGGCCTGGTGGCCGAGACCGAGCTGCTGCGCCTGCAACGGCAGTACAACGACCTGCAGGCGGCCATGCAGGAGCGGATCAGCAAATACCGTGTGGATGCCGCCAACGACCTGTCCCGCGTGGAAGCCGAACTGGCCCAGGTGCAGGAAGCACTGACGGCCCGCCAGGACCAGGTGACGCGCACGGTGCTGACCGCACCGGTACACGGCATCGTGAAGAACATCCGGATGAACACGCGCGGCGGGGTGATCCAGCCAGGTCAGGACATCATGGAGATCATTCCGCTGGAGGACCAGCTGCTGGTGGAAGCCAAGATCCGCCCGCACGAGGTGGCCTTCCTGCGACCCGGGCTGCCGGCCACGGTGAAGATCTCGGCCTATGACTACGCCATCTACGGCGGCCTGCACGGCAAGGTGGAGCTGATCAGCCCCGACACGCTGCGCGACGACGAGCAGCGCTCAGCCGGCAACGACCGCTACTACCGGGTGCTGGTGCGCACCACCACCTCGACGCTGCACGCTGGCGGCAAGGACCTGCCGATCATCCCCGGCATGACGGCCTCGGTGGAGATCCGCACCGGTGAGAAGACGGTGATGGACTACATCCTGAAGCCGATCCTGAAGATGCGCGAGGCGTTCAGGGAGCGGTGATGCTTTGACCGGCGTGGCCGTTGGCCCGACAATGCCGGCATGTCATCCCCTACCCTCTTTCTCGGGCTGCTGGTCCTGGCAGCCCTTCTCGTCGGGCTTTTCGTGGCCTGGCCCCTGCTGCGCCGGCGCCCCGCCGGCATCGATGCGCCGGCGGCCGAGGCCGCCCGGCTGAACCAGGACATCATCCGTGAACGCCGCCAGAAGCTCGACGAGGAGCTGGCGGCCCTGCCCGAAGGCTCGCCCGAGCGCGAGGCGCTGATGCGCGAGTTCGCCACCGGTGCGCTGGCCGATCTAGCCCCGGCCGACGCGCCCACCACCAAGGCCGATGCCCCCCGCCGACGTCAGCTGCTGGCCGTGGTGTTCATCACCCTGCTGGTGGCGCTACCACTGGCCTTCTACCGCATCACCGGCATGCCCGAGGCCGTGGCGCCCGACTTCGCCGAGAAGTCGCAGATGCCGGACGTGAACAAGATGCTGGCCCAGCTGGAAGCCCGGCTGGAGGCCGAACCGGAGATGGTGGAAGGCTGGCTGATGCTGGGCCGCTCGCGCCTGGCGCTGGGCGAAGGCGACAAGGCAGTGGCGGCGCTGGAGCGGGCGCTGAAGCTGGACAGCAAGGATCCGGCGCTGGCGGCACAGATCCGCACCGATCTGGCTGATGCTCTGGGCCGGCAGGCCAATTCCCGGCTGGAGGGCCGCCCCTGGGCACTGATCCAGGAGGCGCTGGCACGCCAGCCCAACCATCCGAAGGCCATGGCGCTGGCCGGCGCCTATCAGCTGAGCCAGAACCGCCCTGCCCAAGCGCTGGCCTACTGGGAGCCGCTGCTGCAACAGCTGAAGCCCGGCACCCCCCAGTATGAGCAGGTGGAGCAGTACATCGCCGGCGTGCGGGCAAAGGCCAATGCCGGAAAGCCGGCCGATGCGCCCTCTCCGGGCGGAAAGCCTGCCCAGCCATGATGCAGGTCACGGGCATCCGCATCGAGCGCGGCCAGCAGGTGCTGGTCGA
>ERZ773054.1464-NODE-1464-length-14224-cov-31.143976_pt1 | contig 14224 bp, 15 predicted proteins | sample MGYA00580630_ERZ773054 | MGnify/ENA primary metagenome ERZ773054 (study PRJEB29015, sample SAMEA2737994) | human oral metagenome | biome: human oral; feature: human-associated habitat; material: dental | place: China | collected 2115 ... | reverse complement strand
ACTGGCGCTTGATGTTCTCCTTGAGCTCGACGCCCAGCGGCCCGTAGTCCCAGGCAGATCGGGTGCCGCCGTAGATCTCGCCGCAGGGGAAGACGAAGCCGCGGCGCTTGGCCAGGTTGATGACGCGCTCGAGCGCGGAGGAATTCTGTGCCACAGAGGTGTCTCCTGATGTCGCCGTCCGCACCTGGTTGATGCGAACGAGTCGGGAAAGGATGCGGCCATCCTACGGGGGCGGTCGCCCCGCTCCGCACCAGAGCGGGCAGACGCATCACGGCGGACGCCGTGGAGTTTGACACCTCACATTCGCGGGAGGCGGTCGTCACGCCATTTGACGATAATAGTTATCACTTCGACAATGGCGCCCATGACTACTCCCATCACCATCCGTCGCGCCCTGTCCGCCGTCGCCGCCGCGGCACTGGGCCTGTCCCTGACCGCCTGCTCAGCCCTGTCCCCGGACTCCTCGTCGTCGGCCGACTCCAGAACTGCGGGAGGCGCCGCAGGCGCTCTGCCAGTAGCCGTCTCGTTCTACCCGATCCAGTACCTCACCGAGGCCATCGGCGGTGATCACGTCAGTGTCACCAGCCTGACGCCCGCCGATCAGGAGCCCCACGACTACGACCTGTCGGGCAAGGAGGTCACCAGCACTCTGGAGGGCGCCTCCCTCGTCGCCTATGTCGAGGGCTTCCAGCCCTCGCTCGACAAGGCAGTCACCCAGGTCAACGGTCCCACGGTGCTCGATCTGTCCAGCAAAGTCGATCTCAAGCACCACGAGGGCATGGAGGACGAGGAGGAGCACGCCGATGAGTCCGCCGATGAGGGCGCGCACAAGGAGGCCGACCACGACGCGGACTCCCTCGACCCTCATTTCTGGCTCGACCCGGTTCGCATGAAGTCCGCCGCCACCGCCATTGAGGAGGCCCTGGCCACTGCGGACCCGGATCACGCCGAGGACTACAAGACCAACCTCGAGACCCTGACCTCCACCCTTGACGGGCTGGACTCCTCCTACCAGGGCGGTTTCAGCCAGTGCGAGCGCAAGACCTTCATCACCTCTCACGCTGCCTTCGGCTACCTCGCCGACCGCTACGGGCTGACCCAGACCTCCATCTCCGGCATCGATCCCGAGCAAGAGCCGAGCGCCGCCGACATCGCCGCCGCCAAGAAGGCCGTCGAGGACACCGGCTCCACCACGATCTTCACCGAGGAGCTCGTCTCCCCCGAGACCGCCGAGGCCGTCGCCAGTGAGACCGGCGCTACCACCGCTGTTCTCAGCCCGATCGAGTCCGCCCCGGAGGACGCCGACTACGCCGGCGCCATGTCAGCTAACCTCGATGCGCTGCGCACGGCGCTGGCCTGCAAGTGATGACTCCGTACAGGACAAGGACCCCAAGGATTCCATGACATCCGCCTCTTCCCCCGCCCCCAGCGGGCATGAGCGGGCGACGCCGTCCGAGACGTCTCGGACGGCGTCGCCCATGCCATCCACACGATCGGGCGAGCAGCCGGCGGCGGGAGCCGCCCTTGCCGCCGCCTCCCCCGTCCTCGACACGGAGCCGCCCGTCGCCGTGACTGATCTGTCAGTCGCGTTCGGCTCCACCCTTGTCCTCTCCAGCATCGATATGACTGTGACCACCGGCGAATCGGTGGCGCTCCTGGGCGCCAACGGCTCAGGCAAGTCGACCCTGATCAAAACGATCCTCGGCCTCAACCCGATCCGCACGGGCAGCGTGCGCCTGTTCGGCCACGACCTCGAACACCGCTCCCGCGTGTCTTGGAGCCGAATCGGCTATGTGCCTCAGCGCGTCGGTGCAGCATCCGGTGTACCCGCCACCGCCCTGGAGGTCGTGCGCTCCGGCTTGCTGGGCCCGCGCCGCCCCTTCGCAGACCGCGGTCGCCGCGCCCGCGACAGAGCGATGGCGGCCCTTGAGGCCGTCGGACTCGCCCACCGCGCCCGCGATCACGTCCAGGTCTTCTCCGGCGGGCAGGCGCAGCGCGTCCTCATCGCGCGCGCTCTTGTGCGAGACCCGAGCCTGCTCATCCTCGACGAGCCCCTGGCCGGCATCGACCGCGCCTCCCGGCAGGCCCTTGCCGATACTCTCACCTCGTTGCACGAACGAGGGCTCACCCTCATCACCGTGCTGCACGAGATGGGCGAACTGGCCGACATCGTTGAGCGCGCCGTCGTCCTCGTGGAGGGACGGATCTCCTCCGACGGCCCCGCCCGTGATCTCTCGCCCTCCCGGCACGACCACGCCCAGCACGATGTCGTGGGCCACGACCGCCTCGGCGACTGCGACCACGAACATCCGCACGGCTCAACGGCACCCTCCGTCCACCACGCGCCGACGCTCACCACCGACATCCCCTCCCCCGGCGCCGCACGCCCCGAAGAGCGCTCATGACCGATCTGATATCCACATACAGCCAGATGCTCGCGAGCCCGCTCATGCAGCGCGCTCTCATCATCGCCGTCCTCGTGGGCCTGTCCGCCCCCGTTATCGGCACCTACCTCGTCCAGCGCGGGCTCGCCCTTCTGGGCGACGGCATCGGGCACATCGCATTGACCGGTGTGGCCCTGGGGTGGATCGCCGGCGCAGCGGCCAACGTCTCTCCGCACGACGCCTGGGCGATCCCCGGGGCGATCGTCGTCAGTATCATCGGCGCCATCCTGATCGAGGTCATCCGGGCGTACGGGCGAACCCGTGGCGATGTCGCCCTGGCGATTCTGTTCTACGGCGGCATCGCCGGCGGGGTCATTCTCATCAAACTCGCCGGCGGCACGACCACCAATCTCACGAGCTACCTGTTCGGGTCGATCGCCACGGTCTCCGTCTCGGATGCCTGGTTCGCAATTGCCCTGTCCGCCTTCATCCTGATCGTGGGGCTCGGCCTACGGGGCCCCCTGTTCGCCCTGTGCCACGACGAGGAGTTCGCCCGCTCCATCGGTCTGCCCACCGGCGTGCTCAACATGACGATCGCTGTGGTCGCCGCCCTGACCGTCTCGGTATCCATGCGAGTGGTGGGGGCTCTGCTGGTCTCCGCCGTCATGATCGTGCCGGTCGCCATCGCCCAGCTCCTGTCCCGCTCCTTCATCGTGACGATGCGGCTGTCGATGGGGATCGGCGTCGTCGTGTGCGTCACAGGACTGTTGATCACCTATGTGGTGTCGTTGTCCTCGGGCGCCACGATCGTCGTACTGCTGGTCGGCCTGTACGCCGTCGTGGCGGTGGGAGCGGCCCTGGTCCGCTTTCTGACGCGCTTCGCCCGAACCCGCCCGACGAACGCTCGTCCAGATGGCACACTTGTGTCGGCGCAGGAGACGCCCGGAGCAGACCACCCCGCTCATTGATGAGGCACAGTCATGACCATGACCCGCAGCACCGCAGGATCCACCTCAGCACGGCCCAGGGCCACCTGGCAGCGCGCCGCGGTCAACGACATTCTTCAGCGTACGGAGGAGTTCCGATCCGCCCAGCAGATACACGCCGCCCTTGAGTCCGAGGGCACCAAGGTGGGCCTGGCCACGGTTTACCGGAACCTGACCGCCATGGCCGAGAGCGGGGAGGTCGACCAGGTGCGCAACGCGGAGGGCGAGACGCTCTACCGCTGCTGCCATGAGCCCGAGCACCACCACCACATCGTGTGCCGTTCCTGCGGCCACACAGTCGAAGTCAGCGGGGGCGAGTTGGAGGCGTGGATCGCCTCCGTGTCCGCCGCGCACGGCTTCACTCAGATGGAGCACACAGCGGAATTCTTCGGGCTCTGCGCGGACTGCTCGGAGCATTCCAACCGTTCGGCTAAGGCCGCAACTCCCACAATCGCTGTCGAGCAGAGCCCCGGGGAGGACCGGAGCAGCCGGTAGGGGCGCCCGGTTGGAGACAGCCAGTCAGTCGGTTTCCGGAGATACCCGTTGCTCCCGCACTTCTCGTGCGTCAGGTGCCCGTCACCTGGTCCACCGCGTTCCCGTAGCGGCGATCGCGGCTCGCGTAGGCCTCGCATGCCCGCCACAACTGGGTGCGGTCGAACTCCGGCCAGGGCAGGTCGGAGAAATACAGCTCGGCGTAGGCCGCCTCCCATAGCAGGAAATTGCTCGTGCGCTGCTCACCACCGGTGCGGATCAGGAGATCGACATCGCGCATGACCGGTGAATAGAGGTAACGCGGGAACGTCCGCTCACCCACCGCTGAGGCCTTGAGGCGCCCGGCGGCCACGTCCTCGGCGATCGCCCGGGCGGCGTCGGCGATCTCGGCCCGCCCTCCGTAGTTCAGACACATGTTGAGCGTAAGAGTCGTGTTCTCCGACGTGATGCGCTCAGAGCGGCGCACCTCGGTCAGGACCGACTTCCACAGGCGGGGCTCACGCCCCACCCAGTTCACACGCACTCCCCAGGCGAGAAGATCGTCGGTCTGAGCGCGCAGCACCTGCCGGGTGAATCCCATGAGGAAGCGGACCTCAGCCGGCGAGCGCCTCCAGTTCTCAGTCGAGAAGGCGTAGACGCTCAACTCCTTGATCCCGATCTCGACGGCGCCGGCGATGACGTCCATCATGGTCGCCTCCCCCGCCCGGTGCCCCTCACTGCGGGCCAGACCGCGGGCGTTGGCCCAGCGCCCATTGCCGTCCATGATGCAGGCGACGTGGGCGGGAACCGCCTGGGCGGGCAGATCCGGCGGAGTGAGACCCGCCTGATGGAGGGAGACGCCTTTATCCAGAGGTTGAAGATCCGGCTCAGCGGGGGGCTGGTCGTTCACGTCAGGCCCTTTCGACGAGAGAGAGGGAGCGCAGACGGCGCTCAAGATGCCAGGTCAAGTATGCCGACACGATCCCGGAGGCCTGGGCTCGGTCCCGCTCGGCGGAGACATCGGCCACGCCCCAGTCGCCACTCAGCAACGCCCCGAGAAGCGCCATGGTCCCGGGCTCGACGTCGACTGCGCCCGCGGGCCGGCAACCGGCGCACACCGCCCCGCCCGCTTGGACATGGAAGGCGGCGTGCGGTCCGGAAGCGCCGCAGCGCGCGCAGTCGTAGCACGACGCAGCCCACCCGGCCAGGGCCAGGGCGCGCAGCAGGTACGAATCCAGCACAAGTCCCGGAGCATGCCGCCTGCGGGCGAGGGCGGCCAGAGCTCCGTAGAGCAGGAGGTACTGCTGCGGGGATTCCGTGGTGTCGAGGTCTCCATCGTCCTGCGTGAGCCGCTCGGCCGTCTCGACCATGGTGGAGGCGCAGGTGAACACGGAGTAGTCGCCCGTGATCGCGCGTGCGAAAGGGTCCAGAGTCTCGACCTGGGCGATCACATCCAGACTGCGCCCGCGGTAGAGCTGAACATCGATCATGGTGAAAGGCTCCAGGCGCGCGCCGAAGCGCGAGGTCGTGCGACGCACTCCCTTGGCAACGGCGCGCACCTGCCCGTGAGAACGGGTCAGCATGACGATAATGCGGTCAGCCTCTCCCAGCCTGTACGTGCGCAGAACGACGGCCTCGTCCCGATAGAGCCTGCCCGTCATCCAGCGCCCTGCCCCATGACCAGGATCGCGCCCCTCAGCGCAGCGCCCGGTTGACCGCGGAGATGACGGCCTTGAAGGAGGAGGTGGTGATCGACGGATCGATGCCCACGCCCCACAGGACCTGGCCATCGACCTCGCACTCGACATAGGAGGCGGCCTTCGCATCGCGCCCCTCGCTGAGGGCGTGCTCGGCGTAATCGAGAATGCGTACACGGACACCGGTCTGCTCCAGGGCGGTGACGAAGGCGTCGAGCGGGCCATTGCCGGAGGCGGTCAGAAGCTTGCGCTCCGCCCCGTCGGCGATCGTCACGGTCAGGATCGCCTCGCCCTCACTGGTAGCGGTCAGCGTGGCGCCCTTGAGCGAGAAGCGTCCCCATGCGGGCAAATCGGCATCGGGCGCGGCAGCCGCCGGGAGGTACTCATCGGTGAAGATCGACCACATGCTCCGGGCGTCCACCTCCCCGCCGTGGGCGTCGGTGTGGCGCTGGACGATGCGAGAGAACTCGATCTGAAGGCGACGCGGCAGGTCGAGGTTGTGCGCATGCCTGAGCAGATAGGCGACGCCGCCCTTGCCGGACTGGGAGTTGACGCGCACGACCGCCTCGTAGGAGCGACCCACGTCATGGGGGTCGATGGGCAAGTAGGGCATGGCCCACGGGACCGCGATCTCGGCGGTCTCAGAGTCCAGCCCCTCGGCCTTCTTGGCATCGACCTGCTTGGCACGGGCGATGAAGCCCTTCTTGATGGCGTCCTGATGCGACCCGGAGAAGGAGGTGTAGACCAGCTCGCCGACGTAGGGCGTGCGGGGCGGCACATCCATCTGCGTGGAGCGCTCGACCGTACGGCGGATCTCGTCGATGTCGGAGATGTCGAGCATGGGATCCACGCCCTGGCTGAACAGGTTGAGGGCCAGAGTGATCAGGTCGACGTTGCCGGTGCGCTCGCCATGACCGAACAGGCACCCCTCGACGCGATCGGCGCCGGCCAGCAGGCCGAGCTCGGCGGCGGCCACGCCCGATCCGCGGTCGTTGTGGTTGTGAACGGACAAGCACACGCTTTCGCGGTGGGACAGGTTCCGGCTCATCCACTCGATCTGGTCGGCGTAGACGTTGGGTGTGGCGCGCTCGACGGTGGCCGGCAGGTTGAGGATGATCTCGCGGTCGCCCTCGGGCTGCCATACATCCATGACCGCTTCGCAGACCTCCAGGGCGTATTCGCGCTCGGTGTCCATGAAGATCTCCGGGGAGTACTCGAAGCCGAAGATCGTGTCATCGGTGAGGAGCTTCTCGGCGCGCGCCATGACCTGGCGAGTGCCGTCAACGGCCAGCTCGCGGATGCCATCGCGGTCCATGCGGAAGACGATCTCGCGGAACAGCGGGGACACGGAGTTGTAGAGGTGAACAGTGGCCCTCGGCATGCCGACGCAGGCGTCCACGGTGCGGTCGATGAGGTCGCCGCGGGACTGGGTGAGCACCGAGATGGTGACGTCCTCGGGGATGGCGTTGTCGTCCACCAGCGAGCGCACGAAGTCGTAGTCGGTCTGGGAGGCGGCGGGGAAACCGACCTCGATCTCTTTGAAGCCCATGCGCACCAGCAGGTCGAAGATGGCCCGCTTGGCCTCGGGCCCCATGGGCTCGATGAGACTCTGGTTGCCGTCGCGCAGGTCCGTGGTGAGCCAGCGGGGGGCGTGCGTGATGCGCTTGGCCGGCCAGGTGCGGTCGGGCAGATCGGTCTCAACGGCATCAATGAAGGGGACGTACTTGCCGAAGGGCATTCCGGAGGGCTGCTGGGGTGCGGGACGAGCGGTGCGCATGATCTTCTCCTCGGGGTGGGCGCTCTGCTCGGGAGAAACTGCAAGGCGATGTGTTCTCCCGTCGGCTGGCAACACGAATGAGCCGCGGTCGGGGTGCCGGCCTTGGTCAGGCCCCGCCGCGGCGACTAAGCAGGAGGCTCATTTCCGGACACGTGGTCGCTCGCACGGGGCAGACGGTACCGCATTCTGCGCCCGGGCGCAGATCAGCGACACGAAGCCAGTGAGCCGTCCGCAGGCAGACGAGGCCGACTCGGGGGCCACTCGACCTCGTCAACATCCCCGCACCGGCCTCGCGCGCGAAGAACTGGGCGGCCGCGGGCAGGAGGCTCGCAAGCTGGATTCCAGCAAGCAAGGCGCAGGTACCGCTCCCCGGCGCATTGCCCCCCCCCGTCGCGCCAGCTGCTCGGCTCGTTCCTATAGACCAAACGGCCATGCTGTCGAAGGTTTGGCAAGATGCATGGCAGCACCGCGTGGCTCACGGCCTGGGGGCCGAGCCTGGTCTACAGAAGTGGTCAGCGGTGTAAAGCGGACGCGCTCAAGCGAACCAGCGCCCGTCACAAAACTGGATGATATCGAGTGCGAACGTCTTTCGGGGCCACGAACCCACAGGGCGCACGTCAAGTAGCATGTGTCGAGGATGTTGGTCCGCTCTCAGCCGCATTTATAACATTGCAACGACGCCTGGGGGTCCGTGATCGAACTCGTTAACCCAGATGATGTCGCGGGTGTCAACCGCACGGACGATGTTCTCGATGGAGAGTTGCTCAGCGGAGAGTCCGCGATTATCGCAAAATCCGTCGAGAAGCGTCGCCGTGAGTTCGTCACTGTGTGCGCGTGCGCCCGGGCTGGGCTAAGGATTATGGGTGTTGAACCGATTCCCATCCTTCACTACAGCCAAGGCTGCCCGATTTGGCCAAGCGGATTTGTCGGCAGTATGGCACACTGTCGCGATTTCCGTGCCGCCGCGGTAGCGCGATCCGCGAACTTCGAAGCAATTGGAATTTATGCCGAACCGCACGAACCTTTGACTAGCAGTCTCATTAATGCAATCGCCATGCCAACGGAAATCCACCTCCTCCCGTCGATCACCAAGATTGGAATAGCCTCGGAGAGGCTGTTGTATTGCACAAAGGAGGCTGTCTACAAACCTTGGCATCCCATCACCAAGCACTACCTAGATTTCACTGATGTCGCCATCAATCTCAATCCGAACAGAACCTTTACTGCGTCTGGGACGAACGACAGCGACGCCGGCTTACTCGCTCGGATGAGCGGAAGGCGGGCGGCATCGAAAGGTATAGTTCTCGCGAGCGTATTCGTCCTAGCCGACGACCATCACAGGCCGTAAACACCACTCATAGGAGGGCTCCACATCCCTTAACGTACTGACCAACACCCTCGCATACCCTACACCCGTTTAGTACCTAAGCCTTTCGGCGGCTTCTCGAGTAAAAAGACCTGGGGCGATCATGCGCCAGAATGCGTGCAGTCGGTCAAGTATATCGACGTAGTTCGAGTAAATGAGCGAAGACTGCTGCGAGCCGTTAACTCCCGCTGTGAGCGTCTGGGCAACTTCGGATGCACTCCAGCAACCCCGAATGTCACCCTCAGAGATTGCCCTATTGCTCAGTTCAGTCACAAAGTTGAGCCAATCATTGAAAGCTATTCGCTGTTCGTCGTCAAAGCCATGCCCTTCGGTGGTCATACGGACCGATGCGCGGATCAGTGGGTCGGATTGCAGCGCACGGCCGAAGGCAAAGCTCGCATCAATGAGCTGCTGCGCGGCCGGGACCTGATTGTCGAGTTCAAATCCGCTCACCATCTCGGTTTGCAAAACAACAATCGCCCTGCCTAAAGCAGCTTTTGACTCGAAGTGAAAATACATCGAACCCTTGGACACGCCGCTGGCAGCAAGAATGTCATCGATCGTCGAGCCCTCATAGCCCTTCGCCGAGAACGTCTCAGCTGCACCGCGCAAAAGGCGATCCCGCGTCTCGATAGCTCGTGCTTGCTGGGGGGAGGACATAGGTCAAGACTCCGTGATTCATCGAGCACCGAGCGGACCACACATCGGGCTAAGGCTTCAACTTTCGGGCTGTTGACTGGCCAGACCCACATTCACTCGTGTCGCGACGAGATGACGGCACCCCTGGCAGTGTCTAGATCTAAGGCTATCGCGGATGCCGCGGGAGCGACCTCTCCGCGACACGCCGTCACGAAGAGCGACAGCGCTGGCCGACACACGGAGGGCTGGCTTGACACCACCGCCCGGGCGGCGTCGGAGAGGCCGCGCCAACGAGCACCAGCTCCACACATGCTGGCTCCCGAGACCGGCATCGATGCCAGCCCGGTCGAGCCGGTGTCAACGGAGCAGGGGACCGAGGTGTTCCGCCACAGGGTCGCGCCGCGTGCCGACACAGCGGTCCAAAGCTGAGGCGCCCTACTCGGCGGCAAACCTGCAGGTGAACGGTGTAACCCAGTACCGCCGAACCAGCCGCTTCCGCCACTCCGGCAGCCGGACAGCCATCCCGGACTAGACACTAAACCGACTAGATGGTTTAGTATTGATAAAGGTTGGCACCTCACGGGTTGCCGTGAAGGTCCTGCCTGCCAGAGACGACCGTCGCGAAAGGACACCCGAGAGATGAGCACAACCGAGTTCGCTCAGCGCTACCTGGAGACGTGGACCGAGCCCCAGGCCGAGCGCCGACACGACAACGTGAGGAACACCTGGGCGCCGGACGGGCGGATGGTCGTGTCTTCGATCGGCGCGACCCTCGTTGGAGTCGAGCAGATCATCGAGCACATCGACCGTGTCCATGAGGACGTGATCGTCGGTAAGGGCGTCGCGTTCTCGTACACGCAGCAGGTCAACGCGGGAGACGCGACCCTGCTGAGCTCGGCAGTCACCGCCCCTGACGGCACCGTCATGGGCAAGGGCGCGGATGTGATCTTCCGCGACGGCGACGGACGTGTGACCGTCGCCTACATGTTCATGGGCCTCGAGTAGCACTTAGCCGATGCGCCCTGACGGTCAGAACCACTGCCAACCGTCATGGCGCGGACGTGAGGCAGCATCGCGCGAAACCTTGTGGAGGCCCGCGTTGCGGTATGCGGCGTCATCCGCGTACCACGCGGGAGTTCGTTTGGGACCCGCGGACAGAAACAGTCGGACCCTTTCCCATCGGGGGAACACGGGCAATCGGGGCAAGAGAAATGCTGGACAGCTCTTCGAGGGACGCTCTCAGTTATGAGCGCACGTGGCATCGAGCTAAGACACATCGCAATGCGGTTGCGGAGGTGTTCGTTACCGACGCCGTAGTTGGCACCGACGGGCGGGTCCGTGCGGCCGCGCAGACGCCTCCCTGTCACTCGTTCTACGGTGATCACTCGCCACGACCAGCCTCCGCAGATCCCCTCTTGCTCATGGAAGTCTGCCGTCAAGCCGGGCTGGTGACGGCATATGAGCTCGGAGTCGCGATGGATACCATTCTGGCTACTGGCGAGTGGGACCTCCGGGTCAACGACTAGAACCGCGTTCCCTTCGGAGAAGCGGCGGATCTGCTGGTTGATAGCGGGTTTGAGTGGACGCGGGTGCGAAACGGCGTGCCACGAGCGGGCAGGTGCCATCAAGTAGTGCTCTATGAAGGCGAACCTGCGGCGGAGCTGACTGCGACGAGCACACTCCTGACTCCAACCCAGCTCGCAGGAGTCCGCCGATTGCAGCGTGGCGATGATCCTCCATGGAGTCATGCGCTAGCGGAAAGAACCTCGTTGGGCGTCGCCGAACCCGCGTGCGTTGGACGCCAGATTGCAACCAACGTCGTCATTGCCAACCTGTTCGTGGACGAGTCGAGAGCAGAAGCCAACGTTGCGCCCGCGATGAGCAACCGGGCTCTATTCGATCATTCCTACGACCATGTGACGATGCAGGTTCTCGGCGAAGCAGCACGACAGCTCACGAACGCACTTACGGGCCATCTCGAGGGGTGGTGCATGACCCGGCTTCAAGGCAAGTTCATGAGATTCGCTGAGCTTGACTCGCCTGTCTCCATGTGCGCGACAGCGATTCGCGGAGACGGGTCGATTGTATCGACGGTCACCGCGACACAAAGTGGTTGCAAAGTTTCGCAGTTCACACTTACGTATGAAAGGACACTCTGATGCGATTCAACTCAGACGCGATCGTATGGACCGACTTCGGCGGTGTCCTTACTCCTTCTGTCTCCGAAAGCTTCTCGGCATTCGCGAGGTACGTCCAGATCGAGCCGGGCGAGCTTATGAGAGGCATGCGCGCAGTCAGCACACGCTACGGCGCAGAAGATGTCCTCGCACCGCTCGAGGCGGGACATCTTGACGAGCGAGAATGGGCCGGAGAACTGTCCGCAATACTCGACTTACCGATCGCTGCCGACGCTCTCTCCGGCTCCTGGTTCACGGCCCGGCCCGTGAACCAGATATGGCTTGACGTTCTCTACCTTATTAAGGGTAAGGGCATCCGAATCGGACTTCTCACCAACATGCCACCCGGGTGGGCGTCTCAGTGGGGACAAATGGTCGATCCATCGCTTTTCGACGAAGTCGTCATTTCGTCGAAAGTGGGCGCTCGGAAGCCCGACACTCGAATATTCTCACTCGCCGCTGCTGCAGCAGGCGTTCCACAAGAATCCTGCATCCTCGTCGACGATCTGAAAGCCAACTGCGTCGGGGCCGAAGCTGCCGGATGGACGTCAGTCCAGTACCAAGACTCACCACAGGCCACCCAAAAGCTGACCTCCTTATTAGGGGCTGCGCTATGAGTACTCCCCTGAAAGGATGTGCTTTCGTCACGGGCGGATCGCGTGGGATCGGGGCCGCCATCGCGCGCCGACTCTCCGAAGCCGGTTGGCCTATTGCGATTGGGTTCCGGAAGAACGCGTCAGCAGCGGAATATCTCGCGCACACACTGGCAGACCCGCGGGATGTTCGATGCGTTCAGTGCGATGTCACGAGTGAGACCGATGTCGAGTCGGCATTCTCCGAACTCGAGGCAACCTACGGGCGAGTCGCGGTCCTCGTGAATAACGCCGGGTTTCACAAGGACGGGCTCACAGTCGGCCTCCAAGACACGGATTGGGAACGTGTTATCGACGTCAATCTCACGGGGGCATTCCGAACATCTCGCCGTGCCGTAGGCCCTATGGTACGGGCGCGCCACGGTCGAATCATCAGCATCACGTCAATCCTCGCGCATCAGGCACTCCCCGGTACCACCAACTACGCTGCGGCGAAATCCGGCTTGACGGGACTAATGCGAGTAATGGCCACAGAACTCGCACCGCGTGGAATTACGGTGAATGCTGTGGCTCCGGGCCTGGTCCGCACCGAGATAGTGACCGATGTGGGGCACTTCGAAAACTCCGCGCGGCGCGAGGTGCCCATGGGGCGAGCGGCGAGCGTTGACGACATCGCTTCTGGCGTCGCCTTCCTCGCCAGCGAACAGGCCAGCTATATCACGGGCCACACCCTGACTATCGACGGCGGACCCTCAGCGTCGGCTTTCAATATCTCAGCCTGATAAAGAAGATAGACGAACCATGATTCCAACCACTCAAATCGGTAGTCTCACCGTCGGATGCCAAGGATTCGGCGCGATGGGTATTAGCAAGTTCTACGGGCTCTTCGCGTTTGAGGGTGTTGTAGGCGGGGTCTATTGAGGTGCGTAGGTGGGGGGTGGGTGCGTCGTTGCGGTGGGTAGGGGTCGAGGTCTCCCGATGATGGGAGCTGCTACACAACCGTCACGAGAGACCTCGACGTGCCTGAGACTACCTTCGCCTGCCCTGATCTGACGACCTTCCTGGGGCTGGACGCCCTGGGACTGACCGCGGTGGGCCAGCACCTCACAGCCAAGCGCGCGGTGATCGAGTGCCGCATGCCGATCGGGTTCGAGGACCCCTTCTGCAAGGCCTGCGGCGCTCAGGGAGTATCCCGTGGGACGGTGGCCCGGCGCCTGGCCCACGTGCCGGTGGGGTGGAGACCCACGCAGCTGGTGGTACGCCTGCGGCGCTTCGCCTGCACCCACTGCCGCCGGGTGTGGAGACAGGACACCTCCACCTTGGCTGAGCCCAGGACCCGGCTGACCCACGCGGCGGTGGAGTGGGGGCTGCGTGCCCTTGCCCTGGAGTGCATGTCGGTCTCCCGGGTAGCAGCCGCCCTGGGGATCTCCTGGCACACCGCCAACAACGCAATCCTGACTCGGGCTGAGCAGACCATCACCGGCAACCCTGACCGCTTCGATGGTGTGGAGGTCCTCGGGGTCGACGATTCCCCCGCGCGCTTCGCTCCCGTGCGGGAGGTGCCCCCTCTGTGTGGCGCCACACCAGGCGGGGCGACCGGTACGTCACCGTCATGATCGACCTGACCCCCGTGCGCGACCGCAGTGGTCCGGCCCGGCTTCTGGACGTGGTCCCAGGCCGGTCCAAGAAGGTCCTCAAGACCTGGCTCTCCCAGCGCGACCAGGACTGGCGTGGGCGGGTCGAGGTGGTAGCCACGGGGCGGTTTCACCGGGTCCCGAGAGCGCCGCCGACCAGGAGCTCCCACAAGCCCGGACGGTCATGGACCCCTTCCATGTCGTGTCCCTGGCTGCCAGCAAGCTCGATGAGTGCCGCCGCCGCATCCAACGGGCGATCGCGGGCCGGCGGGGCCGGGCAGGTGACCCGCTCTACCGGGCCCGGCGCACCCTACACACCGGGGCCGGCCTGCTCACCGACACCCAGGCCAGGCGTCTCCAGGCCCTGTTCGCTGACGAGCGCTACGTTCCGGTTACGGAGTCCTGGGGTGTCTACCAGCGCCTCATCCAGGCCTACCGCACCGACGAGGCGGGCCTGGGAAAGTACCTGATGCAACGGCTCATCGACTCCCTGAGGCAGG
>ERZ773054.1462-NODE-1462-length-14236-cov-3.180876_pt1 | contig 14236 bp, 8 predicted proteins | sample MGYA00580630_ERZ773054 | MGnify/ENA primary metagenome ERZ773054 (study PRJEB29015, sample SAMEA2737994) | human oral metagenome | biome: human oral; feature: human-associated habitat; material: dental | place: China | collected 2115 ... | reverse complement strand
CTCGGAGATGCTGTCTTGGATGTCGCGGAGCTTGACCTCGAGTGTTTGCTTGCGCTTCTCAAGTCCTTTGAGCATCCCTCGGGAGATGTCTTTGCCTTCTCTTCGGAGGACATTGAGGTTCTCTTCCACGGAGTCCATCTCCTTTTGTAGGATGGCTTGTTGTATCTCTAGGGCCTGAGGGATCATCCCGAACTGCTCGTGCGTCAGGATGATGCAATCCCAGTCGTTGTTCTTGATGTCGTTGAAGATACGTTGGCGGTTCTGCTTATTAAAATCGTTCTTACCTGGATAGAGTACCTTAGCATTGGGATAGGCTTTTCGGAAGGTGTCGGCAATGTCAAAGACGTTGGCCTTGAGCCCTATGATCATGGGCTTATTTGCCAGTCCGAGTCGCTTCATCTCATAGGCTGCGGTACACATGATGAGCGTCTTCCCGGCCCCTACTTCATGGTCGCATATCCCCCCGCCATTGGTTTTCAGCATCCATACGGCATCTTTCTGACTCTTGTATAGGTCAGGGATGCCGAGACGCTTGAGGTCTAGGTCGGGGAAGCTCTGATGCGCTCCGTCGAAGCTCGGGCGCACGAAGCAATTGAAGAGTTCGTTGTAGCGATCGGTTAGTTGCTCTTTGAATGTCTCGGGGCGCCTTGCGAGCCAATCGACAAAGGCTTGTCTAATCTCCTCGATCTTGCTGTTGGCTTGCTGGATTTTCTCGCCATCACGCACCTTGATGGATTTCGTTTCTCCCGAGGAGGGATCGATGACCTCTTTGCTTTTGTTGATGTCGGGAATGGTATTGTGTAGGGCATGCTTCAGCAGGTGCAAGCCGTCGTATCGACGGAATTCCCCTTGTACGGCGTACTTATGCCAGATGTTACCATTCTTCCGATCACAAGTGATGGTATACTCATCCATGTTGGCGTGATACGCCACACGGATATCTGTGCCGAAGAAGTCGGAGGCAAACTCGCCGTACACAGGGGCCGGGATCCAGCGTTCCCCGAGATTGAAGTCCAGGTCGGCAAAGGGTATAGGCCTTGGGCGTGCTGCCATAAGAGCTGCCAAGCTCTTTTTCCCTTCCTCGTGGTCGGGGTGGTCAAGTAGCCAAGAGGCAAGCCTATCAGCTTTCTCGATTACGTTGCCCGAGATGAACTTATCGGCTACCTCATAGCCACCTGCCTCAGGATTGTAGTAGATACGTCCCTCGAGGGCAGAGATGATGTCGCTCTCCTCCATCTCGGGAAGTAGCGAAGCCATGAAGGAGAGCTCCACACTTCCGTACTTGTTGAGCGAGGCTCCCAGAGCCTCAAGAGGATCGGAAGCGATCGAGAGTTCGTCGGAGGAGAAGGCTGTAGGATGATCGAAGATATCTGCTTTGACGAAGTGCCCATCGATAGAGCGCTCAAGAAAGAGCATCTCTAGCCCCGTGGCATCCATCTTGATGACGTCCGTGTTGGCTTTCTTGTTCAGCTCCCCCCAGCGAGCGACGTAGGCATCGTAGAGCCGGTTGAGCTTCTCTCGTTCCTCTTTATCCTCGGCATGGTTGGTGGCTTCATAGTCATAGAGCCGGTGGTAGCTCTCACGGATCTCTATGTAGGCTCTTAGGCGAGTAAGCTGAGCGAGGGGGAGATCCATGGGGTGAAAGGTTGGGCGCCTCTTGAGGTCAGAGAGGTAGCCTACCTGTCCTTTCTGCACGACGATAGAGCAATCGCGAAGGTGGCTGTCGGGGGCGGAGAGAAAAGGACGAGGAGATGTATCAAAGACCTCCTGATGTTCGCTTACGGATACGCTCTTGTCTTGTCCAGGCTCATCAGTGAAGTCGAAGAGAGAAGCTCCTTGGAGCGTATCGCGAGCAGGTTGCTTGCGCCTGCGAGGTGTTTGGGCCTTAGTTTCCGTATGAGCCTTCTGTGAGGAGGGGCTATGCTTTGGGGTATTAGCCTTGAGTTCAGCACTCACCCGCCCTACTTCCAGAGTCCAGAGGGTGTATTCTTCTGGGGCAAAGAGTAGCTCCTCCTGCTCGTGGCTTGCCTGCATGATGGGGTGATGATCGTCATCGAAGTACACGGTCTGCCCATTCATTTCTCGAGGAGCTTCCACGTCGGGTCGTCGCTCAGGTTCTTCATACTGACGAAACAGGGTGAGTGCTGGGACTCCCTCAGGTGCAACTTCTTCGTCAGGGAGCGCCCTTTGTCCCTTGTCTTGCTCCTCTGTCGGGCGCTCTTCAGCCTGTAGAGCTTCCTTAGAGAAGTGCCCTTGTACGAGCTCTTCAAGCTCTTCTATCTGATGGAGCTTAGTGGGAGAGAAGTAGAGGTCTCGTTCGATGCGTAGCCCTCTTACCCTGACCTCTTCCATCTCATCGAGCGAGATGTTCCCGAGCTCCCATCCATAGCCCATGGTAACTGCACCAAAGCCGATACGCTCCCTGGGGTCGTACTCCAGGAGGTAGGCGGTGTAAGCTCCAGCGGGGAAGAAGTAGCGAGCATAGGCGGTGCGATCACCGAGGAGCTCGTTTTCTGTACTGTAGAGCCGGGGGAGGCTCTTCTCGATGGCTTTAGGCATCAGGTTAAAGGCATCGTCTCTCTCTTTGTCTTTCTTCTGAGCCTCCTTCTGGGATGACCCTACGGTCACTCCGAGAGCAAGGAGCTTCTTCTCGGCTTCAGCTTGGCGTTCTTCTTCTGTCGTTGCGACTCCTGTGTTGTAGAGCTTTCGGTCAAAGTGATGCGCTACATCTTGACTAAGCTGTATCCGCAGGCTGTCAGCCATCTCGTCCATACCTCCATCGAATTGGTATACCCAGGCTGCTTTCCCGTAGGGATTGGTTCCCATGGTTCGTTCGGTGGCAATCGTATGCGAGCGGACCTCGTCCCATGGGCCCTCAAAAAGCGAGTTGTGGGTAAAGGCTATGGAGAAGCCATCGCCACTGGGCACGGCTGCGGTGCGTACGAAGCGCTCTTCTTCGCCTGGTGTTATCCCCTTGCCCGTTTGCTTTTGCAGGACGATGAGGTCGCTACCGACCTCGGTCCCCGCGTGCTCTGAGAACATACCCGAGGGTAGGCGAATGGCCGAGATGAGTCGGCTCTGCTCCATCAGATAGCGTCGGAAGATCTCGTTGTAGGGGGAGTCAAGTAACCCCTGCGACGTGATGAACGCCAGGACGCCACCCTCTCGTAGGCTATCCAGTCCCTTAATGAAGAAGTAATTGTGGATGGTGCGTGTTGCCTCCCGCTTGATGCTATCCTTCCCTTTGGAGTAGGCTCGATCATAGACCATGAAGTCACCGAAAGGGATGTTACTTGTGATGAGGTCATACCGGTCCGCTTCAGCTAGCTCACCGAGGGATTCGAAGGGTGCTTGGCGAACCGTGACTTTGCTCTCTCCAAGGGGATGGAGTGCTTGGGCTATCCGAGCCGTGAGTAAGTCCTTTTCGAGCGCATCAACACGGCGAACATAAGGAGCAAAGGTATCGGCAAAGGCTCCTATCCCGGATGATGGATCCAGGCAGGAGTGAAACTCCACCCCCGTCGTGGCTAAGGCTGTGGCGATGGCAGAGACTATGCGCGTGTCGGTATAGAAGGAGGTCAAGACACTGGCCTTGATACTCTCCCAGTAGCGCTTGGCGACGAGAGCATCGGGAGCTTCTCGGTAGATGAGCTGCTTCAAGGCGCAGGTGGGCTTGAAGAGCTCTTGCTCAGACTTTGCCCAGTAGCGAATATCCTCGGGCTGGTCGGTGCGATTCAGTACGCATTTGAGCCCTCCGAAGCCTTGGTAAGCGCCAAGGATGATCCGCTCTTCTTCGGTGGCTAGTCTTTGTTCTTTCTCGAGGCGAAGGACGATACGGATCGCTTGGGTATTGGCCGCAAGTACGGCTTTCTTGTTGTAAGGCATAGCTGAGTTTGTGCTTCTGGGGGAATTCTAGAGGTCGTCCGAAAAGTCACTAATGTTCCGTCGAAAAGTGGCTAATCTTTTGCCCAAAAGATTAGCCACTTTTTCTCGATTGATAAGGTACTTTCCTGAGGAAGATTAGCGACTTCTTTGAGGACTACCCTTGGAGGCAAATTCAAAGGCCGTTGAGCCATCTTCCCGGAGGGTGATATGGGCATTGAACTTCTTGCCTGCCTTGTTCTGAAAGCCTTTGATAAGGCTGGTCCGTCTACTGGTAAGGAGCTCCTTGATGTGTGCTTCTGTGAGCTTTACCCCGCAGATCTCTCGGAAGATGTGGAAGCCACACGCCTCGTTGCGACACTTGATGATCTTGGCAAAGATGCCCACGGAGTCCTGGGCGCAGAGCGGACAGCGATAGGAAGGATAAGCTGGAGCTTCAGTCTGCAGGGCAAGGAGCTTGTGACAGATGTCTGTGGTGTAGCTTCTGATACGGAGAGCGAAGTCCTCGGAAGAAGCTTTCCCCGCCTCGATGGCTGAGAGGGAGAGCTCCCAGTTGGCCGTGAGTTCGGCATTGGCTAGTTCCTGGTCCTTGACGAGCTGATAGATGGAAAGCCCTTTCTCTGTGGGGATGAGCGTCTTCTTTTCCCGACGGATGAGTTCGCGTAGGATGAGTGTCTCGATGATGCTTGCGCGGGTAGCGGGTGTCCCGAGCCCACACTCGGCAATCGCCTTGCGACTCTCGGCATCGGTCAGCTCCCGCCCAGCATGCTCCATGGCGGAGAGCAGGGAGGCTTCGGTAAACAAAGGTTTGGGCTTGGTCTGGTGCTCCGAGATCTCAGTGTGACGAAGAGGTAAGCGCTCTCCTTCGGTGAGTGTGGGGAGTTGTTCGAGGAGCTCTTCCTCATCGTCTGTCGCCTCCGCTTTGTCCTTTCCTCCGTCTTGCGAATAAGCTCTCCAGCCTAGCGACAGTCTACGGGTAGCCCGCCAGCTGTAGCGGTAGGTCCCGTCGCTCAGCTCCGCCTGCATACGCTCTTCTTGGCTGTTGGGAGCGAAGGCTTCGATGAAGCGGCTGCGAATCATCTGATAGATCGTCGCCTCCTCAGGGGATAGCCCCTCGGGGGACTCACCTGTAGGGAGGAGGGCATGATGGTCGGTCACTCGATGATCATCGACAGCATGTCGATTAAGCGCTTGGCCAAGCGTGACACCAAGCTGATGGAGTAGAGAAGGAATGGTCTCGAAGACATCTTCACTGATGTAGCGACTCCCGGTACGGGGGTAGCTTATGATCTTCTTCTCATAGAGCGCTTGGGCTAGCGACAGGGTCTTGTCGGCCGAAAAGCCGTGCTTGCGGTTGGCCTCTTTCTGAAGCGTGGTGAGGTCAAAGAGGAGCGGAGGTGGGGTCTCGGTACACTTTTTCTCGACCGATAGGATCTTCAGATGGGGCAGACCACTTAATATTTTCAGGGCGCTTTGGGCAAGGTCCTTGTCCTCAAAGCGCTCTTGACAAAGAGCCTTGAGGAGGATGCCGTCTCGCTCAATCGTGGCATGGAGCCTCCAGTAGAGGCGGGATGAGAAGCCTTGGTGCTCTAAGAAGCGGTGACATACCAGGGCCAGTGTCGGGGTCTGTACACGCCCCAGAGAATAGGCTCCATAGCGAGCTATCGAGAGCGCTCGGCTGGCATTGATACCGACGAGCCAGTCGGCCTCACTACGTGCTTTTCCTGCCAGATAGAGCGCGTCATACTGCTCCCCGGGTTTGAGCTTGGCGAGCCCCTCCCGAATCGCCTTGTCGGTGAGGGAGGAGATCCATAACCGCTGGAAGGGCTTTCGGCAGGAGAGGTAGCTGTAGATGTAGCGGAAGATAAGCTCTCCTTCTCTTCCGGCATCGGTAGCGACGATGATCTGCTCGGCGCGCTCGAAGCAGGAGCGGATCACCTTCAGCTGTTTGAGGGCAGTCGGGTCGTCTTCGAAGGTTTTCCCCTTGCGGATTTGTCGAACGATGAGCTGAAAGGGCTGAGGGAGGATGGGGAGTTCGTCGGCCTTGTATGTCCTGAGTCCGTAGTGTTCGGGCAGGGCTAGGGTGATGAGGTGACCGAATGCCCAAGTGACGAGGTAGCCCTTGCCCTCAATGAAGCCGTCTTGTGGGTGTGTAGCCCCGACGATGCGGGCAATATCACGAGCTACAGAGGGCTTTTCTGCGATGATACAGGTCGTCATGGTCTTGTGTCTTTGCTGTCATCCTTAGAGCTTACGTCCACGACGAGCCTTACGCTCTTGCTTCTGCTTCTGATCGGCTGTGGGTTCTGTTTGCTCAGACTTGAGGGGCTCCTTGAGGTGCTTGGTCGCTTCGTTGGTTTTGCCTTCGTTGTTCACTGCTACCTGGGTCTTGTGTCCTTCGGCTACGGCTTCGACTTCCTGCTTCCCTTGCTTCTTCTCGGGGTTGTACTTGAAGAAGCGGGGGCGGCTCTGTTCCTTATCCATACGGACGTAGGCGTTGAAGTGCTTGCCTTCCTTATCGACCATGTTCTTGAGGTAGAGGGTGCGTCCTGAGTCAAGAGCCTCGCGCTGCTTCTCGGTCAGCTCAAGCCCACAGAGCTTATGGGGAGCGCCCTGGCTTTGCCCTGAGGAGAGAGACTGCTCCTGACGCTCCCGGAGACTCTTGATGTCGCCGAAGATGAACTCGATGCCCTTTTTATCGGCATTGACTTGAAGCGTAGCGTCGAAGGGCTTGCCGTTCTTGGAGGTCATACCCTCTACTTTGATCGCCTTACCCTCGACAAGATCCTTATACTGCTGGTCAGAGAGCGTCACCCCTTTAATCTCCTTGGGGATGGATACTCGGTCAGCACGTAGGGCGAGGAGTTCGTTGGTCTGTGGGTCGATGGATACGTAGGCGTCGAAGAGCTCTCCCTGCTTGGTGACGACTTCGATGGTCTTGCCTAGGTTGCCCGTCTTGAGGAGCTGTGCCTTATCCTCGGGGCTGAACTTGTAGCCCATGTAGGGGAAGTCAAGCTGAGGCTCCTTGCGCATGGCATGAACGGCAAGACCGATGTTGCCATCATCGTCGGTGCGGAAGGCTAGGCGTGCCTCGGTGTAGATCGAGCTATTGCCGTAGGGTACAGCGATGGGTAGGAGGTCGCTCTTCTGCCAGGAGAGCATCTTTTCGAGCGCTCCACTGGCTTCGAGCTTCTCGCGACTGAGACCGAGATCCTCGAGCATACGCCAGTCGATCTTCTCGGGATCGATGGCGGTAGTGCGCTTCTGCATGGGAAGAAAGTCCTCGAAGGATACTTGCTGTGCTTTGATGAGCTCTTCGGAGGCAGGATGGTGTCGATTCTGCAAGGCGGAGCGAAGGCTCTCTACGCCTTGCTCGACGTTGCTTGCAAGGACTTTGTAGAGTCCGAAGCGAGTCGGGTCGTTGAACTGCTTGAGGAAATTCTTCATGAAGTTCTTCAGCAGCCCATCTTGGTTATTGAACTTGAGGAAGCTACTCTGATTGGTGGCCTCGGCGGCGGTCGTCTTGAGCTCGCCCTCTTCGTTGATGTCCGAGATGATGGAGAGTTTGCCTACCTCGGATGCATTCTGGACCTCTGTGCGGTCCTCTAGGACCAGTACGTAGTCCTCCATGTGATTGTTGTCCATAATGATGCCAATGTCTGATATAAAGTATTCTGTGTGGCAAATATATGGATGGAAATAATGTGTTTCAGAGTCTTGGGATAGGGAGGGATGTCGAGGGTGAAAAGGGGAACTTCGGTTTGTGATTGAGGCCCCTCCATCAGAATTTGTTTAATTGAGACCTTTGCACGACATTTCAAGGGTATACAGGATTTTGTATACTGCTGATATTTAGTTTCTTAATAACTAAATCGGTCGTATCGCTATGCCTACCAAACAAACCGAATCCTCACCGAGCTTCCTACAAGTTTATACGCAGGTGCGCCGCGACCGCCTGAAGCACTCGTTCCTTCGACAGATCAGCGCTTGCGTTGACTGGCGAGGTATTCGCACGCTACTCAACAAGAAGTATACAAAGACCCAGAACGCCACAGGCAATCCAGCCTATGATGCCTTGATGATGTTCAGATGCGAGCATTGTGGATAGCCCGCATGCCCCCGATGGGAGTATCCTCATCGAAGTGGCAGACGACCGAGAGGACTTGCGCACCGAAGAAGAGCAAGCCCAAGAGCAGGCTTATCAGTATGAGTTGAAAAGTCGCAAACCAGGGGTCGATACGGAAGCCCGTTGGATGCGCAAAGGCAGAAACTCGCACTTGTGGGGGATGTGTAGAATGCAAGAAATCTCGATGCGTTTGTTTGATACAATAAAAGTTATTACATTTGGGTGTTCGAAGGATGAGCCTTTTTGTCCTTGTCCTCTCGAAATAGCCAGAATCCGAAAAGGCGAATAAGAGAGTAGGAAACTTTTTAGATCTACCATTATGAAGCAATTAGATTTTGATGGTCTTGTAAAGATCAGCAACGAAGGGATGAAAGCCTTGAAAGGGGGAAAAACCCTCCACACAGTAACGGTTACTGCCAAACGTAAGCCAAAGAAGCAGTCGGAGTATGAAAGTGGGGGGGGATGTCCTAAGCATGGTGATCAATGCGATGGAGACGATGGTGTCCACAATGATTGATGTGCAATGATCAATCTAAGAAGATGAGAGTTATGCAAGGGGGGGCGTGCCTAGACAGTAAGTCCAGATCCCCCTCCTTGCGTGACCTCTTGAATTTTGCTTATGGTATTAATTTTGTCAAACTACGGAGACTACTCCTCGGATATTGTGATGGATCATATCAGAGTATTAGGAGGAGAGTGTATCCGCATCAATTCCTTCGACCTGCTAAATAGCTCAATAAGACTTTCTGTGTCTGATAGCTTTTTAGAATATGATGGCTATATAATCAATCCTGAAGAAATCGGTTCTGTTTGGTTTAGAAAATTTGGCTTTTTTAGGAAGAGCCCTCAGTACCAGAGGATGGAGGGTTTTTTAGAATCAACAGCACAATCGTATATTGCTACTGAATTTTCGAGAGTCATAGAAGCTTTTGAATACTACTTTAATTCGTCTTTTTGGCTGACACACCCCAGATATATAGCCCTGAATAAGTTTATAGTTTTAAAACAAGCACAGGAAGTCGGACTATTGGTTCCATCAACATATATAGTTAATAGGCGTGAACAACTTGTGGAAGTTAGAGATGTGGAGGGCGATATTATATCAAAGTCCATTTATGATCCTCTTATAATTTGTTCAAAAGAAAAGAATTATACGATGTATACAACTCTTGTTAGAGAACAGGACCTGCTCGGGATTCCAGAGAGTTTTCTCCCTTCAATGATTCAGAAAGCTATTCCAAAACAGTTTGAAGTTAGAACTTTTTTCTTGATGGGGGAGTGCTTTTCCATGGCAATAATGTCTCAAGCTGATCAAGCTACAGAAATGGACTATAGGAAGTATAATTTTGATAACCCTAATAGGTTCCTCCCCTTTCAGTTGCCCGCCGACCTTGAGGGGAAAATACGAGATCTTATGAGAAAGTTGTCTTTGAATACCGGATCTATAGATTTTATACTAACCCCAGATGATGAATATATTTTCTTAGAGGTTAACCCTACTGGACAGTTTGGAATGGTTGACTATTCCTGTAACTACGGTCTACATAAGAAAGTTGCTGATATTCTTATCTCAAAAGATACAAAGCGTCATGAAAAAGTTTTTCGAAAGAGCTGATTTAGATATAGATTCTTTATCCTCCATCTCTCTAAATACGCTTCTTGCGGAAGAAATAGATGAGGAGAGCGGAGAGTCTGTGATGGAAGTTGGATATAGAACTCTATCCTGCTCGTACTACAACAACAGAGATCACGTAGCATACTTGTACTTTAAGGATATTGTAATCTCCGATGGAGATTGATGTATAAGTTAAGCCCCTGTACCCTGTAATATGGGAAAGAATGTTAGATAAATTTGTTATTATAGTGCTGGAATAATTTGGAAGTTAAGAGATGAGTACAAAAGAGAAAAAAATCATATTAGCACCTTGTTGTGTTATTGTACAAGGCCGGAATTATTCGTGTATCTATGATTTACAAAGAAATGGCATTTATAGATTCCCGAATAAGTATCTTTCTATATTCCATAAGGATTTACCTGGTCGGGAGGTTTGGACTATACTGACTGAGAACTCCTCCCCTCAGGAGAGGGAATTTATTGACTCTCTCAAAGAAAATCAGTTGTGTGTAGCGACTAGTCAAAGTCATTATTTTCGCCCATTGGGGACGGAGTGTTATATCGAGAGATTTTGTGAAAATGCAATAATAGATAGAGATGAGGAGTCTGTTTTTTCAATGGAGGAAGTCTCAAAAAAGCTTAGCTCAGTATCTTGTGCAGCAATAAGCCTTAGGTACTTTTATCCTGCTAGTATAGGAGTTATAGAATCTGATCTGAGGGCATTTATAGACTCTACAGTAAGGTATATAGAGGTTCATTGTGTCTATTCGGGAAAGTTTTCCCAAGTGGATTTCCCCGAGTTTAAAAGACGGAATGGTAGAGTCGGAGCATTTATATTCTACCTAGGGGAGGAGGATAAAACTATTAATCATGGCAGTGATTTTTACCTCCAGTTTAAGAGGGTGCCAATGGACAGCTCTAGTACATGCGGATGTGTTTCTATGAGAAAAATGAGAGCACAGACACAGCTATATATTGAATCGAAAAATTACAACAATTGCTTATATCGTAAAGTATATATAGATAGTAGGGGACGGGTGAGAAATTGTCCTGGAACCTCAAGGTGTTATGGCATGATTGATGATGATAAGCTGCGACTGAATGCAGTTCTTTGTTCATCCGAATTTCAGGAGTATTGGACCTTGACTAAGGATGTAATAGAGGAATGCCAAGATTGTGAGTTTAGATATGCCTGTATCGATTGTCGTTGTTCTCTTCAAGAGCCAGGAAATGTATATTCCAAGCCATCGAAGTGCCAGTATATCCCATGATATCCTTAATGAAATGAAGAAGATCGCTATTCAAGCCTTATGTGCTTGCCTATGTATGAGCATCCTCGCTTCGTGCGGTGCTCAGCGGGCTCTCCACTTTGCCCGACATACGAGCCTAGACACTGGCACGAACTCCATTAAGGTCGATGGACAGTCCGTGTTCAAGGTATCTACCTCGGCATTGGATCTCAAGGATGTGGAGCTTGCACTCAGCACAGAGGCACTACCGAGGGATAGGGTACCGTACGTGTCTTCGATTTTGAAGGAAGCTCATTCGAGCGAAGATACCATCATCGCCGTCTGTCCTACATTCATCCTCCTGAAGACTCCTGAGGTGGATCGCAAGCCAGACGTCGACTATCTGTATCAGCTTAACTTCGAATCGGGGCGTTGGATCTGCTCGTATATCAGTGCCACAACCGGTGGTACTCCTGAGCTGGGTGACGCCTGTGCTTTTCTGAGGAAGATATATGTGGTGGAGCGGAGAAATAGGGTGATCGTCAAGGATTACTTTGGTGACATCGCTATCGTCCATGTCATACAAGGGCAAGATAGCAAAGCACCCTTTTCTGTCACTTCTACCTGGCGACCCGCTGACTTCTCCGCTATGATGACGATGGCGTACTACATCCAAAGGGAGATCGATCCCATAAGCCATGCCGTAGCGACAGGAAGGTATGTGAAGTAAAAAAACATTCGCCGTATGAAGCACTTATTAGCCATCGTCCTCTGCTGTCTCCTCGTGCAGGTCGGTCTGACCGCTCAGGTGAGGTATTCGGGGCGAGTCGTGTCGTCTGAGGACAAGACACCTCTAGCCTTAGTCAATGTCATCCTCTTAGCTCGAGACTCCTCCTTCCTAGCGGGTGGGGTCACCGATGAACTGGGGCGCTATTCGATTGTGATGGAGGAGGGGAAAGCCCCCCAATGGATACGAGCGACCTGTGTCGGGTATGAGTCGCTACTTCGACCGATCAGTCTGTATCCTCAGGTAGGTGCAGAGCTTACCCTGGTGATGCACACCGGAGAGCTACAGGATGTGACGGTTCGGGCTAAGCGAAAGGCCTTCTCTCTCAAGGATGGTGCATTCGTGGCTAATGTCTCGGCAGTACCCTCGCTCAGGAATAGCGGTTCGATAGACAACCTGCTGAACCGCATACCCTTCGTCCAGGGATCTGGCGGATCCTATTCGGTGCTCGGCACGGGTGGTGAGGCGACCCTCTACCTAGATGGTCAGCGGGTGCAGGACGCAAGTATCCTCCAGCACCTACGCTCCCAAGATATAGCGAGTGTCGAGGTCATCAATACCCCTGGTGCCCAATACAAGGCATCCACGAAGTCGGTGATCAAGATCCAGACGATCAAGAAGCAGGACATGACCAGCCTCTCTGCTTCGCAATACGCTCTCCTGCAGAATCGCCTCAGCACCTATACCGGTGTCAACGTCGCTCATTCTAGCGCCCGGACTTATTGGACCCTCAATGCGGGCTACAGCCACACGGCGATGGCCAGCGGGAATACAGACTACTACGCCCTGCGGAAGGCGGGTGGAGGCCTATCGGAGACCTCCAGCACCGACGAGATGACCAACCGAAGTGACTTCTTCATGGGTGGCCTAAGTCTGAATATATCCCCAGCTAAGGAGACGAATATCGGCTTTGTCTCCAACCTCAAGGTGGGTGCTGCGAAGTTCGATTATGCTTCTGAGGGGCTGATCCACAAGGAGAGCGGGATCGTACGCCTGAATACTCCCTATACCTCCCAAATCGATTCACGTCCCTACAAATCCACTTCTAGCCTCTATTACAATGGGAAGATAGGGACGACGAGTGTGAATGTCACCGATGAGATCCTTCTGGGGAGTGCGACGAAGTCCTCCGTATACGACGAGGTAGGTACTTCGGCCTCTGTGAAGACTCTAGGGACGCAGCGCTATGCGATGAATTCGCTGATGCTGTCCTTCCAGACACCCATCAAAGGGCTGAAGCTAGGCTACGGCGCCGAGGTGACGATGAGCTTCAATAGGAATGAGCTACAGAAGACGGAGCAAGGTATAGCGACGGATGTCGCTGGCTCTACGGTCAAGAATGGGCAGACACTCCTCTCCTCCTTCCTCGATGTGCGGGCCCAGTGGCTGGGCCTGGCGTGGTACGCTGGCCTGCGCTACGAATACGAATCCTCTTCGTATACTCAAGGGGGCGTGCGTATGGCTCGTCAGAAGCCTTCTCCACACTTCCTGAGCCCTAGTATCTCGCTGTCTTATTCAGGGGAAGACCTTAGAGCGACCCTTTCTTATCGTAAGAGCCTCAATCGACCAGCCTACGCCTCCCTGAACAACTTCACCCTCATCGAGAACCAGTACGTCTACCAGCAGGGCAACCCCTTCCTACTCAATGAGACCAATGATGCCCTACAGCTCCTCGGCACGTATAAGACGCTGTCCTTCAGCGCAAGCTATAACTACATTCGGAATACGGCGACCACAGCGCTAGCCCGCCACGAGACTAAGGACGACGTGGTGCTCAAGCGTGTGATCAGTATCCCCTGCTATTCGACGCTCTCGCTGGGGCTGGATTGGAGTGACTCCTTCGGTCCCTACTCCCCATCCTTCGGCGTGGAGCTCCAGAAGCAGTTCTTCGAGTACCAGGGCACTACCTACGGTCGCCCGATGCTTGAGCTCTCGACCGACCACTATGTAGAGCTGGGGAAGGACTGGCGTGTGGACGTCTCCGCTAGCTATTCAAGTCGAAGGCATCGACTGTTCTCTGACCTCTCTGCCCGCTGGGACTATAGCCTGATGCTATCGAAGGATCTGGGGAACTTTACCTTCGATCTCACCCTACAGAACCTCTTCCTCGACAACAAGCACTACAAGACACGTGAGATGGCAGGCATCTTTGCGCAGGAGATCGAAGCGCAGGACTTCTCGGGCGTTGGCTTGAATGTCTCCTACCGCCTCCATTCGGTCAAGGCCGCCTACAGCAATAAGAAGGCCAGCAGTGAGTCGCACCGCTTCTGATCCCGCCTTCTTCCCGATCCCTCCCGCCGTCCTCCGCCCCTCCCTCCGCTAGGACAGGTCGGCGAACTTCTCCCCGTCACTCAGGCTAGTTCAGCCGAAACGTACACGCTTCCTCAGTTGAACGTATCGACTAGTACACAAGCCAAGGGCAAGGCGAAGGACTATTTATTTAGCCCTTCGCCTTGTCTGTATCTGACGCCGGCTATCGGCTGGATTTCCTCGACCTCTACAGCACCCCCTTTCTACCCGTCCTTCCCCCTCCCTACGGACACCCCCAAAAACGACCTACGGTAGGTCGTCAAAAAAACCTACGGTAGGTCGCATCG
>ERZ773054.1455-NODE-1455-length-14284-cov-2.778129_pt1 | contig 14284 bp, 10 predicted proteins | sample MGYA00580630_ERZ773054 | MGnify/ENA primary metagenome ERZ773054 (study PRJEB29015, sample SAMEA2737994) | human oral metagenome | biome: human oral; feature: human-associated habitat; material: dental | place: China | collected 2115 ... | reverse complement strand
GTTCTTTTTCCATGACTTCCTCCTTGAGTTTTTCTAAAAATCTTATTACAATATGGGTATGAAAGTAACACTCATTCCCGAACGGTGCATTGCCTGTGGGCTCTGTCAAACCTACTCAGATTTTTTTGACTATCATGACAATGGCATCGTCAAATTTTACCAGGACGACCAGCTCCTAGAAAAGGAAATCACTGAGGATCCCGATGTCGTGGAAGCCATCAAAAACTGCCCAACCCGAGCTCTTTTGAAAGACTAGGATTTTTTGGACTGACTGCCATAGTAAGCTTCAAAATAGTCAATATGGGTAAAATTATCTACTAATTCTACCTCACCCTTAAAATGCTCATTAAGGGCCAGGGCATTGACAAAATATTTTTTAGGCCACTTGCGCATACAAAAACTCCGGCTGCGGCTCTGCCCTTTAAAATATAAGGTAATTGACGTCTTAGTCACTTCGACTTTTTCAATATCTGAAATCTTGACCTTTATCGGAGTAAAGGGATTGGCTGTGATAATTCGCAAGGTTCCATCGTCATAAATGGTAAAATAACGATGAACTCCCATTCCCAACAAAACCATGAACAAGAAGAAAGAAAACAGAACAAGAGTTGGCACTCGTGAGCTTTCATACATCAAAGCCAGGCCAACAAAAATCGGAATGACCGATAAAGACCAATATATTATCAGGATGGCTACATCTGGCTGCCAATGATAGCGAACCTTACCGAAAATCTTTATCATGCTCACACCCCCATACTATTAGTTTAGCATAAATTAAGAAAAAATAGAACAGGTAGACTTGCCTATTCTATTTTTTTATTTATGATTTTGCTGTCTTAAAGAAGCTATCAGACAAGTAGCCCTTTCCTCTGACCATATCATACTCAATCAGTTTCAAATCATCTGCTATTTCTTGAGCTTCTTCGTCCAATTCCTTTTTATCCACGCTGGCCTTATGCAATACTTCTGTTAACAAAGCATAGTAAGGTGATACTTTGGAATTTGTCTGCTCCAGTAAGAGAGCGGAGAAATCACTAGAATTGACTCTTGGATAATCGAGTTTAGGAGTTTCATAATTACTCCAAACGAAATAATCTGTCAGATATTGGCTTTCTGGATTTTCTTTAAAGGCTGACTGAGGATAGAGACCAGGCAAATGGTCACCGTAAAAGACGACTGTTACTTTTTTATCTACCTTTGAAAGCTTCTCCAAAAACTCCTTGGTCGCCTGATCTGTATGGTAAAGCATTCTGACATAGCTGGAAAGAGATTCGTTCCCTTCCTTGCTAAAGTCAGGATAGCTGGCAGACATGTAGACAGGATTGGGCTCACTCCAAGGCATGTGATTCTGCATGGTCATGACAGAGAAAAATTGCCCCTGCTTGCCATTCAAATGTTCCAAGACCTGATTATAAGTCGTTTGATCGCTGTAATTCCCACCAATATTATTACCTTTCAGGCCTTTGGTACCATAGTGAATAAAGGTATCAAATCCCAAATCCTGGTATATGACATTTCTGGCATAATTGCTAGGGGAGGCCAGATGGATTACTGTCCGATTCTTAGATGAATAAGCATCACTAATGGAAGGGAATCTATTCATCCTCGGGACAATTTCAGTATAGAGAACCGAAATAGATGGAGACAGATTATAAAAAGGCAAACCAGTCAGAGTTTGAAATTCCATGTTGGCCGTTCCCCCACCATAACCATCTGACTTCATAAGTCCACTGGTGGTGCGAGTTTTAACATCCTGAATATAAGGAATTGGATTCTCAGACATAGTAACGCCGTCAACCCGAGCCGGGTCAGAAAAACTTTCACTCAGAAGATAAATTACCGTTTGATCTTCGATTTTATTCTGGCGTTCTTTGTTAATAGCTTCCGCAACATTCTTATACTTTTTTTCTATCTCTTGAATCTTTTCCTTAGAATAGCCACGTGGCTCGGTCATGGTTGTATCCGACATCTGTGAAAACCAGACAAAAGAAAGAGAGCGCAGCTGTGAATTGACAGTATTTCCCATCCAAGTCAGGTCATGGTAATTATTTAAGATCGAAATAACTGGGATATTCTCTACTATTTTGCCATTCTTTTTAGTAGCAAATATATCCATGACTCCCAAGAAAAAGACCAGTGGCAGGACTAGCAAGAGAAGTTGGTATTTAAGAACGGTAATGAGCTTGCCTGGCAAGATTTTCTTACGCAAATACCAGTAGAGAGCGCCTAAAGCAACTAGTCCCAAGATAGCATAAAATCCGTAATTGCCTCCGAGAAAGTCAAAGAGGGTCTTGGGATTTCTCAGCCAGACCATATCACTAGGCAATATTGGCTCTTGGCGATACTGAAATTTCAGACTACTGGCTATGGTAGCAACCACTACTAGCGCTGTTATCAGCATGGTTGGCAGGAGAAAATGATTGAAAATCAGGTAAAGAGCCATAAAAATCATGAAAAAAACGATGATTTGAAAGAGACTGGCTCCAGTGAAAAGATACTGATCCAAAACAATCACGTCTCCTCGGATACTATTTTGAATGGTGTAATTAAAGATAAGAGCAAACACTGCACTCAACACAAAAGCTACAGACACACTAGCTTTATTCTGAGCAAGATCGCGCAATCCCTTCACAGCTAGAAAGCTAGGGAGAGAAAGCAGGATAAAGATAAGTGCGATAAGGCAGAGGAAAGTTAGCATAAAGTTCTGCGTTATATCCAACTTGCCTTCCTCAAGGAAATTCACTAAATAGCTTTGGTGATGCAGCAATTCCGGCATCTTATCGTCCATCAAAGCAAGAAATAGAAAGAATTGGGATAGAAAAAGATTTTCCAGTACCTCTCTATTTTTCTTAGTAACTTGCAAGAACTTACCTGGGAAGCGTTTTTTAAGCTTTGGAAAATGGATAAAAATATACGCAAATAAGAAAATCAAAAGCAAGCCAGGCAGGGAGTTAAGCTGCCAAAAATGATTGCTGAAAACCCGTTCTGCTTTGAACTCAAAATCATTGACATGCTGCGTTACTGTCAGTAAGTAAGAAAATCCTGTATAGAGAGCGTAAATAATAGCTGACCATATAAAAAATCTTTTGCTGAAGAGCTGAGACAAAAGCTTGCCCAAGCCAAACAAAAGAGGAAGCAACATCAGAAAGGCCAGCCACAAGGCTGGATAATTCCGCAAATCTTCGCCTTCCTCCAATAGTAAAACTGTTGTAACAGCGACTGTATCTAGAAGTAAAAAACTAATTAACAGGTATGAGAACTGCTTGTAGTGGTTGAGTAAAAATTTCATTTTTCTTTCTGGTAAATAGTTAAATTCTCTAGCGAGATTTTTTGTAAACCAAGAATCTCACTTTTTCTTTAAAAGATTGGACAAACGATTTCTAATCTTTTGAGATAAATTTTTCTGACTTAATTTTTCTTTTTGCTCGGTCAATTCTTCCCTTTTCCTCTGCCAGTCCAGTAAAGAGGGGAGGGAAGATAAGGGCATAATCTTGAAATCATAATGATTGTCCCAAGCTAGATAAACTAATAAATGCTCTAAAACATCTGAAAACTCCTGCTCAGAGGATGGCAGACTTTCTAAGCTCTTCATCCGGAACACACTAGCCAAAGCAGAGTATTTAAACCATACAAAGCCACCGTAGACTCTCGTTAGAGAAGGGGGAGTCATAAAGTCAAAAGACTTATGCAAACCAGCTTCCTGCCAGATAGCAGCCAGCCTTGGACGCAGCGGTTCTGACTCAAACAAGCCATCTCTGACTAGGCGCGGCAAATCTGGAATAACCAGCCCTACAGCAGACTCCTGCTCTAGCGCTTCTATGCTTGCATCCGCATAATCCACCATCAGATTTATCAAATCAGAGCGCATAGCTTGGTCAAAAACAGCCTGATTTTCCATTATTCTATGAGTAGATAGATGGCCGATATAAGCATAGTCTTGCAGAATTTCCTTCTGCTCTAGCATGGCAAGCCAGGCGCGAGATTTCTGACTTAGGACAAGCTGAACTTTATTACCCAGATGACCAAGAGCTGTCTGCAGCTGTTTCAAAACTTCTGGCTGGTTTGTTGTCAATAAATACTCGTACTGAGACGATAGAGAGAATAGCTTGTCCTGATACTGCTGAAAAATAGGAAAATCCGTTACATGAATATGCAGGAGGACAGGCTGATCTGTCCGATAGTTCGAAGTTGCCTGAGACAAATACTTGTCCTGCAGCAAACAAGGAAGGTCTGGACCAAAATGATAGAACAGGTGTTCCCTAATAAGCGAAGTTGGATAGGATGAGTTGGTTTCAAGATCTTCCAGCAAATACCTAGCTAAAAAAGGATTACCTGTGAGAGCTTTTACCTTTAGAAAAGGAATCTTTGCTTCCAGAATCTTAAGTGGCTTATAGTATGAAAAATCTGGATGAACCAATTCTCCTGCTTCTTCCTGACGGGTATCAAGGAGAGCTTGATATTTGAATCCTGCCTCTACAAAACGTTTGGTAAACTGGGTCTCGTAATGGTCAATCACATCTTGAACGTCAGTAAAATCTTCTACCTGAGACCAAAATTCACGGAAAGTCTTGTCTTTGAGAACTGACTGCTTAAAGGTAACAAAGTAGCTCTGCAGGTGTTCTTCAAAGTACCTGGTCTTGCGAAAATTAGTCATTCCCCAAAAATCGACTTGCGAATCCTCTTCAAAGCGCTGATAAATGGGCGCCAAATCCCATAGTGGACCAAAGCAAGTGTCGTTCATGAGAGTCAGAGAGTCTGAGTTCTGCAAAGTGTCAAAACCCAGCCAGTTCATGCCATCACGCCAGGCAGCAAAATCGAAGCCTCGATTATCCCGCTCAAGCAAGTCAGAAATTCCCAAGTCTTCTCTCAGCCGGCATTTGTCCTCATTGCTCAAAGGACTATTTGAAATAAAAATAATCTTAGAAAAAAGCGGCTTTAGCTGCTCCAATTGATAGAAGACATGACCGCTTATATGATTGCATTTATTGAAATGAACATAGAGTAATATTCGTTCCATGAAACTACCTTATTCTTTATGATTGAGAAATCTTCCAACTGCCATTACGCTGGATTAAGCCAGTGGCAGAATCCTTAGCAGAGACATCGTCATCCTTAATATCCTGACGATTGACTAAGATAACTGGGTTGTTCTGAGAGTCTGCAAAGGCTAGAATTTGTTCTTCCTGATCCCGCACTGAAACCTGCAGTTTTAACTTAGCGTTATTTATCTGTGTCACATGGCACTTGTAAGTCAAGCGCTTCTGTCCAGGTCCTTCTGTCGGCTGATCCATGGAATTATCATTGTAAAGCCAGATAGTTCGATCGATATCTGTCAGAGAAAAGGAAACATAAGTCGGGAGGTCTTGATTAACCCGATAAGAAATTTCAAATTCAATCTCTTGTTCAGGTGAAATCTGAGGCGAATGCAAGAGCTTAACCTTCAAATCAGAAACTGCCGCATTCTCAACCTGGAATCCCTCGTTCATGGCTTTTGTTTCAGTCGCATTGTCCAGACTGTACTGGTTTGCCACATCATCTGGATTGCCGATAGCCTTGACCAAGCCATTTTCAATCAAGACAGCCTTATTACAATATTTTTTAACAGCTCCCATGTCATGGGTCACCAGAATGGTCGTCTTACCTGACTCCTTGCGATCTTTGAAATAGTCATTACACTTACGCTGAAAGGCTTCGTCCCCGACAGCCAAAACCTCGTCCAAAATCAGAATATCACCCTGAGCCTTGATGGCCACTGAAAAGGCCAGACGCACTTGCATACCGCTGGAATAATTCTTAAGTTTTTGGTTCATAAACTCGCCCAGCTCAGCAAACTCCACGATATCATCGTACATTGCGTCTACTTCTTCTGTTGAGAATCCCAGCATGGCACCGTTCATATAGACATTTTCGCGGCCAGTTAGTTCTGGATTAAAACCAACACCCAGTTCGATAAAGGAAACCAATTTACCATCAATAGTTACCTTGCCCTTCTCTGGAATATAAATCTCAGAGATAATTTTCAGGAGGGTGGACTTACCAGATCCATTGCGGCCAACAATCCCGTAGAAGTCACCTTTTTCGACCTCAAAGGAAATATCTTTCAAAACATGCTGTTCTTTGTAGCCTTTAATCCCCTTAAAACGATTGACCAGACTGGTTCTCAAACTCTGAGTAGCCTCAGTAGGCAATCGAAAGAATTTACTTACATGGTCGACTTTTACTGCAATATTATTTGACATTATAAAATCTCCGCAAATCTCTTAGCATTTTTATTAAAGAAGAACAAACCTAGAGCCAATATCACAAAAGGAATCAAGTAAGGGATGAGGGCGATTAGTTTGTTATTCACGATATCCCAGCCTCTGACATTAACAGGAGCAACAATGAAATGGCGCATGTCCTGCAGCATCTGGGCAATCGGATTGAGCATCATAATTTTAGCTACAAAAAGTTTTTTACCATCCAAAAGGAAGTTCAGAGAGTAGATAATGGGGCTGGCGTACATTCCTGCTTGAAGAGCCACTTCCCAAATCGGTCCAATATCCCGATACTTCACAAACAAGGAAGACAGCATGAGGGCGCAGCCCATTGCCAAGACCAATACCTCCAGAAAAAGAGGAATAATTACTAGCGTATGCAAGCCGAATTCCACCTGATTGATCAAGGCGAAAAGGAAAACAACGACCAGATTAATCAGAAAATTGATTGCCGCTCCAAGAACCGATGAAAAGACGATGGTATGTTTAGGAAAGTTTAATTTACGCAGCAAATCTCCCCGAGAAACGATGGAAAGCATGCCCATATTGGTGGCTTCGGTAAAGAAAGACCAGAAAACCATCCCCAGCAAAAGCCCTACTGTATAGTGAGGTGTCCCGTCATCAAAGCGCAAAAAGCGGACAAAGACCAGATACATGATAGTAAACATCATCAATGGCTTCAAAATCGACCAGAGATAGCCGACCAAGGACCCTTGATAACGTAATTTAAAATCCGTCTTGATTAATTCTTTCAAAAGAATACGATTTTTTTTACTAAAAAAATCCATGAATATTACTCCTTATAAGCAAACTTTGTGAGAATGAGGCTGGTAAAAACCAGGGTATGAAAAGTGCGATTTTTACGGTAACCATATTGGCGAATCCTGCGCCAGCGCTCCTTAAAAGGCGCCTCCATAATGGTCACAAAGTTCTCAATTAACTCTCTATTTTCAGCAGTCAGCGGCAGGACCAGCAAATTTCTAGCCTGGGTCTGACTGTCTTTTATCAATTTCCAATATTTGGCAAAAAGAACATGAGGACGGACCCAGTTTTTTACGCGTTTTCTGAGCGTTCGAGCTCCCAACACATTATTCGAATGCTGACGATAGAGCTCACCCGGCTTGTCAATATAGACTAGATTGCCAAAAGCCGCAGCAAGCAAGCCCAGATACCAATCGTGCATGAGCAGTTCATGCTCTTCCTTCCCAGTCCAAAGTTGGGCCAAGGCGCGATTTATCATAGAAACACCGCCCGTCACCGTATTCTCCGTCAACTCTTGGACTAGTTCTGTATTAGCATGATCTGACTGACTGCGAATCATGCTTTCGTGAACAACCTGTAGCTCTTGATCTACGACCTTCAAGTCAGTATACACCAGCAAGGGCTGACTGCTATCATATTTGTCTGCCTCAGCCAATTGCATGGCAATCTTGTCTGGCAGCCAAACGTCATCTTGGTCGCTAAAGAGATAGAAATCCGAATCTTGGTATTGAAGCAGGCTATGAAAACTCTGAATGACACCCAGATTTTGTGGATTTCCCCGATTGATAAAGGCAATGCGGTCATCCTTGCGGCAAAAGTCCTCAATGACAGCCCGCGTCCCATCTGTAGAGCCATCATCACGAATCAGCAGTTGCCAGCCCTTATATGTCTGCTCTTGAATACTCTTAATCTGCTCGGCCAGAAACTGCTCCCCATTATAGGTGGACAGAAGAATGGTCACTTTCATGATAAAAATAAATCCTCGTATTCACCCACAATTTTTTCCCAGGTGTAGTTTTCTTTCATATTTTCTTTGGCGGCTTGACCTAGCTCCGTAAAATCAGTTTGAGCATCTACTCGGTCAATCAGCTGGGCCAGCTGACCAGGTTCTTTTTGCCAGTACAGAGCCGTCTCTTTTGCTACCTTACGGTTAAAGTCCACATCTAGCACCAGATTGGCATCTGTCTGAGCTAGTGCTTCCAAGAGTCCCGGATTGGTCCCGCCAACCTCATGGCCATGTATGTACGCAAAAGCATGGTTACGGATATATTTGAGTAGATTCTGATCATAGACCGTCCCAGCAAATTTAATGCGAGAATCATGGTCAAAGCCTGTTTTCTGCTTGAGTTCTTCAAAATAGGGATTGCCCTCATGATTGCAGATAATCAGCAAGTCACGTTTGGTTCTGGATTTCATGAATTCTTGAATGATGGTTTCATAGTTGTTTTCCGGAACGAAGCGTCCGACAACGAGGTAATAGTCTTTTTCCTTACTGGCCCACTTTTCAAAGAAGACTCTGACCTTGCCTTCGTTTTCCGTCAGATTGGACAGATAAAGGTCGGTTCCATAAGCGATACAGGTCGTTTTAGACCAAGGATAAGCTTTTTGAATATAGCTTTCGATGCCTAGATTGTCCGCGATAACCAAGTCTGCGTGCTTGGTCATAACCTTCTCAGAATACTTGAGATAGGTTTGAACTGGCTTAGACCACTTGGCCCGCTTCCACTCCAACCCGTCAGGATTGATAAAGAATTTACCGCCTGCCCGATGGATACGACGAGCAAAGGGAAAGATAAAAGCACCAATCGTATTTCCAAGAATGTAAAAAATTGGCTGCTCAATCTGCTCTTTCTTAGCAAACTTGAGGGCATAGGAGACAGCCATCATATCATAGGCAATTACTCGGGCTGGGCCAAGCTTAGGTGGCCTGACTGTAAAACAGTCTACCCCCTTGTAGTCAAAATGATGAAAAGCTTCATCATCTGCTAAGCAAGCCACATGATACTGGATTTGAGAAGAGATTTGATGCTCTGTCAATTTCTCGACAAAGGTTTCAAATCCTCCATATTTGGCAGGAAGTCCCCGACTCCCGATGATGAAGACATGTTTCATGATTTCCCTCAATTCAAGATTTTACAATCCATTCTATTATACCACTTTCTAGTGTGTTTGTATAATACAAAAAGGACAGGTAGAGCCGCGGCTGAACTTGTCCTTTTCTTTCTTTAACCTCTTCTACCAGAAAGCAGCTTATTTTTCACTTTGCGTAAGAAAGAGCTGGCTGGTTGAGAGGGTAAATTTGTATCCAATAAGCACTTGACATGGCGCAAGGAGTTAGCCTGATACATTTCAGTATTTTCAATCTTATCCAATAAGGTCTGGTAAACACTCTGAACTGTGTAGCGCTCTTGAATCTTGCCAAGATTGGCCACCGACTGGTCTTTTAATCCCTCAAAGTTTGCCAAGGCAAGGTTTATCTTATCAGCCAACTCCTCGATATTACCAGATGAATACAGCTGGCCTTCTTCAAAGATTTCATAGGCGGATAGATGACCAGGATTGTCCGACAAAATGGTCGGAAGGCCATTCATAATCGCTTCAATATAGACTAAACCAAAGGTTTCCATCGCAGACGAAAATACCGCAAGATCTGCTGCCGTCACCTCTGCCCAAGGATTGTCCTTGTGCCCTAAGAAGCTAATATTTTTCACCTGATGTTCCGAAATATAAGTATCGCATCTTTTTTTGTACTCATCATCCCAGGAACCGATAAAAACTAAGGCAGGTTTTGGCTGAGATAACTGGTCATAGGCTTTTATCAATTCTAATTGATTTTTCCGCTCTGTCAAACGTCCAACAGACACGATACGCCTTTCGGCTCCATCCTTTTCTCCTGTATCAGTAGGATGAATTTTCGTAAAAGGGGCAAAAGACAAGACTTTTCTGTTTGGCAGCAGCTCCTGTAACTGTCTCTGCAAGGCACCTCTAACTGCAAATATTTCCTGCGAATAATCACTGATAAAATCCAGCTTTTCCTTATAGTAACCAAACTCTCCGTCAGGAAATTCATGAATCAGCCAGAAATGCGGAACATTCTCGCAGGCCGCTGCCACTGCACCTTGAAACATATTGACCGTGTTGGTAATAACCAAATCAATCTTTCGCTCCGTTAGTATCTTTCTGAGCGCTGAGGTATTTTCTTGATAAGAGCGAGCTCTAGATTCAGGACTGTCCGGCAGACCACCAGGCGCATCCTCCCACCACCATTTAACTGACGGCAAGGCTATAGTCTCAATATCCAAGGCTGCCAAGCTGGATATATAGTCCTGCTGAACAGCTACATGATAATCCGGAATCGCATTGATAACCTGATGGCCCGTCTGGATCAAGTATTCCATCAAATTGACAATAGAGATTTCAGCTCCATTATCCAGCGTTCCAGTCGGCGAAATGAATAATATCTTTTTTTTCATAGCTTATCCTAATACATTCCAATAAAAGGGCACCATCAAGTAGAGGGAAACCAAGAAGTTAGCTACCAGAGTCCCAACCATCATTCGATTCACTACCCTGTCTTTAATGTCCAAGGTTCCTAAATTAGCAACAGTTGGTAGCAGTAAGATCAAGAAGGGTGTAAAATAACGTCCCTGAGCACCAACTGATATCATGGCATTTTTACCTAGGACGATGGGCGTCCACTGCAGATACATAATCGACACAACAGCAATCACTTGAACCAGAAACAGATAACGCGACATGACTGTATAGCTCTTGGTCATAAAATCTTTCTGCGACTGCAAGAAGATTAGCGCCAAGACTGCCACATCGATAAAAATCAACCAAAGCGGCAGCTGGATAGTAAAATTCCCCAAAAAGCCAAACATACCGATTGTCAAAATCGTATTCAAGTCGCCATTGACACTTTGCTTAAAGAGCGTATTCAGCAAGACTTGGCCATAGTGCAAGAGCCCGCCCTGATTGCGAAAGGCAAGATGCAGGGCAAGAAAGAAAGCGGAAAAGCCAAGTACATAGAAGATAGGGCGATAACGAGCTACAAAAGCTTTGGTTGCAGCAAAAGGCTTGTTCAGAACCGCAAGGAATCCTTCAAACTCAAAAAAAGGCAGCAATCCTAATAAAAGAACATTATTCGGTTTGGTGACAAAGAGTCCTATAGAAATCACCAAAAGCTCCAGTACATTTCTATTAGTAAATCTCTTATGGTAGGCAATATTGGTCAAAAAGCCAATAGCTAACATAATCTCCAGATAGCTCATCACATCATAAGACAGAGAAGCTGCCTGCTGGACCATAATAGGCAAAAGAGATAGGAAAAGTAGAGCTTTTTTGCCATATTTGAAGTATTTAATCAGCAGATAAACCCCGATGATGTATGCTAAGGCATTAAAGAGCCGCCCCATCATCACGATGAAGCCTACTGACGGATAAAGCAAGCTTCCTAAGGTCATACCTAGCAGCTGAGGCAGGAAAGAGACAGCCTTGAGATTAAAGCCAAAGGCAAACTCTTCTTGCGCCAAATCTATCTTCTCTGAGAACAGCTGCTTGTACTCTGCCGGCGAAACATTCGGAGTAGATGGGATTTTGTCCATCCATTTATATGTTCGATTGGTCGGTTTATGGAAGATTTCCCATGTCATACGAGCATGATTGGTCTCATCAGGCACCCGATTAATCGGCTGTGCAATCATAAAAGTCAAGACAAATACACTTGCCAGTAACAAGAAAATATTCTCGACTTTGACTTCTTTATTTCTTTTCAAAATAAGTCACCATTTCATCTTTTTTATCTAAACTGCAATTTTCTAATACAAAAGCGTAGGCGTTCTCTGCCAGTTCTCTACGTAAATCCGCAGAAAGAATCAGGCTTTCCAGCTTTTCTTTCCATTCACTATCTTTAGCCAAAAGTCCCGTCTGACCGTCTATCATCATGTCTGCAAAGGCACCGATATGACTGGCAATCGTTGGCACCTTGACTAGAGCTGCTTCTATCCACTTGATTTCTGACTTGGCACGATTAAAGACTGAGTCAACCAACGGAGCTAGATTAATATCAACCTGACTAATCAACTGAGGCAAGGCCTTCCAGTCCACATACTCATGGATAACAATACGCTGCGAATATTGTTTCATATCCTGCGGGATATCCAAGTGCCCTACAATATGAAGCTCCACGGATGGGTAGTTGTCTAGCACTTCTTTGATAGCCGGCTTGATGAGCTCAAAATTTTCATTGTGGCTGATGGAGCCAGAGAAATAGCCGATTTTGATTCTATCGTCTACACCAAAGTCTTCCTTCAAGAACTGCGAGCTAACCGCAATCAATTCGCTGGACGCCAGATTACGATTCAGCAGAACTGAGTCCTTGTATTTGAGCAATTCCTCTTTTAACTGATTCGTGGAGGTAATCGCTCCATCACAAGCCGCCAGCATTTTTCCGTAATTCTTCACCCCAGCATCATAATTGCCCTTTTCCTTCTCAGATAAGCCTTGTGTATAGCTTAGCTGGTCCGTATAAAGGGTATCAAAGACCAAATCATCAATATCAAAATAAACTGGCTTATGCTCCTCCCGAGCCAAATCACATAAAAGCTGGAGTTGAGCGGACCAAGGAGCGCGGTAGATAATGATATGGCTGGCATACTGGGCCTGAGACAGACTAAACTTAGACGCATTGACCACTTTCACTGCAAAACCATTCTTTCTAAGCTGCTCTGCCTTATTGAGCACACGGTAGCGCGTACACTGCGGAATGATGTTCTCTACACCGTCAATGATGAGAATGTATTGATCACGAGGCACCGCTTTAAATTTTTGAACAATGTTCTCAAGAATTTCTACTGGATAATCTGTCTTCTCCCGAACATAGTCCAACAAATCAGGAACTTCCGATTCTCTTTCCAGACCCTGCCATAAAAACTGCTGATCATCATAATTCTTCAAAGAAGTATACTTAATCAGAGGACTACCCGCTTTTAACATCCTTAATGGATGAATATACATAGCCGAATCCTGATTTTCACGAACCAAGGCATCATAACGATAGCCCAAGTCAGCAAAGTACTTGGTAAAAGTCGTTTCATGTTTTCCGATAGCCTCTTCCCGTGAATCCGTATCAGTTAACACTTCCCAATAGTCGTAGAATTCTTCGGACTGAAGCAGCAAAGGCTCAATCACTAAAAAATAAGACTGTAGGTGATTGGGAATGTAACCATAGCGGTTAAATCCAGTGATATCTTCCTGAGTCTCACCATAGGAAATCCCCCAAAAGTCAAGATTTCTGCCAGCCATAGTTTGAAAGACAGCCGCCAGATCACTCATAGGTCCGATATTGGTGTCATTGACGAGCATCAGCTGAGAACAATGCTGCAACGTTTCCTTTCCTAAGGAAAGAATGCCTTCACGAAAAGCTGCCGTATCATAGCCAGTATTATCCCGCACCAAGACTTGCCCATACTGCTCTAAAGTTTCTAAATCCTCTGCAGCCAGTCCGCCGTTAACGACGATGAGAGTCTTATCAGCCAAAGCCGCTAACTTTTCTAAAAAGATGACCTTATACTGCTGCAAGCGTGGCTCGGATTCAAAAATGACATAAATTAAGACTTTTTCGCCACTTGAAACTGAAGCTAAAGCTTTTTCTCGTTGAGAATTCCGCAGCCATTGATAATAATAAACCTTAGGAGACTTAACTTGGCGTTTCAAACGAATCACTTGTTGCTTAATCCGACTTAAAACAGCTTTGATACTGCGAGGATTCTTGATTATCTGAGCCAGACGTTTCAATGGCGTAATCATGCCATTCCCCAGTCGATAGGAAATAGATCGGCGAATACGAAACTGCTCCTGAATAGCCTCATCACGCTGTTCCTTTATCGTTCTCAGTCTGGATTTCAAGGAATCTAGATTTTTATGTAACTGCCGCTGATCCTCCTGCAGTTCAAGAACATAGTCGTTCACTTTATCCATATGCTGAATCAGTTCATCCAAACGACCTTCCAGTGTAAATATGTTCTGGCCCAGAGCTTGGTAAATATCGTCTGGTATCTGTCTCACATACTTACGCAGGATTTTCAGATACATTTCGTAATGATATCTCGTAGAATCCCGTTTAGAGATTGATTCCTTATCAAAGACCCGGTAATTCAGCTTTGTTTTTGCATCATAAACTGGTTTTGCACCTTGATTGATAATTAAGTTTAAAAGAAAATCATAGTCCTCCAGTTTCTCACGATTCAGCGCTTCGTCATAAT
>ERZ773054.1450-NODE-1450-length-14363-cov-16.696813_pt1 | contig 14363 bp, 14 predicted proteins | sample MGYA00580630_ERZ773054 | MGnify/ENA primary metagenome ERZ773054 (study PRJEB29015, sample SAMEA2737994) | human oral metagenome | biome: human oral; feature: human-associated habitat; material: dental | place: China | collected 2115 ... | reverse complement strand
CAAGGCATTTGCGGGCGTGATGGCGGTGTATTTTGCGCTGGGATTGGGGGTGAATATGGTGCATATTGCCTACGGCAAATATGTTGCTCGTACTCCCGATCACCACCAACAACATGTAAATGCAGGTTTTTGTCATGATGGGGAAGAACCTGATGACTGCATTCGGGGCGACCGCAGCAAGCCTGTTACCGTATTGGCAATAGGCGATTCGCATACCATGCATTTGAATCCTTTTTACAATTTAATTGGCAAACATGAAGGTTGGGCGGCATATGTCATATCGCGAGGTTCTTGTGGTTTTTTATATGGCACTGATATAACGCATAAAAGTTTACAGGAAGCATTCTCCAGATGGTGTTTAAATATGCGGCAACAAACTATTAGAGATTTAGATAAATATCAAATAGTTATTCTATCCAATCGCTGGCAGCAACGGTTTGAAGAACCCAATTTTGCCTTGAATTTTGAAAAAACCCTGCAATATTTATTGATTTATTGGGCAAAAATAAAACTGTATATGTTTTAAAAGACAATCCGTATGCAGGTTTAAATATACAGCGAAAAACACATCTGCAATCTGTCGGTATTTCTTTGCCATTAAAAAGTGGGCAGCAAAAAATCCAGCATGAAACGGAAGAAGCCAACGAAACAATCTATAAGATTGTCCGCAAATATCCGCAAATACACTGGGTGGATTTTATGGATTTGGTTCCCAAAGATTTTGCAATTAATGGGGTTCCCGTGTATTTTGACGCCGACCATTTTAATGTTTACGGTGCAGAAACCATAGCGCAACATTTTATTGCTTCCGGCCGCAGCTTATTAGTTCTGCCACCCGGTAATCGGCCTAACGCAATCAACGGTAAATAGTAATTATTGGTTCAGATAAATATAGCCTGCATTTTATTTTCTACAAAGTGCAGGCTGCTTTTCCACCCTCTTCAAAAGCAGCCTGCACCTTCAGGACTCCATTATGTTCACCGATACCCATTGCCATCTTGCCGACCCGGCCTTCCGCCACGACCTGCCCGATGTTTTGCAAACGGCACGCCATGCCGGCGTGTCGGGCATTATCGTGCCCTCTGCCGCACCAAACGATTGGGAAACGGTGCTGGATGGGCAGAAGCAGCCCATAATTCGCGCGGCAGCCGTGGGCATTCATCCGTGGTATCTGCACACGCAATATGCAGGCTGCTTTGACGATTTGGCGCATTTGCTGGCACAGCATTCGCGGGCATGGGTGGGCGAAATCGGTTTGGATTTCCATGAAAAATCGCCTTTTTTCGCACAGCGCGAACAGCAAATCCAATGCTTTGAGGCGCAACTGGATTTGGCGCAACGGTTCCGCCGCCCTGTGATTCTGCATTCGCTCAAAGCCACCGATGCCGTGGTGCAGAGCCTGCGCCGCACCGGTTTTGTACAAGGCGGCATTGCACACGCTTTCTCGGGCAGCCCGGAAGAAGCGCAACGGCTGATTCGGCACGGCTTTTTGATTGGTCTGGGCAACCTGCTGCTTCAGCCGGCCGCCAAAAAAGTGCGCCGTCTTGCAGGCAGCCTGCACATCCACCATATCGTGCTGGAAACCGACAGCCCGTTCGGCCTGAAAGCACAGCGCAACACGCCGGCAAACCTGTTGCCCATTGCGCAGGAAGTTGCCCGAATCCGCCGGATTCCGCTGCCCGAACTGGCGCTCGCCTGCGAACAAAACCTGCAACGGCTGCTGCACCGCGGCGAAAGCGGATTTCAGCCGTCATAACCCTTGCCCAAGCGTTGTGTTGGGCATACAATCTAGCCTCCGCATCCTCGTTGGACGCACTTGAAAAAAGCAGCCTGCACACCATCAGAAAGCACACCACTATGCGCAACTTCCCCATTTATAACTTTTCGGCCGGCCCCGCCGTATTGCCGGAAAGCGTTTTACGCACCGCCCAAAGCGAAATGTTCGACTACAACGGCACCGGCTTTTCCGTGATGACGATGAGCCACCGTTCCGACGTGTTCGCCAGCATCTTGTATCACGCCGAACAGGATTTGCGCCAACTCATGGGCATCCCGTCCAATTACAAAGTCCTGTTCCTGCAAGGCGGCGCATCGGCGCAGTTCAACCAGGTCGTGATGAACCTGGCCAACGGCTTCAAGCGCGTGGACAGCGTGGTGACCGGCAACTGGTCGCAAATCGCCCACTCGCAAATGGGCAAATTGTCCGACTGCGAAATCCATCTGGCGGCCGACGGTAAACGCGACTACAACTTCACCAACCTGCCGCCCGTCTCCTCTTGGGACATCGACAAAGATTCCGCCTTCGTGCATTTCGTGATTAACGAAACCGTGCACGGCCTGCAATACCGCGACCCGCCCAAACTGGACGACGGCATGCCGCCTTTGGTGTGCGACATGTCGTCCGAAATCCTGTCGCGCAAAGTCAATGTGTCCGATTTCGGCGTGATTTATGCCGGCGCGCAGAAAAACATCGGCCCTTCCGGCGCCACCATCGTAATTATCCGCGAAGATTTGCTGGAACGCTGCTCTGACCGCGTGCCCGACGTGTGGAACTACAAATCGCACGTCGAACGCCAAGGCATGTACAACACACCGGCCACCTACCCGATTTACATTGCCGGCCTGGTCTTCCGCTGGCTGCAATCGCAAGGCGGCGTGGAACACATGGAAACCATCAACACACTGAAAGCCAAAACGCTGTATGCCGCCATCGACGGCAGCGGCGGCTTTTACCAAAACCGCGTCCACCCCGGCGCGCGCTCCAAAATGAACGTGGTCTTCACCACGGGCAACGCGCAGCTGGACGAACTCTTCGCCCAAGAATCCACCACGCGCGGCCTGCAACTTTTGCGCGGCTACAAAGCGGTGGGCGGCATGCGCGCCAGCATCTACAACGCCATGCCGCTGCAAGGGGTCGAAGCCCTGATTGACTTCATGACCGAATTTCAAAAACGTTACGGTTAATTTCTTCCAACCAAAGCAGCCTGCACGGCAAATTTCCAAGTGCAGGCTGCTTTTGCAAGCTGTTTATATTGACCAACCCCATGTTTACACGCCGACAATTCCTCCGCACCGGCAGCCTGTTGCTGCTCCCGTCCGCACTGGCGCAGGCAGGCGCGCAACGCGAAGAAACGCTTGCCGACGACGTGGCCAGCATCATGCGCCAATCCGTAGAACACGCCAGCCCACCCTATTTGGTGTTCGACCGCGCCACAGACGCACAACGCTGGCTCAACGAAATGTCCGCACGGCTCACCCGCTTCATCGACAACGAACTCTACCGCCGCCGCCTGCTCACCATGATTCAATACGAAGCCACCCGCGCCGACCTCAACCCGCAAATGGTGCTGGGGCTGATTGAAGTGGAAAGCGCCTTCCGCCAATACGCCGTGAGTAACGTGGGCGCCAAAGGCCTGATGCAGGTCATGCCCTTCTGGCAGCGCTATATCGGCAACGAAAGCCACAACCTGTTCGACATCCGCACCAACCTGCGCTACGGCTGCACCATCCTGCGGCATTACAGCAATCTGGAAAACGGCAACCTGCACCGCGCCCTAGCACGCTACAACGGCAGCCTCGGCAGCAACCGCTACCCCAACGCCGTCATCGGTGCATGGCTGAACCGCTGGCAATGGACGCTGGAAACGCAGCAGCCTGCACCGGCCGCCTCCACCGCAGCCTAAACCGCCAATTACAAGCCCCAAACATAGGTGCAGGCTGCTTTCAGCACCGCCAAGATTCGTTTAAAATACACATATCTTTTGTATAAACACCCATTTTCTTTATGATTTCCGCTCCCGACACATTGGATTTGGCCGCCTATGCCGAACGCGCCTATTTAGAATACGCCATGAGCGTGGTCAAAGGCCGCGCCCTGCCCGCCGTGCAAGACGGGCAAAAACCCGTGCAGCGGCGTATTTTATACGCCATGAAAGACATGGGCCTGGTCCACAACGGCAAACCCGTCAAATCCGCGCGCGTGGTGGGCGAAATCCTCGGCAAATACCACCCGCACGGCGACAGATCCGCCTACGAAGCCATGGTGCGCATGGCGCAAAACTTCACCCTGCGCTATCCACTGATTGACGGCATCGGCAACTTCGGCTCGCGCGACGGCGACGGTGCGGCCGCCATGCGTTATACCGAAGCACGTTTAAGCCCGATTGCCGATTTGCTATTGAGCGAAATCCAGCAAGGCACGGTCGATTTCGTGCCCAATTATGACGGCGCGGAGAAAGAACCCAGCCTGTTGCCCGCACGCCTGCCCATGGTGCTGCTCAACGGCGCCAGCGGCATTGCCGTGGGCATGGCCACAGAAATCCCATCCCACAACCTGGCCGAAATCACCCAAGCCGCCATCGCCCTGCTGAAAAATCCGAATTTAAGCACGGCCGATTTGATGGCATACGTCCCCGCGCCCGACTTTGCCGGCGGCGGACACATCATCACGCCGGCCAAAGACGTGCAACAAATATACGAAACCGGCAAAGGCAGCCTGCGCGTGCGTGCGCGGTACGAAATCGACAAAATGGCGCGTGGGCAATGGCGCGTCATCGTATCGGAGCTGCCGCCCAACACATCGTCCGCCAAAATCCTGGCCGAAATCGAAGAGCAGACCAATCCCAAGCCCAAAGCCGGCAAAAAGCAGTTGAGCCAAGACCAAATCAACACCAAAAAGCTCATGCTGGATTTGATTGAAAAAGTGCGCGACGACAGTGACGGCGAACACCCCGTCCGCCTGATTTTCGAACCGAAATCCAGCCGTATCGAACCGCAGCATTTCGTGAACACGCTGATGGCGCAAACCGGATTGGAAGGCAACGTTTCCGTGAATCTGGTAATGATGGGCGCGGACAACCGCCCGGCGCAGAAAAACCTGAAAACCATCTTGCAGGAATGGCTGGACTACCGCATCGCCACCGTAACGCGCAGGCTGCAACACCGCCTCAACACGGTGGAACGGCGCATCCATATTTTGGACGGCCGCATGATTGCGTTCCTGCACATCGACGAAGTTATCCGCGTTATCCGCGAAGCCGACGAACCCAAAGCCGACCTGATGGCCAATTTCTCCCTTTCCGAAATCCAAGCCGAAGATATTTTGGAAATCCGCTTGCGGCAACTGGCGCGCCTGGAAGGCATCAAGCTGGAAAACGAATTAAACGAACTGCGCGAAGAACAAAGCAGCCTGCACACCCTGCTGGGCGATGAAAACGCCAAGAAAAAACACATCATCAAAGAAATGCAGGCCGATGCGAAACAATTCGGCGACGCACGGCGCACGCTGGTGGAAGCCGCCGAACGCGCCACGCTAACGCAAACCACGGCAGACGAACCCGTTACGTTGATTCTGTCGCAAAAAGGCTGGATTCGCGCACGGTCGGGGCACGATGTCGATATTGCCCAAACCGTGTTCAAAGAAGGCGACGGCTTGCAGCAAATCCTGCCCGCACGCACCGTTCAGCCCGTCATCGTACTGGACGACTCCGGCCGCAGCTACACCATCAACCCCGCCGACATCCCCAAAGGACGCGGCGACGGCGTGCCCCTTGCCTCCCTTATCGACATGCCCGCCAATGCGCAAATTGTTTCCATGCTTACCGGAGAACCCGAAGACCACTACCTGCTCGCCAATTCGGGCGGCTACGGCTTTATCTGCAAACTGGAACACCTGCATTCGCGCCTGAAAGCAGGCAAAACCGTGATGACGCTGGATAACGGCGAAACCGTGCTGTCGCCTGTGCGCGTGCACCTGTCGTCCCTCATCAACCCCGACTGCAAAATCGTGCTGGCCACCGCACACAACCGCCTGCTCGCCTTCCCGTTGGGCGAAATGAAAATTATGGCCAAAGGGCGCGGCCTGCAAATGATCAGCCTGCAGGAAGGCGACCGCGTGCAGCAGTTTAACGTGCTCTCGTCTGCCGATTACCGTCTCACCATCGTGGGCAAACGCGGCGGCATCAGCCACGAAACGCTGCACATTGCCGACATCACGCAAAAACGCGGCCGCAAAGGCAGGATTTTGGATATTGCAGGCAGCCTGCACGCCATCGAAGCCGTATCACCATAGGAACCCGCTATGTCGAAAGCCGAAAAATTATTAGACTGGGACATTCAGACACAATACCTGCTGAAACTCATCAATATCGCACGGGTAACCATCCTGTTCTCGTTCCTGATATTTTTGGTTGCCATCAACAGCCTGCGCGTTCCCATCACCCACCTTTCCTTCGCGCCGCTGATTCAAAACCAAAGCTGGCTGTTTGTATGGTGCGGCATGTACAGCATGATTATTCTGGTCAGCCTGTTTTACCCGAATTGGGCGTTGCAGAAAAAAAACACGCTGCCCAACATCAGCGCCGTAGTCGATATTACGATGATTGCCGTGCTCATGTTCCTGACCGGCGGAATGCGCTCCGGCTTCGGCGTTTTGATGCTGCCCTTTCTGGCCACTTCCTGCCTGTTGAGCTACGGTCGCTTTCCGCTGATTTACGGCAGCTACGCCTCCCTGCTGATTGTCATTGATGCCGCCTTTGCCATGGACTTATGGTCAACGGAGGGCATCCATAAAAATTTCACACTCATCACCAGCCAACTTTTCTCCATCGCCGTGTGTTATCTGGTGCCGCTGCTTACCTCGTTTTCCGCAGAATATTTGGCACACGTCAACCAGCGGCTCAAAAAACAGAAAACCGCATTCGACCGAATCAGCGGCCTGAACGACATCGTCCTCAATCGTGTACAGGAAGGCGTGATTGTATTGGACCGGCAATGCAAAGTTTGGCTGTTTAACCAGCAGGCGCAGGAAATCCTCCCCGAAATCACGCTGAACGAACCCGTTCCGGATTTGCAAAGCGTGGTGGATACGTGGTCGCTGCGCCCGACTGCCTCCTGCCGCCACAATATCACAGTGCATGGAATACAAGTCTATGTCCGCGCCATTCCGCTGGTGCAGGAAGAAACCGAACTGCTCATGCTGTTTATCCGCGACCAGTCCGAACGGGAACGCGAAGCGCAAACACTGAAACTGGCGGCACTGGGCGTACTCACATCCAATTTGGCGCACGAAATCCGCAATCCGCTGTCCACCATCCGCCACGCCAGCGATTTGCTGCGCGAAAGCGACGAATACCAACAGCCGCAAATTACCAAGCTGACCAACATGGTGGAAAAAAACATTTCGCGCATCGACAAAATGATTGAAGACATTTCCGCGCTGAACAAACGCAATAAGGCCGATATACAGGACATCGAACTGAAAACCTTCTGGCAGAATTTCCAGCAGGAGTTCCAATTAAGCCATCCGCAAAGTGCAGGCTGCCTGCGCATGGAAATCCACCCGCAAAACCTGGTCGGCCGCTTCGACCCGCAGCATTTGCAGCAGATTTTATGGAATTTGTGCAACAATGCTTGGCGGCACAGCAAAAAAATCCGCGACAGCGTGATTGTGCGCATTTTCGTGTCAGGCAAAGATATTGTGATACAGGTGGCGGACGACGGCGGCGGCGTAGTGCCCGAACTCCTGCCGCACCTATTCGAGCCTTTCCAAACCACGCATGAAGCCGGCACAGGTTTGGGGCTGTATGTTTCGCGCGAACTGGCGCACGCCAACCAGGGCAATTTGCAGTACCAACCAGACACCAAAACATTCGAATTAAGTATGAAAAGGAAAACAGATGAGTAAAAACAGCTTGAACCGCCCGGTTTTGGTGGTGGACGACGAAGCCGACATCCGCGATTTGATGGAAATGACGCTCATGAAAATGGGCTTATCGGTGGACACGGCCGAAGGCGTTACGGCTGCCAAGAAAAAACTGGACAAAAACCGTTATTCGCTGGTGCTGACCGATATGCGCATGCCGGACGGCTCTGGCTTGGAAGTGGTGCAGCACATCGTGAAGCAGCAAACCGACACGCCCGTTGCCGTGATTACGGCATTCGGCAATGCCGACCAAGCGGTGCAGGCATTGAAAATCGGCGCGTTCGATTATCTGCAAAAACCCATCACCCTGTCGCAACTGCGCACGCTGGTGAAATCCGCCATTAAAGTGCAGGAAGAAAACGATGCGCCGCCCGCAGCTGCAGATAAAAAGCAGCCTGCACCTAAAAAAACCGCAGCAGCAACCGAAAACATGGCCGAATTGAGCGACGACAGCGAATGGCAGGCAGCATTGGAAAGCCTGAACGAAGCAGCGCAAGCCATTGCCGACACCGAAAAAGATACCGATGCGCTTCCCGAACCCGGCGTGAAACCCGTCTCCAACCGCAAAACCAAATCGAACGCCGCAAAAACCGAAGAAATCGTGCACGAAACAGGCGGCAGCGGTTTGGCCATAGCACCAGATTTGCCGCGCCTTTTGGGCTCTTCGCCACAAATCGAGCAGGTGCGCCAGCTCATCCGCAAACTCGCCTCCGCCAATGTGCCCGTGTATATCTCGGGCGAAAGCGGTTCGGGTAAAGAGCAGGCTGCACGCAGCATCCACGAACTTTCGCCGCGCAAAGACGCACCGTTTATCGCCGTGAACTGCGGCGCGATTCCCGAAAATCTGATGGAAAGCGAATTTTTCGGCTACAAAAAAGGCAGTTTTACCGGTGCGGACCAAGACCGCTTGGGCTTTTTCCAGCACGCACACGGTGGCACGCTGTTTTTGGACGAAGTGGCGGATTTGCCGCTGGCCATGCAGGTAAAATTGCTGCGCGCGATTCAGGAAAAAGCCGTGCGCCGTATCGGCGACGCGCAGGAAGTGAAAGTGGACGTGCGGATTATTTCCGCCACCCACAAAAACCTTGCCGCGCTGGTGGACAGCGGCGCATTCCGCCAAGACTTGTTTTACCGCCTGAACGTGGTCACGCTGCACATGCCTTCGTTGCGCGACATGCACGAAGATTTATGGGGGCTGATTCAGCACATTCTGAACCGCCACCAAGTTGGCAATATTTCCATGACAGAAGAAGCGCGCCAAGCCCTGCTGCACTACAATTACCCGGGCAACTTCCGCGAACTGGAAAACATTTTGGAGCGCGCGGTGGCTCTTTCGGCCAACGGCGTGATTGACGTGGACGACCTGCAAATCAACCTCGACCCGCTGAACAAGCCCGAGCCGATGGAAAACGACGGCAGCCAACACTCGGTCGTGAACGGCCTGCCGAATTTCCAAATGGGCCACACGCAGATTCAGGATTATTTGGACGATGTCGAAAGGCAGATTTTGCAATCTGCCCTGCGGATTACGCAGAACAACCGCACGCAGGCGGCGAAAATGCTGGGCATCAGCTTCCGTTCCATGCGCTACCGTTTGGAACGCCTGAATATCGAATAAGCCGTACCCAACCGGGCGGCATATCAGGCAGCCTGCACATTAAAACCAACCCAACACATTGATTCATCAATAAAACACATCCATCCAAACGCAGCAAATCACCGCCCCCAAAGTGCAGGCTGCTTTTTATACGCCAACACCCACGCCGAAACACACCATGAACCCCACCCTATCCCCCTTATTCCAACAGCTCAACACCGTCATCTTGGGCAAAGAGCCGATTTTGAAACAACTGGTTGCCTGCATTCTGGCGGGCGGACACGTTTTGTTGGAAGACGTGCCCGGTGTCGGCAAAACCACGTTGGCCACATCTTTGGCGGCGGTGCTCGGCCTGCGTTACCAGCGCGTCCAGTTCACCAACGACATGCTGCCCGCCGATTTGCTCGGCGTGAACGTGTTCGTGCCCGGCGACGGGTCGTTCAAATTCCATCCGGGCCCCGTGTTCCACAGCTTCGTGCTGGCGGACGAAATCAACCGCGCCTCGCCCAAAGTGCAGTCTGCCTTGCTGGAAGCGATGGAAGAAGGACAGGTATCCGTGGACGGCAAAACCTATCGCCTGCCCAAACCGTTTTTGGTGGCGGCCACGCAAAACCCGTCCGAGCAACTGGGCACCTTCCCGCTGCCCGAAAGCCAGCTCGACCGCTTTATGATGCGCTTGAGCATGGGCTATCCTGCCGCGGAATCGGAAAAAAACCTGTATTTCCAAGGCGACCGCCGCGCGCTGATTCGGCAAATCCAAGCCGTCGGCTCGCCGGAAACCGTGTTGCAATGGCAGGCCAAAGTGCGACAAATTACCGTGTCGGAAGCGATTGCCGATTATGTGTACCGACTGGTTTCGGAAACGCGGCGCGCCGGCCTGTTCACCGTGGGCTTGAGCCCGCGCGCGGGTTTGGCAGTGGTGAACGCGGCCAAGGCGTGGGCGTTTTTGGACGGGCGCGATTTTGTAGTGCCGGAAGACGTGAAAGCCGTGTGGCTGCCCGTGACCAACCACCGCGTGCAGTCGTTGCAGCAGCAGGGCAGCCGCCAATTATTAGCGGAAATCTTGGAACATGTTGCAGCGTAAACGGGAAGCCTGCCTGCCTTTGCAGGGCGAAACGCTCGTCACGCGGCGGTATATCCGCCTGCGCCCCACCAAATTGAGTTTGGTCATGCTGGCGTTGAGTGCGGCGGTTTGGGTTGGCGCGGCGAATTATCAGGTGAACGTGGCATATGCCGTGTGTTTTTGGGTCATCGGCTTTATCGGCGTGTCGGCATTGCTCACGCAGCGGCAGCTGATGGGGCTGAAGGTGCAGGCTGCCTGCACGGGCGAAGTGTTTGCCGGCGGCACGGCCAAGGCGCATATCCGCTTTTCCGCCCACACGCGCCAAAGCCGCCTTTTGTGGTGGCACGACGAAGGCGCGCACCTGCCAAAGCAGCCTGCACCCGCCGAACCGCAGTGGCACGAAGTCACGCTGTCGCAGGAAAACCAATGGCAGGCGCACAACGTGTGGGAAATCCCCATTGCGCAGCGCGGATATTTCCCGCAGCCGTTGCACATCACCGTGTCCACCAGCGCGCCGTTCGGGCTGTTCTGCGCCGAGTGCAGGCTGCTTTGGCCGTCCGAAAACATTGCCTTTGCCGCGCCTTTGGAGCACAGCCATTGGGGCGGGGATTTGGCCGCCGCATCGGACGAACCAGCGCAGCACGCCGGAATGCACGGCGAAGACATTGCCTATCTGAACCCGCACCAAGCCGGCAACAGCCTGCAACACGTCGCATGGAAAACCTATGCCAAACGCGGCGAACTGATGGACAAAGTGTTTGACGAGCCGCTACTCCGGCATCAAGACGAAACCATTTCCTACAAAGACTATCCGCCCGGCACGCCCAAAGATACGCTGGCCGGCCTGATGACCCACCGCGTGCTGCTGGCCGAACGGCACCAACACCGCTACACGCTGGAACTGCCCGGCAGCACGATTCCGCCGCAAAACGGCATGCGCGAAAAATGCCTGACCGCGCTGGCACTGATGTAAACGAAAGCAGCCTGCACATGCAAAAATTCATCCTGTTGCGCGGACACGAAGGCGCAGGCAAATCCACCTTTGCCCGGCAGAAAATTGCCGAATTTTTACGCGATTATCCGCATGCCGAAATCATCCATATCGACAACGATGCCGCATTGACCGACCCGGACGGCGTATACTGCTTCGATTTCGAACGTTTTGCCGAAGCCCACCGCCGCAACATGCAGCGGCAGCACGAAGCCTTTGCCCAAGGACGGCGGCAGCCCGAACGCGACATGCTGGTGATTAACGCCAACCCCAACCAAAAAGCCAAAGCCTGTCTGGCACAACTGGAAACGGCGCAGGCGCACGGTTTTTGCACCGAAGTGTACCGCCTGCATTATTTTTTCCCCAACCTGCACGGCGTTTCGGAAGACGACGTGCGCCGCAGCTACGAACGGCTGAACCAAAACCCCGTGGACGGAGAAATCCATTGGCCGGAACACGCCGCGTCTTAATATATGCAGGCTGCTTTTAAAGCCCGCAGACACCGAATAAACCGTATCCAAAAAAGCAGCCTGCACCCGCAGCACACCGAATCAGAAAGCACACCATGAACACCACTTTTGAAACCACCGAATCCGAATGGGCCGAAGGCGAAAGCGAACAGGCAGCCTGCATCGACTTGACCGTGCCCAACGAACTGGCCGGCACACGGCTGGACGCCGCATTGGCCAAACTGCTGCCCGATTATTCGCGCAGCCGCATCACTTCATGGATTAAAGACGGGCTGGTGCAGTGCAACGGCCAAACCGCCAGCCCCAAACACAAACTTATCGGCGGCGAACTCCTGCGCGTGCAGATTCAGCCCAGCGATGAAAACCAAGCCTTCGAACCCGAAGCCATGGATTTGGACATCGTCTATGAAGACGACAGCGTGATTGTGCTGAACAAACCCGCCGGATTGGTGGTCCACCCCGCCGCCGGCAACTGGACGGGCACGCTGCTCAACGGCCTACTCGCACACTGCCCCGAATTGAGCCAAGTGCCGCGCGCCGGCATCGTGCACCGCTTGGACAAAGACACCAGCGGCCTGATGGTGGTGGCCAAAACGCTGCCCGCACAAAACCACTTGGTGCAGCAGCTGCAAAACCGCAGCGTGAAGCGGATTTACCGCGCCGTGGCAGACGGCATCGTCCCGTTTGACGGCAAAATCGAAACGCTCATCGGCCGCGACCCGCACAACCGCCTGAAAATGGCCGTGGTCAAATTCGGCGGCAAAGAAGCCGTGACCCATGTGTCCGTGTTGGAACGCTATCAGGCGCACAGTTATATCGAATGCCGCTTGGAAACGGGGCGCACGCACCAAATCCGCGTGCACATGCGCGAAGCCCGCCACCCACTGGCAGGCGACCCCGTGTACGGCAACCCGCGCCATGCCTGCTCGCCCGCCGTAAAGGAAACCGTGAAGCAGTTGGCACGCCAAGCACTGCACGCCCACCGTTTGAGCTTCATCCACCCCAAATCGGGCGAATGGCTGTCGTTTGAAGCCCCCATTCCTGCCGATATGTACCACCTGCTGTCGGTGCTGCGGCTGGAAAGCGGCTTGGATTCGTCGTTGTCCAAAGAAGTGGAATGGGCAGACACGTTTGCCGATGAAGAAGACGATTGGAACGAAGACGATTACGACGTTCAAGTCGTGTATGTGAAAGACTGATGTGCAGGCTGCTTTTGAAGGTTATCCGATATGCTGACCGCCCTTCTTGTCTATTTCGCCGCCACCATCGTGTTCTATCTTTACAGCTTCGCCCAATCCGCATATCGTTATAGCGGATTAAAATAAAAATGATACAAGGCGGCGAGCCGCAAGGCGTACAAGTAGTACGTCAAGGCGAGCTAACGCCGTAGCATTGCGATTTTAATCCGCTATATATGATAGACGCGCTCAAACAAGTCCCCGAACTGCACCGCGAAGCCGGCCGCAGGATTCGGACATCATGTTCGCGCATCCGTATTTCGGCTGGACGCTGCTGCGGTTCTTGTGGTGGCACAAAACCAAACCCGAACCGCTGCCCATGCCGCCCACCGAATACCGCCGCATCCGCCTGCTCGTGCTGACGGCGGCCGCTGAATTTTATGCCGGCTTTTTCTTGTTATTGACGTGCGGCCACATTATCGCCACGCTGGATTGAGCAGCCGAAACCCTATTGAATATCAACCAACAAAAAGTGCAGGCTGCCCCGCAAAAAGCAGCCTGCACCCTGTCGGACACGCTATGAACAAATCGCAAAAACACACCGCGCGGCAGCAGCTGCAACAGCGTTTGGGTTATACTTTCCGCCAACCCGAACTGCTGCAACAAGCGCTCACCCACCGCAGCGCGGGCAAAAACAACAACGAACGGCTGGAATTTGTCGGCGACGGCATTGTCAATTTCGTGGTGGCGCAAATGCTGTACCACGCCTTCCCCGACCTGCCCGAAGGCCGTTTGTCCGTCCTGCGCACGCATTTGGTGAAAGAAGCTGCATTGGCGGAAATGGCGCGCGAATTGGGCGTGGGCGCGGCATTGACGCTGGGCGTGGGCGAACTGAAAAGCGGCGGCCACGACCGGCCGTCCATTTTGGCCGACGCGCTCGAAGCCCTGTTTGCCGCCATCCGCCTGGATGCCGATTTGCCCACGGTGGAGCGCATCATCCAGCAGCTGTTCAGCCAACGCATCGCCCATATCGACCAACACCAGCCGGCAAAAGACAACAAAACCCGCTTGCAGGAGGCTTTGCAGGCGTGCAGGCTGCCTTTGCCCAAATACCGCATCGAAAAGCAGACCGGCGAAGGCGAACACGCGCAATTCGACGTATCGTGCGATTTGGGCGAGCTGGGCAAAATCACCTACGCCCATGCCCACAGCCGCCGCGAAGCCGAACAAGAATGCGCCCGTCAGGCATTGCTGTGGCTGGAAGAACACCAACCCGCCCTATCCCAAAATCATAAAAAACGCCGCTAATATAGTCGATTAAAATAAAAATGAGACAAGGCGGCGAGCCGCAAGGCGTACAGG
>ERZ773054.1449-NODE-1449-length-14366-cov-42.790301_pt1 | contig 14366 bp, 9 predicted proteins | sample MGYA00580630_ERZ773054 | MGnify/ENA primary metagenome ERZ773054 (study PRJEB29015, sample SAMEA2737994) | human oral metagenome | biome: human oral; feature: human-associated habitat; material: dental | place: China | collected 2115 ... | reverse complement strand
GCACCACCGTGGTGCCCGGGGACGTGACGGCCGACGACGCCGTCGAGGTGGCCCGCCGGGTGCACGCGGCGGGGGCCCGGGTCTACGCCCTCCAGCAGGCCCGCTCCGAGGGGACGAGCGGGGAGTTCGACGTCGTGGCGCCCGGCTGGGACGGGATGTGCGAACGCATGGCTGAGCGCATCGAGGCTCTGGGCTGGGACCGTTTCACCTACCGCCCGGCGTAGGCTGGGGAGAATGATGACCTGGCCGAGCGTGACTGCCCCGCGTCGCTGGGTGACATCCAGAGGCTCACACGATGAGCCCGCTGATCGGGCCCGCGACAATCGCCGGTGTGGAGATCCCGGCTACGGCTACGCTGGCGCAGGTGCGCGGGGACTGGCGGTGTCGGGGCGCAGGTACGGGGCGGAGTTCCCGCAGGGCGATCGTCGAGAGTTCAGTAATGGTAGATAAGGACTTGCTCTTCGGTGATCTGTGCCCTCGAGGGGTGTCGTGCGCCGAGTCCCGGGGCGACGACGACTTCCCATCCGATCCGCGATTGACGCTTCTGCCCGGAGAAGCTGCTCGGGTTGCGCGCTCGTCCCCTACGAGAGCCGCGGAGTTCGCGACAGGGCGTCGACTGGCGCATGATGCGATGGAGCAGATTGGTTTTTCTGGGCCTGTACTCTCCGGGGCTCACGGAGAGCCGTGCTGGCCCGAGGGTGTGATCGGCTCTATTACTCACTGTCCGGGTCTGCGTGCCGCAGCCGTTGGGGTGAGGTCGCAGGTGAGCGCGCTGGGTATCGATGCGGAGCCCGATCGAGCGCTCAGTGCCGACGTCGCTCGGGCACTGGTCATGCCCGCTGATCGCTTGCCTGATGATGCGCATGCACTCGTGGCGCTTTTGTGTGCCAAGGAGGCGGCTGCAAAGGCCTTCGTCTCGATGGGGGCTCCCACGCGGGACTTCCGTCTCTCTACGGTGCGATTCTTTGACAAAGATGGATTCATGGTCCTTGGTCGGGACGGGCATCCCGCCATGAACGGGAAGTGGCGGCGCAGTGACGGACTCGTGCTCGCGGTGGTCGCCGTCACGTGCTGTGATCGTCCGAGGTTCTGACACCTCGTTCAATCAGGTCCAGGAGAGCGTCATAGTTGACCTGAGTGACCCGGTCCGAGGACGTGGATTCCGCTGCTCCGTGGAGGAACTCCACTGAGAACGCGCCTTGGACGCAGGCCCAGATCGCATTGGCGAGGGAGCGGGCATCGACATCGATGACGGCGCCGGCGGCTTGACCGTATCGGACGATCTCAATCAGCTGGGTGAAGGCGTTGCGGGCTTCAGGTCCTGGTTGGGTGGTCCACATGAACTGGTAGCAGCGCGGGTTGGCCTGCATGAGCTCGTGAACAATCGTGCCAGCCTTCCTGAGTCGGGCAAGGGGATCGTACTCGGAGATATCGCGCAGGGCACGCGTCATGATGGCGAAGCGTTCCTCGACGACGGCATGGAGCAGTCCTTGCTTGTCGCCGAAGTGGTTATAGACGCTCATGGGGGCGACCTGAGCGCGGGCGGCGACGGCGCGGATAGTGACAGCTTGCGGGCCGTTCTCCTCCAGCAGCTCCGTCGTGGCGTGAATCACTTTCGATGCCAATAGCTGGGTTGAGGTGCGCTTGTTGGGGTGTTTGCGCTGATCGGAGGCCATGTGTCCAACTTTCATCTCGGTATCTGGCGGTCGGTGGGTTGGGGTTGTGGAGCGAGTGTCCACTAGTGTAGAACAGTGTTACAACCTACTGGAACATCGTTCTACGAATCGAGGAACCTCATGACTTCAGTTGTTCCACCGCCGCCTACTGCCCTCCAGTCGACGGGCATGCCTCAGGCGCCGCTTGTGTCGCAGGCGCCCGTTAGGCGCGCGGACGCACCGAGTCGAGGGCGTGGCCTTCGTGCAGCAGCTCTGGCGGCGCTGTGCCTGGCCGAACTGCTGGTCGTCATCGACAACACCATCGTCAATGTCGCCATCCCTACCTTCGCTCGTGATCTCAATGCATCAACCACTGGGCTGCAGTGGATCGTTGATGCGTACACCTTGGCCTTCGCCTGCCTGCTCCTGCCTGCAGGCCACCTGGGTGACCGCATTGGGCGTCGGCGTGTTCTGGTCATCGGGCTGGCCGCGTTCGGTGTGGTGAGTGGTGCAACGGCGCTGTGCACCACCTTGGATGCGGTGACAACGTGCCGTGCGCTGCTTGGCGTATGCGCTGCACTCGTCTATCCCGCCACGCTCTCACTCATCATGACTACCTTTGAAGGTTCTTCACGAAAGGGCCTGGCAGTCGGACTATGGGCGGCAACTTCCGGACTTGGGATCGCCCTGGGGCCAATCCTTGGCGGTCTTCTGTTGGAGCACTTTTCATGGGAGTCAATCTTCTGGGTTAATGTGCCCTTGGCTCTCATCACTGTTCCTGCCGTGCTTGTGGCGGTGCCCGAGTCCCGTTCCAGCGAAAAGGCCCGGTTTGATGTAGTGGGCGCTATTCTGTCCGCCATCGGAGTAGGGGCGCTGGTGTGGGGAATCATCGAGGGTCCTCATCGTGGCTGGACCTCAGGATCTGTGACAACGGCCTTCATTGTTGGCGCCATCTGTGTGTCTGCACTTGTGGCTTGGGAACTGTATTGGCCGCACCCCCTGATTGATGTCCGTCTATTCTTCCGCAGGGAGTTCTCCGCAGGTGCCGTGTCGATCGCCGCAGCATTTTTCGCCCTCTTTGGATTCATCTTCATCATCACGCAGTACTTCCAGGACGTGCGGGGTTACAGCGCTCTGATGGCCGGCGTGGCGACCTTGCCGTTTGCTATCGTGATGGCAGTCGTTTCGCCGATCGCTTCAGTCCTTTCACGTCGGCTGGGGCCGGGATGGGTCGTCGGAGTCGGTCTGGGAATTATGGGCCTGGGATTCTGGCGAGTTACAGTCCTGGAGGCTGATTCTGCGTACTGGCAGATGATCGTTCCTGCGATGGTGATCATGGCTGCTGGTCTTGCGCTAGTCCAAGCGCCTGCGACGAGTGCAATCATGGGCGTGGTACGTAAGGATCAAGTCGGGGCTGCTTCCGCCATGAATGACACCACCCGCGAAATCGGGGGAACTCTTGGAGTGGCTGTTCTGGGATCTATTGTCGCCTCTCAGTTCTCAGATTCCCTGAATTCGGCGGTGTCCGGGTTGATGCCGCAACAGGCTCTCGATCAGGCAGACAACTCGATCACTGCTGCGATGACAGTAGCGAAGTACATGCCGGAAACTGTTCAAGGCCTCTTTAAAGAGGCTGCTGTCAACGCCTTTATGGATACGGTTCATCAGGCAGGCTGGGTAGTGGCTTGTGTGGCGTGGGCTGGGGCGCTCATTGCAGTAATTGCCCTGCCCAGGGGGCGTCAGAATAGCGTCTGAAAGGAGATCGAAAAACATACTTGTGTTCATGGGCGAATATTCCTCGACTCGCCCAGTTGAGCCGCGCCAGGTCCGGCGTGAGTGAATAGAAGAACAGTACTACGCGCGAAAGGGCGTATCATGGAAGCCAACCTCCAGGCATATGAAAAAGACATGATCAGGGAATTAAGGCAGGCGGGAGTGCTTGTTAGTGACACGCAATCCGTTGTCGGCGGGCTTGGATTCCTCTTCCCGGGTCATGGGACTCATTCATCTACAATGTTTGACACCTATCTGAAGGGCTCGTCCTCCGCGGGAAAATTGATTGAAATGGCCGATGAGGTCGTTAATGAGCGCTGCGGTTATCGGCTCACCGACGCAGTGCGCGGCAATGCACGTTTTCCAATCGAGCATCCCTGTGTGACTCAGCCGGCGATCTTCACCGCCGCTTTAGGTGGGGCTCTGATGGCGGAGGAGTACTCGCTGCATCCCAGTCTTCTCGTGGGGCACAGTCTTGGTGAGTATGCAGCGTTGGTATGTTCGGGTGTTCTGACTGCGGAGACGGGCCTTCGAATGGTCATTGATCGCGCTGAATGCGTGGCAGATATCCCTCAAGATCGCCGTGGAGCCATGTTGGCAGTGCTTCTTGATGATGATTCGCAAATTGCCGTCGTGCGACGTGCTGTTGCCGCGCACGCGTCTCGTGGGGCGATTTCGGTGGGAGTGATCAACAGTCCCCGACAGGTCGTCGTATCCGGAGAGCACGAGTTGGTCATCTCCTGCCGTGAGGAATTGAAGCGCTCTGGTGTATCTTCAACACTGCTTCCTATCGGTGTTGGGTTCCATAGCGCGGTTCTTGCCGAGGCGGTCGCTCCTTTTGAGGAACGCCTTAAGCAGTACTCCTGGACTGCTCCGATGACGCCGGTCGTCTCATCGGTATTCGGAGGATATGTCGATTCTGATTCACTTGAGGCGCTTCCGAGTCTTCTTGCCGCTCAGCTGATCACTCAATTTGACTTCCGTAACAGTCTCAAGGTCGCTCAGGATGCCGGGGTCGACATGTATCTTGACTGTGGCCCGCGTTCTGTGCTGAGTAAACTTGTGTCTTCTCAAATGAATCTTGGTGATGTGTCCGTTATGCATCTCGACTACGGGCCTGCTCATGCTGATCGCACGTGAGATGTTCTCACAGCATTGTCCTGGGTTCGCTCTGGAAGTGTGGCGCCCACAGACGTCGAGGTTGTTGATGCTCAGGGTGAGGTGTTTGAGGCGCCGGGGTCTGGGGTCGTTGAGGAGACTCTGGATGGTGCCGGTGTTGACAAGGATGCGGTGTGTACCGCTTTGCGTGAGGCTTTTGCTGAGCGTACGGGTTATCCGCTTGAGCTGATTGAGGCCGATCTGGATCTGGAGGCGGATCTGGAGATTGACTCGGTCAAGCGTGTTGAGGTTGTGGGGCATGTCGGTGAGGTGCTCGGTGTGGACGTCAAGGAGCTGGACTTCAGTCAGGCCTTGAGCGTGTCTGACATCGCTGAGGTGCTGGTCGGCTCCCAGAACGTCGAGGTTGTTGACGCTCAGCGGACGGAAGCCGGAGCATCCGACGCCCAACTGGACTCAGTCACTATCGGGTATGAAGACGAATCCTCCCGAACTGCACATCGATACGTTCCTCAGTCGGTTCGGATCAAGTCTCTTGGAGCTGAGCGTACAATTCTCCCCGGTGACGCTATCCTAATAACGGCGGCAGATCAGTCTGTCAATGATGCCGTGAGAAAAGTTCTTGAAGAACTGAGCTTGACAGTCATCGAAATTCCCGGGGACGCGTCGGAAGCGACTATCAAACGCCTGACTTCCTCGGATCGTCTTCGCCGAGTGTCTACCGTCGTGGATCTATCCGTCCTGCGTCCGCACGCCGACGTACTGTCCAAGGGTGACGCCTGGTGGCAAGATGTTGAAGGCCAGTACACGACCGTATTCAGCGTTGCTCAAGCAACCTATGAGACCCTGCAATCATATGGAGAACATGCGTCATGGATCGCTGTAACGTCCAGTGGTGGTATGTCAGGGATGGACTTGCGAACCGTCGGCGATCCTATCGGCGGACTGACCGCAGGATTTGTCAAGACCTTGGCTCTCGAACTGAGGCAGATGCATACTCGAATTGTCGACTTTGACGTAGTTGAGCCTAGCTCATTGGCTGGTGCTCTCAGAACCGAGTTGACTCACGAGGCTGAGAATGAAGAAATCGAGATAGGCTATATCGAAGGAGATCGGTACACGGTACGCGTTCTTCCTGTGCCAGTGTCGAGTTCTGACCGCGCAGTACGGCAGTCCCTTTCGACAGACTCTTGCGTTGTGATGTCTGGTGGTTCCCGTGGCATCGTCCGTGAGTGTGCTCTGGCGTTGGCAGAGCAGCGAAACATTCCAGTTGTGCTCCTTGGACGCTCAGACCCCGACGATCCGGAGATGAAACCATGGTTGGCCTACAGTGACGAGGACTGGGCAAATGCCCGTGCTGAAGTGATGCGTCAGGGGCGAACTCGGCGTCCGGAGGCAAGCGTCGCCGACCTCTCCGACGAATACAGGAAAATCACTTACACTCGTCAGCTTGTCACCAATCTGGCCGACATTGACTCTCGCACTGACAAGATTCACTACCTTGTATGCGACGTGTCTGATCCAGATCAGGTTGACAAGGCGATGGCACAAGTTCGTAGCAGGTTCGGAAAGATCAGCGCCATTGTGCACGGAGCCGGCCTTGAGTCATTCGGTGCCATACCTCGTAAGTCTCTCAAAAAGACCGCCAAGGCTATTGCTGTGAAAGCCCGAGGTTTTCAGAACCTCCTGAGGTCCACAGCTGAGGATGATCTAAGCGCCTTTATATCCTTCGGATCTATTTCTGGGCGATTTGGTATGGACGGCCAGTCGGATTACACTGCCGGCGCCTCGCTACTGGCGCAGATGGCACACATCATGTCGCGGTCGCAGTCGCAAAATCCTCGCACCATCCCGTTCATTACCATGGAATGGACCGCTTGGGACGAGGTAGGAATGGCGACTAATCCTGAAGTCGTCTCAGTTCAGGCCAACGAGCGTGGTATGACATACATGTCTGTCGCCGATGGAGTTCGCCACTTTGTCGATGAAATAGAGCTTGGGACGGCGAATCCAGAGGTGCTCTACTTCGGGGAGCTTGGAAAAAATCGTCCTGCCGCTCAGGTGCCGGAACTGACTAAGAGTGGCACGCAACTGAGTGAGTTGATGGATAATTCTGGAATGATTGTCAATCGAAGTTCCTTCCCCATGGTTGACTATGCTGAGACTACTGAGTCGGGGCTTCAAACGACTCGAGTCCTGTGGACTGAGCGTGATCGCTATCTCCCTGATCACCTGGTTAAAGGAACCGCAACCTTTCCTGGGGTACTGCATTTCGAGACCCAGATTGAAACTGCGCTCCTGCTTGCTGGTGACCAATATGCCGGAATTGAGCTCGAGCAACTTGATCTCCAGACATTCCTTAAATGCAGAGATCGGGATCATGTGACAATCCATGTTGACGCTAAACGTGTGGATGAAAAACGGATCGACACGGAATTGACTTCTGTGTTCCGTACCCCGAACGGAGATGTGCTCGATCCAAGAAGACCGCAGTCGAGCGCTACATTCCGTCTCCTTGATGAGCCGGTATCAGCTAAAGAGCCCGTGCTTGACATTGAGCATATCTTCGACGATGTGATCGGTGAGTTTGACATTGATAAGTACTATGCTCTGACTGATAGCTTCATATCATTCGGGCCAACGTTCCGCTACCTGAATAGCGCCTTTCTTGTCGATGAGAACATAGTGGTTGGGGAACTTCAGATTCCGGGGATACCAGGACTGTTCTCTGATGTCGCCGATCCGAACTTCCGGTGCAACCCGATTCTCGTTGACAATGTTGGAAGGTTCGCCCTGATGCGGCAGCTGTGGCGCAATGGCCAGTATGTTGTTCCGACGCAAATGAAGAGTGCGCGAATGTATCGCTGCCCTCAGGTGCGCGAGCGTTGCTTCGGAAAGATGACTGTTCTGGAAGACTATGAGGATGGTTTTGACATGCGGCTCGATATCGTTGACGAAAACGGCTACCTGCTCTGCACTGGCGAGCATATTCGTCTGACTGCGATCGGCAGTATGCCTGAACCTGCGAATATTCTTAGCAACACTATTTCTTCAAGGATCTGATTATGTCTATGTCGTACTCTTCTCTTGCCGTTATTGGATTTGGTTGTAATCTCCCTGGTGGTTCTAATGGTGCGGAGTCGTACTGGGACACCATTATTCAGGGGCGTAGTGGCATTAAAAGCTCGCGCGATCAGCGATGGAACTACAGTGGGTATCTAGATGCCGACCGCACTGCACCAGAGCGCACGTATTGTGGACTTGGGGGGCTGCTAGACGACTTTACTGTACGTCGCGGTAGGTGGTGCTCCTACACAGCGGTTGAAAAACTCAATCGCACGCAAATGCTCATTCTAGATACAGCGATTCAGGCACTCGGCATGGCAGGGATGGCGCCGGGAGACAGCAGGCTGAAGGAAATTTCTCTCATTGTGGGAAACATGCTTGCCGATGAGGCGTACGATCATGAGGTTCTTGGCGAGATCGCCAGGCTGGCTCTCCAGGAGGCTGTTCCGGATCCTGGAGAACGTCGGCCCTACGAGGCCAGCCTCGATCATTCACTTCCGGTAGTTGATGATAATGCCGATTCTGCCAGAGTGGTCCCTTCTGCTCTTGCGCATCCGGTCGCCACGTTACTTGGTTTGCAAGATAGGGCTGTTGTTGTCGATGGAGCTTGTGCCTCCGGTTTGCTGGTCGTTGACGCGGCGGCTCGTTATCTACATGATCGTACGTCTCCTTTTGTTCTTGCCGTTGGGGCAATGGCGAACATGGCGATCACAGGAAACGTCAGCTTCTCCAAAATTGGTGGTCTCTCGGAAACTGACTCGACACCCTTGGATGAGAACGCTTCGGGGCTTGTTCCCGGTGAGGGTGCTGGAGCTGTGCTGCTGTGTCCGTTGGCCTATGCCCTAGAGCATGGGATGACGGTATATGGAGTGATCCGTGGTAGTGCGACTCGTACTGATGGTCGTGGTAGGGCAATATATGCCCCTAACATGCGAGGCCAGGTGTCGGCCATGAGGCAGGCAATGGCAGGCGGAAACTTCGTTGCTGATGATATCGATCATATCGAGACGCATGCAACTGGAACAAAGGCGGGAGATACAGAGGAGCTGCTTTCTGTAAAGGAAATCGCTTCCGGTCGTTGCTCAGGTCCAGTATCTTTAGGGTCGGTTAAGTCGCTTACGGGGCATGGTTTTCCGGCTGCAGGCATAGCCAATCTCGTTAAGGTTCTGCTATGCATGCAGCATGAGCGCTTCGCGCCTGTTCATGGCGTGAAGACACCTCACAAGCTCATCAGGGAGAATCCCGACATTTTTGCTCTTCATCGAGCGCCTGCAACGTGGCCTGTTAATGACTCCCGGCCTCGTAGAGCGCTGGTCAATGCATTCGGTTTTGGTGGAGTGAACTCGTCGGTCTGCATTGAGCAGTTTGATAAACAGTACCACGCCAATCTCGTAAGAGTGGAGTCTGACACTGTGCTGCCGTCCGGGAAAGGCCGAGCCGTAGCGATTGTCGCTACCGGGCGCTGTCAGGCGACTGCCATGGACAATGGTACACTTCTTGATGACGACATTGACTTCGACTGGCGCCATTTTAAGGTTCCTCCGGTCCTGGTTCCGCATATGGATGGCGCACAGCGTCTAGCTCTGGAGGCAACAAGGCGCTTGCTTGCTGAAAGGCAGATTGATCCGGATCGTTGTGGGATAGTGCTAGGGCAGCCTGCGGGTCTTGAGGTTCTTGCTCGTCGGTCGTTTAAGATCAGACTTCCTGAAATCGTTTCAGCGCTGCGTTCCACTCAAGGTGTGGACAGTCGAGACATCGAGGCCGTAGTCTCTGGTGTTGAAAAGATTGCCTCGTCTATTCCTGCAACAATAGAGGCGTCTCTGCCGGGGTATATGGACAACATTGTTGCCGGCCGTCTTGCTAATGTCTTCGATGTTCGTGGGCCATCAATGGTTTTGGATGCCGGAGAAGCATCGTTTGCGGCGTCTGTTGACCTCGCAGCTCGCTATCTTGATGCAGGGGAGTGCGATCAGATGATCGTGGGTTCCGCTTTTGCGTCGAGGTCCCGTGTGCATCGAGCTGCAGGCTTGGCGTCTCAAGGACGTAACGCTTCCGTCATGCTCGTGCGCTCTCTTGAGTGGGCGCGGAAGCATCCAGAGGAGGTTTTGGCTGTTGTTGAGGTGAAGACTGTTTCAGAGGTCGAACATGACGGAGGATTCAGTAACTCGGCGAATGCTGGTTGGGTGCTTGAGACGATGGCCACTTCTCCAAACGGCTCCGGTTGGAGTGAGCAAGCGACTGTTGCTCAGTCAGGTCGGAAGTTTGGCTACAGCGTGGCCGTCTATGGCACAGTCCTCTCATATGACGAGAAGTCGGATGGCGAATCGGCATCAATGGCGACGAGGTTGCACTTGGCGGCAGCCGACTCTCCTGAAGAAGGCTTGCGTCTGCTTTCCCGTCCCGCAGTGGCGAACGCAAACAAGGAGAATGGGCTTGGTCGTTTTCGGATGGCCGTCCTGGACTCCGATATGGAGCTGGCCGAGGTGATCTGGAGGTTCCTCGGTCAATGCGGTCGAGAAGAGGAACTCGTCCGCAAGTAGATCGAGTTTCGATCTACTCGTGCGGGGCTCTCGATCGCCTTAGTCGGGAGCCCCGCACACCCCGTTTTTGGGGTGGATGGTTTTCTATATCTTGCCATGAGGCGGTGACATCAACTTCGGCTTATTCCGCGAATGACGACGTCTAGAAGAATATCGTAGGCATCGTCGTCGAGTGTTGTTACGTGATCGGAAGAGCCTCGCGCAGCGGATTGGTGCTGCCATTCAATGAATATCGCACCTTGAACGCTGGCCCATATTGCTTCAGCTAGTTTTCTTGGGTTATCTTCGATGAAAACACCTGCCACTTGTCCGTACTGGACGATGTGGATGAGTTGTGTGAAGGCATCGTGAGCGGCAGGTCCCGGGCGAGTGACCCACATCAGTTCATAGGCTTGAGGGGTGGCCAGCATGAGTTGGCGAACGACAATGCCTGCTTGACGGAGGCGAGTTTTAGGGTCTTGTTCGGCGATTTCGCGCAATCGACTGACCATGATTGAGAAGTGTTGCTCGGCGATAGCATCGAGGATGCCTTGCTTGTCCCCGAAGTGGTTGTAGATGCTGGCCGGTGACACGTGTGCCTGCGCTGCCACAGCGCGGATGGTTACCGCCTGCACGCCTTTGTTCTCCAGGAGGTCCGTGGCCGCCCGAACGACGGTGGGCACTAGTTTTTTTGAGGATGTGCGAGTGGTGCGGCTTGTCGGCTGTGAAGCCATGGGTCCCCCTTTTGTGAGAACGACCTATGGTGAGGTGGGCGAATTGTCATGTTGCTCATGATACTCGGCGTCGAAGTCCAGCGTTGTTGGGCCTTTTGAGGCGCGTAACACTGCGGTCGTCGGGGATGGGCGCTGTCAGCCGTTAGCCCGAGGCTCGTAGATCGAGGAGGCCGCTATGGGGAGCGGTGTCCATGGTTGGTGTTGGGGCGCACTCCTAGCCTCGGGGCATGAGCTACGACCTCCTGATCTTCGAGCCGGACTCTGCGACCGACGATGACTTCCCCCGGTGGTGGGAGCAGGTCGTTGCCCAGTGGGACGAGCCGCAGGGCTTCAGTGCCATCGACGGCTCCACCCCGGCGATCAGGTCCATCTACCGCGACCTCATCCGCATCTTCCCTCCGTTCAACGGTCCCGACGCGCTGAATGACGCAGAGCTCGAGGATCGGGAGGCCAAGGGGTTGCCAGTCGCCGACTACACCATCGGCGCGGACTACATCTACATCAGCGTCGGTTGGTCGGATGCGAATGCGCTGGTCAAGATCGTCGGCCAGATGGCCTGGACGCAGCGGCTCGCGGTCGCCTACGTCAGCGAGGACAGCTCGATCTTCCGGCCGTAGAAGAGGGGTCTGACACTGAGCCTCGAGCGTTGATGCTATCGCGGCCTCGTGTGGCTGTACTCTCTCCACAGTTCGTCCGGAGCGAGTGGGGATGCGTGGTTGGGTGCGATCGACCCATTGGGCTCATAGCACCCGATAGACCTCCTCGAAGGGCAGGCGCGGGTTTCGCTCCTGGTACGCGTCTGGCCCTGGGTGACCGACGTTGATGACCAGCAGCACCTCCACGTCCTGACCGGCGAAGAACTCGGTCGCCAATGCCTCGGCGTCGTCTCCGTTCATGGGGCCGGCTGCCAGCCCGACGGCGCGAATCGCCTGAATGACGTAGGCCGTCTGGATCAGCGCTGAGGCGCGAGCCCACTGCGCCCGCATCTCCGTCCCGCCCTCCTCCAGCAGCCGCTGGTAGCGCTCACCGCGCGGGTGCAGCCGCGGCAGGGACCCGGCGAAGGAGCGGTCGGCTGCGCAGACGAGGGTGAGAGGCGCGCCTGCGGCCTGCTCGCGATTACCGCTGGGAAGACAGGGAAGCAGGCGCTCGCGGGCCGCCGCCGATCGGACGGCTACCACCCGTAGCGGCTGGGCGTTGACCGCCGTCGGCGCCCACTTGGCCAGCTCATGGATCGCCCGCAGCTGGGCGTCGGTCACCGGCTCGTCGGTGAAGGTGTAGGCGGTGCGTGCTCCGCTGAACAGCAGTGAAGCGTCGGACTCAGTCAGGATGGACTCGGCGGGCACGGGGCCCGGAACCGGAACGGGGGAGACGACTGCCATGCTCCGATTGAAGCACGCGCCGTCTCCCCCGGGGCGGATGTTGTCCCGACAAGGCAGTCTTGCTGTCCCCGCCCTTGCTCTCCTCACCCTCCTGACGTGCGGCCTCGCAGCGGGTCTCCGTCGCGCAGGCGATCCATGCGATGGCGGAGAGTGTGCGCTGTGAGGGCCACGGTCCTGCTGCTCGAGAAGTAGCCGTTCTCCTCGATGGGAAGGTGAGGCTCCGGGCCGAGCGTCGTAGGGAATGAGGCAGGAAGTTATGGATGAGAATGCCGCTCCCGGCGCTCGGCCTGACTGTGGTGGTCTGTATCTCCTCCTCGTGTCCCGTGCTGACGGGGCGCCTCGGGCGCCGTCAACAGTGAAGCTGTCGAGAGCAAGCCAACCGGAGCCAGTGTTGCGAGGGTGTTGGCGCAAACGCTTATGTTCCCGCAACGCCCGGGCGGGGTGGCGGGGAGTCGTTTCAGTGCAGGAGGAGGGGCAGGAAGGCGCTGAGGTTGTTGAGGCAGTGGATGCTCGCCGGGTAGAGCAGGTTGCGGTCGGTCTTGACATAGAGCAGCCCGCAGCTGAGCCCGAAGAAGGCGTGCGGGATGACGCTCAGTACCTCGGAGAGCGCGAACGAGTGCATGTGCAGCGCACCGAACAGAACGCTGGAGACGACAACAGCCACCCAGGTCGGCGCGAAACGCTCGATGAGCCCAATGAGGAGCTGGCGGAAGAACATCTCCTCCACAATCGGCCCCACGATCCCGAGCACGACGACGATGATGATCGGCGGGAACATCCGCGTGGCTTCGCCAACGCTGGTGTCATTCTGCAGGGTTGCTCCGGACAGGCCGGCGAGGTTGAGCAGGGCCGAGGACGCCAGGCCGCCGACGAGCTCGATGACCAAGGTGGCGAGTCCGCCCACGATGAGAGTGAGGACGGCCCGCCGCTTACGGGCCGCTACCTGACGGGCGGCCCGGGCCAGCGGGTGGCGGAAGGCGACACAGCCGACGGTGAAGAGAGCGATGTAGAGCGCGAGGCCGGTTGAGGGGCCGGCGTCCCCGGGGATGAGAAAGTGGCCGAGGTGGAGGAGGAAGAAGAAGGCGTAGACGCTCGTGAAGATGACCAGCGCAACGGTGTTCAGTCGGTCGGGGCGGGTGCTAGCGGTCGGAGTCGAGACCGGAGCGGAGCTCGGGGCGGAGTCGGACGGCGCCGGATCCGGTGCTCCGGAGGCGGTCGGCGTCTGCTGGGACAGGGACGTGCGGGAGGTGCTCATGGCCGGAAGTGTGCGGTGGCCGGCCCGCGAGCCACATCGCCCCGGCGGCCTAACCCAACGGCGTGCGTCAGACCCTGGTTCGTCAGACTCCGGTTCGACTCCCCGGGCCTGTCATTGCCGCTACTTGACCACGACCGAGTCGGCGTTCTCCTTGGTGATCCAGGTGGCCTTGGTGTAGTTGACCTTCTCCACCGACTTGCCGTTGATGAGCGATACGACTGTGTCCACGGCCATTCGCCCCATTCCGGCCGTGTCCTGTGAGACGGTCCCGTCAATGCCGCCGCTCTTGATCGAGTTCAGGCCGTCGTCGGTCGCGTCCACTCCGTAGACCGCGATCTCCTGGCTCTTGCCTGCGTTGTCGATCGCCTTTTGCGCACCGATCGCCATGGAGTCGTTCTGAGCCACGATCGCGTTGATGGTCTTTCCTGTGGACAGCCAGTTCTCGGTGACCTTAAGCGCCTCAGCCGTGTCCCAGTTGGCGGTTTGCTGGAAGGCCAGCGTGACGTCGGGGTGGCTCTTGAGGACCTCGTCGTAGCCGGTCTTTCGCAGTACCTGTCCGTCGGAGCCCATCGGTCCGTAGAGCACGGCCACCGTTCCCTTGCCGCCCATCGCGGATATGGCCTGCTCCATCTCGAGCTTGCCGGCGGCCGTGTCGTCCCCGCCGACGAAGGAGCTGGCCCGCTCCTGCTGCTTGGCCTTCTGGGCCACGGTGATGATCGGAATGTCTGCCTCCTTAGCGGCCTTGAGCCCCGGGGCGACTCCCTCCTGCGATACCGGCTCCACGATGATGCCCTTGTAGCCCTGGCTGACGGCGGACTCGATCTGATTGAGCTGGTTGGACGCGTCCTTCTTCCCGTCGAACACGGTCA
>ERZ773054.1439-NODE-1439-length-14412-cov-8.780107_pt1 | contig 14412 bp, 11 predicted proteins | sample MGYA00580630_ERZ773054 | MGnify/ENA primary metagenome ERZ773054 (study PRJEB29015, sample SAMEA2737994) | human oral metagenome | biome: human oral; feature: human-associated habitat; material: dental | place: China | collected 2115 ... | reverse complement strand
TGCCCACTTGTGCTTGCGCAGGCGGCGTGCTGGTGATGCGCGGCGGCTGGTTGGCAGGCGGCGTCGGTGTCGGTGTCGGCGCAGCTGCCGTGACGGTGATTTGCCAGGACTGCTCGGCATAGGCCTGCCCGTCGCTCACGCGCAGGGCCACGGGCACGTTCGCAGCGGCGGCCGTGGGCGTCCATTGCACGGTGCAGCCGTTCAGGCTCATGCCTTGCGGGGCGCGCGTGAGGCTGCACGTCAGCGGCGCGCCTTCAGGGTCGGTGGCTTGCAGGGCGTAGCTGTAGGCGCTGCCCACTTGTGCTTGCGCAGGCGGCGTGCTGGTGATGCGCGGCGGCTGGTTGGCGGGCGGCGTTGGTGTAGGCGTGGGCGTGGGCGTGGGGGTTGGCGTCGGCGTGATGGCGCTGATCACCAGCGTGACGTTCTGCGTGGCGCGCGCGCCCTTGGCGTCTGCCACGGTGAGCATCAGCGGCCAGCGGCCCGGTTTGGGCTGCGGCCAGGTGATGAGACCGCCTGCGGTGATGTTCATGCCTTCGGCTTGTGTGCCCAGGGTGTAGGTGACGGCGTCGCCGTCGGGATCGCTGGCCTGCACCTGGTGGCTCAGACGCTGGCCTTCCTGGCCCGTGGCAGGCAGCATGTTGCTGATGACGGGCGGGCGGTTGCGGCTGTCGCTGATTTGCAGCGCATAGCTCTGGCTGGCAATCAGCCCCGTGCGGTCGGTGGCCGTGAGGGTGACGGCGTATGTACCGGCCAGGCCAGGTTGCGGCCAGGCGATGAGGCCGCTGGCTGCGTCCACGCTCATGCCAGCGGGCGATTGGGAAAGGGCGTAGGTGACGGCGTCGCTGCTTGCGTCATCAGGGTCGCTGGCGTGCGCGGCGTAGCGGTAGGGCTGGCCCGTCTGGCCTGTCAGCGGCGGCTGGCTGTCAAAGCGCGGCGGGCGCGTCAGCGGCTGGCCCGGCTGCCATTCGGGCGGGGCAGAGCTGGCGATGGGGGCGGAAGAGCAGGTTTCCTCGCCTTGGCCGTTCAGGGGACGGACGCTGTAGTACCAGGTCTGTCCGACGCTCACGCCTTCATCCAGCCAGGTGCTGTAGCGCGAGGCGGTCTGCCCCAGCCGCTGCCAGGGGCCTTGCGGCAGGGCGGCGCGGTAGATGGCGTAGCCGTGTGCACCGATATCGCTCCAGACAAGCTGCACCTTGCCGGGCTTGGCGCGGGCGCGCAAGTCCGCCAGACAGACGGCCTGCGGGGGCACGCGGGCCGAACCAAAGGCGTCCACATAGACATAGCCGCCATGCGCGCCATGCGCGCAGTCGGCGGCAAGCACACGCACTTCCACGGTGTGGCCCAGGCGGCTGTCAGGCACTGGAATATCCACGTCGATGAAAGGCGTGGCGCGCCAGGTGCGGCCTCCAAGAAGGGTGGTGTGGGTGATGCGCCCGGGCTGGCCTGACCAGGCGAAGTCGTCATAGATGACTTCGTCTGTTGTCACATCCTTGAGCTGCACATGAAAGTAGGGCTGCGCCGCAGGCGGGTGGCTGGGGTCTTCCAGCACGGCGGCGTAGGCAAAGCGCACGTGCAGTTTGCCGTCTTGCGGGTCGCGGTCGGCGGCGGTGATAACGGCGCTTTGATTCAGGGCGTTGATGTGCCGCCCGCCCAGCTCGTCATTGACCTTGGCCGTGTAGTGGCCCGCGCGCGGCAAATCCAGGTGCGGCGCGCGCGGATCAAACGTAGCGCCCAGAACGCCGCCCAGCCGCTGGCCGCCCGTGCCAATGACGATGCTGCTGGCGCTGAAAGGCTGACTGCCCTGCAGGCCGTAGTTGAGGCCGTGGCTGCTTTGCCAGCCGCTGGTATCGCCCGTCTCGAAGCCGCCGTTGTCAAACAGGGCGTGAGCGGGCTGCACGGGCGCGAGCCAGCCCGTCAGCAAAACAGCGGCGCAAACCAGCGCAGACAGCACCGCCAGCAGGCGGCGGGCAGAACCGGCAGAACCGGTTTGACGGCTGTCTTGCTTGCGCCGCTGGCTGCGGCCCAAGCCGCCAAAGCGCCCATAGCACGCGCCCAGCAGCAGCGACAGTGCGCCCAGCGCAAGACCGCCGGGGCCAGGCACAGCGTGCAGGCCCGCTGGCGCCGGGCCTGGGCCTGGGCCTGGCGTCGGAGTCGGAGTCGGAGTCGGAGTCGGAGTCGGGGTCGGGGTCGGGGTCGGCGTATTTGTTTGCAGCTTGGCGCGCAAGTCAAAGCTCAGGCTCTGGCCGCTGGCCGCGTCGGTTTGCAGCAGACTGGCATCAGCCACAGCCGCCGGAGTCAGCGTGGCGGTGACGCTCAGGCGCTGGCCGGGCTGCCATTCGGGCACAGGCAGCGATAGCGCCAAGGCGGCATCGTCAGGGGCGCTGGCGCTCAAAGCGCTTTGATTGCCCAGCTGCCCCGTGGCGGCGCGCGCGAGCAAATCGCCCGTGTGGTAGCCCGGCTCGGCCGCCTCCCAGCGATCGGCGCGGATTTGTCCGGCTGGCGTGCCCGGGCCTGTTGGCTGCCGGGCGGTTTCGTTGAAGAAGGTGTTTTGCGCCGCTTCAATGTCGGCATCGGCCAGCGCCGTCAGGCGCAGGCCGCGTATGGGCTGGCCGCTGGTATTGACCAGCTCCCAGGTCCAGGCCGTACCGCCTTGCGGCGCGCTCTGGCGCTGCCAGGTGGCGGCAATACCCAGAGCGTTCAGGTTCAGCGCTGTCTGCGCTGCGCCTTCGGCCGTGTGCGCTGCCTGCTGGCCGCCCAGGCTGGCAAACAGGGTCAGCCGCTCCACGCTCACGGGCGCCGTCTGTGCTTGTGCCGCCACGCCCGCCGCCAGCAGCGCCAGCGCCGCCAGCCCGCCACGGGCTGCGCCCGCTTCTTGACGCAGCTTGCTTTGCGGCACGCACTGGCGCAAATGTGCAGTTTCACCTTGTTTCATCATCAACCCTGAGCAGAAATATTTGCAGACAATCGTAGCAGTCAATTCACCTCCAGCTGCAATGCCCTGCCAGCACGTGGGGATATGAGCCGTCAGTAAGACAGGCGGCGAGCCTTCGGCTGGATGAATGAAGCCCGCCCACATCAAAAGTGGAGCGAATTCAGGGGCCAAAAAAACGGCTCTCGCGCAGTATCCACTAGGACCTACCGCTATTGTTTAAGGAGCAAAGCAAGCAGCAAACCAAAGGCGCTCCCGTTTTTTGAGCTTGACTATTCTGCAATGCGATTCATGGTGAATACGACAAGGCAATTGGCCTACGAAGTAAACGGCTTACTGTCCCAGAAATGAGTATGGAAGGCGAAACCTTTCAAACCAGCTTCAATAACCCGCTCTTTAAATCTACCGCTTATATAGCAGGTGGTTTCATTATAGGGAAGAATGAATAAATCAGAATCATCCAGGCAACCGTTTTTAAATACCCAGTTATATACAGATCGGATCCTTCCCTTGTGGTCTTTTGCCACCCGGGAGGCGGATTCGTCCAGGCAATCAAGAACTGTTTTCACGACAACCATGTGATACATCTCGCCTAGCGCATCATCAAGACGCACTGGATAGAGAATGGCATGTCTGTCCCATATGTCTCGCAAGGCGTCCGCAGCTTTCTGGCTGATAAGATTCAGCACTCCAGCCGATGGACAATCTCCAATTTTCCTGGGTTTTCTTTGTTTTTTTCCTTCTTCGCCCAAGTATTGAGTTAACAAGGGCGCTTTCCAGTCTTTAAGGGCAGGCAAGGGGTCTCCTAAGCTCACAATATTCCAGCACATCTTCTTTTCGTCTTCAGAAGATGCGCCCAAATATTCCGCGCATTTTGCACCACTTCTCCACAAAAATATTTCACTCATATTTATCTCCATGCCCTTGCATTTAAAGGCTGAAAGCTCCCGACAAGAGTTCGCGCCTGATTTCAATTCATTCCGATAGCATTTCCTCTCTATGCATGAAACAGGAATTCCACACAGATATTCATCATATGGATATGTCAAGCTTGATGTTCTGAATACTCCATCAGACCACAATCCATTCTTCCGCGCATTTCGCCTATCTTGTAGCGATTTATTTTTATCAACCTAATGGCACATTTTTCATCAAAATAATTTAATATATCTTCCATTCCCATCCCCTCCACCACAAGCTCCAATATCCAGGCAGCCGGATAAGCCCCCCCCTGATTATAGACTGCAATCATTCTATCGCCAAATATTTTTTGCACCCTTTCGACAAGAACACCGATTATCTCAATGCAATTACACCCATCCTGGGTTTTCGAATGGATCTCCAAATACATGGCGCGCTTACCAAGCCAATAAGATTGCAAGAACTTCCCATCAGAGGTAAATCCCAATGCATCATCATCTCTTAATCGCTCCAATCTTTCAGCAAAGCTCAAATACCTATTTCTTGCCGTGCTCTCCACTATTTCGGAAGAAAATATATCCGCATCTCGCATTTTTTCATGATAAAAATGCTCAAACTGCGCAACTTCCATTTCATTAAGATGATGATTCACGGCAAGCCCGAAGATAAAATGCATACTCAACCTCAAAGAAGGTCAATAGGCCAAGGACGTATCTTCCTACCGCAACCTTTTCACTATCGTCTTCTTTTTTACCATGACACCAATCGCAACGTTAGCATCCACAGATCTCTCTCCTCCTATCATCATTCAGTTTTATAATATTTTCCACAGCATATTGATCGCCATTATCAGAATCGATTCTCCAGTAGCTCGATAATAACCCCATTATATTTTCATTTAGATATTCAAAGAAGGAGTCAATAGATTCCCAAGCCTCCAGGTCAGAAATTGAGCAACAATTATCGCATATATTTTCGATATCCATTAACATTATATCCTTTCCTCTGTATACGATCATATCTGATAGGTTGCCAAAAAATCCAATTGGCTGCGCCTCTTCAATTTCCATTGGAGATTCGGTTTTATATCCTCCAATAGCATCGCCAGTTGAACGCACCAATTCATTCATATACAACTTCAAGGCGCCAACATACTGCCATTCAGGCATGCTGAAAAGGGCATTTCTATATCCTTTCCCCTCTAAAAACAACCTGAACCCATTGTACTTGCCATATATATTTTGAAGGAAATATGGAACTTTCAATAGTTCGTCATGGGCAAGCGGTTTATTAAGCTCATGTTCAGCCAACACGGTTTTTCTTTTTTTGAAAGGCATCCCATTCAATGAGGCACATTCCAAAACAGATGGCTTCACTAGCTCTTCAATGATATCAACCGAACTCATCCTACCCCTTCTTACTTGATCTAAAATACAGCAAAACTCATGGAACAATCAAAATAAACGCCCTCATGATAAATTCGCAAAGCATACGCATATTATTCTTCATGGTCTTTATCAGGCATGTATTTTATTGGTCTTCATAAAGATCTATTTTTTGCCAATCGACGTCACTCTCTGATTGAGTAGATATTTATATTTTCGTCTATGCCTTCACCTAATTTCTTTGCGATTATCATTTAGAAATGAGCAGGATTGACATAATTTCATGGGATTTCTCCATATCTTCCATACGGGGGCATTAATTTATCGAAATCCATCTCTTCAAAATAGCCAATAGCCTGGACTTCCTATCATCAATTTCTGAATGCCGCAATCCCAAAATTACAGTGCGACGAGTGGAACAAGCCCCATGAAATATCCTTACAAAGAGAGTCTCGATGTTGCCGCAGCTTTGGCAGAAGCGCCAATTATCCAGCTCAAGCAGTTTGGACTTCGCATTGGATTAAAACCGTATGGCTTAGAAATTTCACATGTTATTTGTTCAGTTCTGACAGCCAAACGCGTCATATGGCGCGGCGCACTCGCAAAATCAAAACATTCAGGAATATTCCATTAGAAGCAAACTTCAACGCATTATCATCTCTTGATCGTTCCAATCTTTCAGTCAGATTCATAATATTTAATTCGAAATCACCAGAATGCAACACTCATCTAAACGGGCGGATAATCATATATATTGTTTTCATAGGGATTGGTTTGAATGACTGGGAATCTAGCCAACTCAGTATCGAACATCCTTCTTAGCTCGTTTCGAATATCTGCATACCTGGGAACACCCCAGATCCGGTCATTAATGATATTCTTTGCTATTGCTACAGATGTAAGGCGAAGATTTGAGATAACCCAACTTGCCCTCGCTTTCAATATCTCGCTTATCAAGTCCAATGGGATATCCTCTTTTTCGCTTGGAGGCCAAAAATCCGGCGAGCGTAATTTTGCATGGAAAAACGCCGCTTCATTCATCTTGCATTTGTCAAAATCAGGCATGCGGGCATGAAGTTGATTTATGTTACTTTCCGATATCACCACCCTAAAAAGATTATTGTACACTTCTTCATTTCCGAATGTAAATAAATCTCCAGCAAAATCTCTCACAAAGGCATTGCCGCCAAAATATTCCAGCTGCAATTCCAAATATCTTCTCATGCTTTCATACATATATGCGTGCATGGCGATACTGCAATGGAAACCATCCATCAAGGCAGGATTTATATTCTCGCAGTCATAATCATTGAATACATCATTAAACCCACGAGTTAAACCACCGAGCAGATGATATGAAAAAAGGCTATTGCCAGTCGGGTTGCACAACTCGTTGATTTCTACAAGTTGTTCTTTCCAATCCTGGCGGCCAGCCAAGTAATTTTGAAAAGCAGATTGCCCACGAGAAAATGCACGATACCCGTCTGCAAAATTCCAGAATATTTGATCTCTCGGCGCAAATATGTTCATTAGAATGACTTTCTCATTCCCGCAAACAATCTCTGTCTGCAAACAAACAGGGATGTTTTCCTTTCTCAAGTCGTGTATAGCTTCCAAGGAAAGGGATGACAGATCCCATTCATCAACTTGGATATATTGCATTATGGAGTTCCATTCCTTGTGCACCAAGGGAGCGATGTCTTGGCTCCAGAAACGAAGAGCGGCGGCTCTTCTTTAAATCCCTCGCCAATAAGCCTGCCGCCTTGATCTAGTCAATTGTCTGCAGTCTTTTCATTACGTTCGTCTACTTCTAATCCTGCTTAAGAACTGGAAACTTCTCAGCCATCTCCTCAACATAGCATTGCAGTTCTTTTATCGGAGACTTCGCATAAGAGTAATCATGAAGCCGTAACGAATCGTTGAAATCGTTGATGGCCTCCTTTATGTTCCAATACATCGAAACTCTATTTAATCTTCTAACAATCAAACACTGCTCGTAATAAAGCATATCTCTTTCCTTTAACTTGCATTGATGGTTAATAATGTTTGGCGAGGATATTCTTTTATTTGGCATTCCGCTTTGAATGATCATTTTCCTCATAACTTTTCCAGGCATGCTGGATACGGCCTCTATTGTAGGCAGGATTACTTTGCTCGCCTTTATGATAACATCATCCATCGATCTTTCCGCTTGAATAAATTTATTTGCCTTATTAAAAGACGCATGATCTAATTCCCATAGCCGCAACATAAAATGGCAGCAATCATTTCCCCTTATAAAATTCCATTGTTTTTCCCACCAAGACGATTGCCATACCGCACCATCATCCACTCTTGCGATGCACTCTTCGCCAAGGCTACTCCACCAATTCTGCAGGTAGGCATGAATTTCGCCTAATCGTTCGCATTTCACATTAAAGCGAAATCGCCAACAGCCGATATTTGTTTTCTTGTTAGTTCTCTCGAATATATCAGCCAGATTAAACACCCCAGAAATAGGGGCGACATCTCCAATTTTTCCAATCTCTTCTTCCACCATAAGTTTTGATTCAAGATCATTTTCTCTCAAGTCTTGATCATTGCAAATTTTTTTTGATGGATACATGCGCCAAATAGAGTTTAAGGGAGGGAAAAACATGATTGTTACAAATAGCATTATCCTATAGTGAACAACAACAACTACAGGCTTATTAGAAGAAGATATTTTCCGCCTGAATTCTAGACCATCAACAAAAGCGATGTCTGAAAATTCAATATCCAATATATTCATAGGCTTCCATCTCTTGTAGGTTGGATATGAATTAAAAGCCCGAAGGCTCCTGGCGATAATTGATGCCTGATTTCAGTTAATTCTGGCAGCGTTTCCTCTTCATTCGCGAAACCGGAATTACATACGGATATTCATTGCCTGAATATTATTAAACATGAGCGATACCAGCATTACTCACGAAAATCTTCAGAACAACAGGGAAGGGAAAGAGAGCAGCCGGAACGTAATTCTGTTTGCAATCATCACAAGATAAAGATCGGCATTATCGAAAACAAGCTCCTCAATCACCTTGCACAAATACCAAATGCAATAGGAAAATTGCATTCCAAAAAAATCTCTATCTAACTTCTGCCCAGACTGCATTCAAACCCTCTGGATAAATAACCCTTGCCGCATCCATTCCAATTCCGAAACATGACACTATTTTTCCACCAATCGACGCCACTCTCTCAATGAAAATATATTTATACTTTCATCCATGCCTTCGCTTAATTTTTTTGTGATGATTTCATCATTTAGACGACCATAACGATCCTTAGCAATCAGTTCGGCTATCTGTCCTCTGGCAACAATAACTTTATCCGGTCTTCTTTCATGCATCCGTCCCTCAAGAAAACGGCTATCCGTCATATAACCATCAAAAAATTTTTTAGTGAATGCATATGATATGCATTGCATGAAGTCATATGATTCATTATTCTCATAGTCATCATCACTATAGTTCTTTTTGTAAAATGAGCAAGATTGACATAATTTCACGGGATTTCTCCATGTGTGCCATGAGGGCTCCAATGTATCGAAATCCATCTCTTCAAAATATGCCAATAGCCTGGATTTCCTATCATCAACTTCTGAATGCCGCAATCCAAAAATATACAGTGAAACGAGTGGAGCAGGTCCCATAAAAATATCCTCACAAGGGGAGTCTTGATATTGCCGTGGCTTTGGCAGAAGCGCCCACTGCCCAGCACAAGCAGTTTGTGCCCCGCATTGAATTAAAACTGTATGGCTTATCAAGTTTTCTTGTTATTTGCTCAGATCCAACAACTAAAACGTGCCATGTTAACCATTGGCCTAGCGTGTGTTTTGTGATTCTTATTGATTTCCCCTGCAAATCTTTCCGTTGAGCTGCTTATGCTGTAATATATCCTTCGGAAATCTCTCCAAATGGATTCGATTGAAAATTAAGCATGCCGCCCCATCCAACATTATTTCCAATATCATATCTTATGCCCATGCGCAGCGTTTTACTTTCTGCAAACATATAAATAGAGAGGGCACGCCGCATGGTTATGAATACCAAATCAGGCGCAAGATGCGTATGGGCTTGACCAGATCCCAGTTCCAGGCGGCGCCCGCTTCTTGACGCAGCTTGCTTTACGGCACGCACTGGCGCGGAAGCGCCGTTTCACTTGGTTTCATGGCCGGCCCCGAATATAAATATTTGCAGACAATCGTAGCAGTCAATTCATCTCCAGCTGCAATGCCCTGCCAGCACATGGGGATATGAACCGCTAGTAAAACAGGCGGCGAGCCTTCGGCCGAATGAATGAAGCCCGCCCCATATCAAAAGTGGAGCAAATTCAGGGGCCAAAAAACGGCTCTCGCGCAGTATCCACTAGGACCTACCGCTATTGTTTAAGGAGCAAAGTAAACAGCAAACCAAAGGCGCTCCCGTTTTTTGAGCTTGACTGTTCTGCAATGCGATTCATGGTGAATACGACAGGGCAATTGGCCTACGAAGTAAACGGATTTCTTTCCCAGAAGTGAGTTTTAAAGACGAAACCTTTCAAACCAGCCTCGATAACCCGCGCCTTGAATCTTTCGCTTACATAGTAGGCGCTTTTATTATAGGGAAGATGGAACAGATCAGAATCGTCCAGACAGCCGTCCTTGAATACCCAGTCATATATAGTTCGAATTCTCCCCTTGTGGTCTTTTGCCACCCGGGAGGCGGATTCGTCCAGACAATCAAGAACTGTTTTCACGATAACCATGTAATACATCACGCCTGGCGCATCATCAAGACACACCGGATAGAGAATGGCATGCCTGTCCCATATGTCGCGCAAGGCATCCGCCGCTTTTTGACTGATGAGATTAGGTGCCCCCACAGAAGGCGAATCGCCAATCTTTCGGGGCTTTCTTTTTCCTTTTTCGCCCAAGTATTGAGTTAACAGGGGCGTTTTCCATTCTGAAAGAGGAGGGAGCGGGTCCCCTACTCCGGGGACATCCCAGGAAATTTTTCTATCATCCTCTTCTGTTTTTCCAGAATATTCTGCATATTTATCGCTGCTCCACCACGAAAACACTTCATTCATATCTCACCTCCGTGCTCTCACATTCAAAGGTTCAAAAGCCCCTGACAATAATTCGCGCCTGACTTCAATTCATCACAACAATTCTTCTCATTGTTCCCGGAATGATCCAATCGGCCCGCCCGTCCAGCGCCTATTTAAATTGATTGTCTTTTCATATCACAATTTATTGCGCCTGCCTGACCATGAGAGCTTCCATCTCAACATCCAGGGCATCGGCATCCAGGCCCATCAATTTGTCGATATTCCCGAAGAAAAATCTGACATACTTGTCAATATATGCCCATGCGGAATCAAATGCGGGCAGCACGTCAGCCGTCGCTTCTTTGATTGAATAAGTGATTTTTCTTCCTTCCATCAGATCGATGAATCCCCAATCTCTTGTCGAAAAAGAAAAGGTCCCGAAATAACGATCCCTTCTTTTTATCCATTTTGAATCCCAAAGTTGCTCTATCGGCATGCAACCTGCATCTCCGATTTGGCGGCGGTTCTGTCCTATCGTATCGCCATACCTGGAAACCCTTTTTATCTCATCAAATGTTTTGGCCCATGCGATGTATGGCTCAAAAAGCGCTTCGCCCCCATTGGCCGGCGTTTTTATCAGAATTGATTTATGCCAGCCGCCTTCTTGTGACAAATACACCAGCCCGCCCTTGACCAAGAAGCTTTCCTTGTCCAGTTCCCTGCAATAGCAGAAATCTGGCAAGGACTCCGCCATTTTTTGATCAAAAAGCTTCTTCAGGGCTTTGCGGTGCGCTGTGTTGAATGAGTTCTCCATATGATTGAATATTTTCTTTCACGAGAAATGACCCGCCATGTTTTCGTCACGATTTTTGCAGCGTCATGTGGATTCCATCAATGACCCATCTATCGCCATCACATAAAAATGTGCATGAACGCATGATCAGCATTTTCTGCTGAAGGTTTTCAACGTGACGGGACGGGGAAGGAAACACCTGGAATGCGATGCCATTGGCAATGATCTCGAAACAGAGATTGGCATCGTCAAATAAAAACTTTTCAACGGGTTTTTTATAAAGATATTTGTGCAAGAGGATGATTGCGTTATCAACGATCTCTATCTGGCTTTTTCCCAGGTTGTATCCAAAATCGCCGGATGAATAGCTTTCGCCATGTCCGCTGCAATTCCAGAACATGGCGTTCATGCTCAACCCGGATGCAAAACGCATGCTGATTGTCGGCAGATCAAGCATTGCTTTTCTGACGGACAAGATTTCATTATTCAGAATCTTGTTTGAAAATATGGCCAGGCTCATGCGATAACCAAAGTCGAAATGCGCGGGCAATCTATTCGCAAAAGATGAATATCGCTGCCGCATGGCATGTGCATGCCTGGCGGCGTGCCGTCAAGCGGCCGGCAAGGATGCGCCGGTGAAGGCGCGCAAGCCTGGTTTTGCGCGCGCGGCGCTCGTTTTGCAGGAGCAAATCCAGGGCCTGAAAAATGCCTCTGTCGCACGGTTTGACGGGCTTGCTGCTATCAAATTAGAGCGAAATCAAAGGGCGCCGCATGGCTGTTGATGCGTTACTTGCGGCCCATCATGCTGCCCAGCACGCCGCGCAGGATTTGGCGGCCCAGGTTGTTGCCGACGGTGCGGGTGGTGGATTTGATGAGGGTTTGCACCAGACCGTCGTGTTTGCCGCCGCGCGGGCCGGTGGTGCCAAAGAGCAGGTCGCGCGCCATGCCCATCAGGCCGCCGCCGGCCTGGCCGTCTGCTGCGCCGCCTGCCGCTTCTGCCGTCTGGCCTGCGCGGGCCTTGAGCACTTCGTAGGCGGATTCGCGGTCTACGGCTTTTTCGTAGTGGCCTGCGACCAGGGAGTTTTGCAGCAGCGCCTGGCGTTCGGCTTCGGTGGCGGGGCCGATGCGGCTGGCGGGCGGGATGACGAAGGCGCGCTGGGTGATGCCGGGGCGGCCTTTTTCATCGAGCAGGCTGATGAGCGCTTCGCCTACGGCCAGGCTGGTGATGGCGCTTTCCACGTCAAGCGCGGGGTTGGCGCGCATGGTTTGCGCGGTGGCCTTGACGGCTTTCTGGTCGCGCGGGGTGAAGGCGCGCAGGGCGTGCTGCACGCGGTTGCCCAGCTGGGCGAGCACGGTGTCGGGCACGTCCATCGGGTTTTGGGTGACGAAGTACACGCCCACGCCTTTGCTGCGCACCAGGCGCACGACGAGTTCTATGCGCTCCAGCAGGGCTTTGGGCGCGTCGGCAAAGAGCAGGTGGGCTTCGTCGAAGAAGAAGACCATCTTCGGTTTTTCGGGGTCGCCGATTTCGGGCAGGCGCTCGAACAGCTCGGAGAGCAGCCACAGCAAGAAGGTGGCGTACAGGCGCGGGGCCTGCATGAGTTTGTCGGCGATGAGGATATTGACGATGCCCTGGCCGCCTTCTGCGGTTTGCATCATGTCGTCGATGTCGAGCATGGGTTCGCCGAAGAAGCCGTCGCCGCCCTGGCTTTCGATCTGGAGCAGCGCGCGCTGGATGGCGCCGATGCTGGCGCTGCTGATGTTGCCGTAGGCGGTGGTGAATTGCTTGGCGTTGTCGCCCACGTGCTGGAGCATGGCGCGCAGGTCTTTGGCGTCGAGCAGGAGCAGGCCGCTGTCGTCGGCAATCTTGAAGACGATGTTGAGCACGCCCGCTTGCGTGTCGTTCAGGCCCAGCATGCGGCCCAGCAGCAGCGGCCCCATGTCTGAAATGGTGGCGCGCACGGGGTGGCCTTGCGCGCCGAACACGTCCCAGAGCGTGACGGGGCAGGCGCGCCCTTCCGGCACGGGCAGGCCGCGCTCTTCAAGGGTGGCGGCCAGCTTGCCTTCGATATGGCCGCTTTGGCTGATGCCGGTGAGATCGCCCTTCACATCGGCCAGGAACACGGGCACGCCCATGTGGCTGAACGATTCGGCCAGTTTTTGCAGCGTGACGGTTTTGCCCGTGCCGGTGGCGCCGGTGATCAGGCCATGGCGGTTGGCCATGCCGGGCAGCAGAAAACACGATTCGCCGCCGTGCCGGGCAAGCAGGATGGGGTCGGCCATGAAAAGGGTTCCTTCCGAGGGGTGAAAGAGGGAAAAAGGCCCGTGAAAAGTGGGCGAAACGTAGAATCAGCGCGGATTTTCATGGATTCTTTTGACTGCGAAGGACTTGGTTTATGGCTGGCCACAGCAAATGGGCAAATATTCAGCACCGCAAGGGGCGGCAGGACGAAAAACGCCAGCGCGTGTGGACGCGCGTGGTGCGCGAGATCATGGTGGCCGCGCGCACGGGCGGGGGCGATCCGAATGCCAATCCGCGCCTGCGCCTGGCCATAGACAAGGCCAAGGCGGCCAACATGCCCGCCGACACCATCAAGCGCAACATTGACAAGGCCACGGGCAACCTGGAAGGCGTGAGCTACGAGGAAATCCGCTACGAGGGCTACGGCATCGGCGGCGCGGCCATCATCGTGGACGCCATGACCGACAACCGCGTGCGCACCGTGGCCGATGTGCGCCATGTCTTTTCCAAGTACGGCGGCAACATGGGTTCCGAAGGTTCGGTGGCCTTTCAGTTCAAGCACTGCGGCCAGCTCATCTTCGCGCCCGGCACGAGCGAGGAAAAGGTGATGGAGGCCGCGCTGGAAGCAGGCGCTGAAGACGTGATCACCGGCGAAGACGGCGCCATTGAAGTCATCACCGCCCCCGGCGACTTTGAAGCCGTGAAAAACGCGCTGGAAGCCGCCGGCCTCAAGCCCGAAATCGCCGAAGTGACCATGCGCGCCGAAAACACCATCGAGCTGGGCGGCGAAGAGGCCGCCAAGATGCAAAAGCTGCTGGACATGCTGGAAGACCTGGACGACGTGCAAGACGTGTTCCACAACGCCGAGCTGGACTTTTGAACACGCTCTTTGGTTCTTTTTTGCTCCTGATTCAATAGCTTGAGGTCCCCGTCAATCCAGCGGCCAACGCCTTTTCACACCCCCTGAATTTGCTCCTTTTTTCAATGTCAGACCGCCCGCCCGCCCCTCACGCCAGCGCCCGCACACAAGCCGTCCGCGCGCAAGCCGCCTGCACTCTGGCTGCGCCGTTGCTGGCCGCGCTGTGGCTGG
>ERZ773054.1433-NODE-1433-length-14445-cov-23.445031_pt1 | contig 14445 bp, 9 predicted proteins | sample MGYA00580630_ERZ773054 | MGnify/ENA primary metagenome ERZ773054 (study PRJEB29015, sample SAMEA2737994) | human oral metagenome | biome: human oral; feature: human-associated habitat; material: dental | place: China | collected 2115 ... | reverse complement strand
CGATAATCGCAATGTTACGGATATCTTCTCTTAATTTTGTCATGATTTCCTCTAATATTTAAATTTTTATTTCTAACTGAACAATTATACCACAGTCTTATCCAAAAATCACAGTTCAGCTAAGTGTAAATGTTTTCACTTTGTTTTTCTCACCCAGTCATCCCTTTTCAAAGTCAGAGACTTATGATAAGATAGGCTGGTATGCGTTTAGATAGATTATTAGCCCAAGAAAAGATCAGCCGCAAGGCTATGAAACAAGCACTTCTGAAAAAAGAAATCCTAGTCGACGATTATCCAGTTCGCTCCCTCGCCCAAAATGTTGATACAGGATTGCAAAAACTAGTCTTTCAAGGAAGGCAAATCCAAGGATATGAGCACAACTATCTCATGCTTCATAAGCCAGCTGGCGTGGTCACAGCCAGCAAAGATCGCAATCTTCAAACCGTCATGGACCTAGTCCCCAAAAATATTCAGTCAAACAAACTCTACGCGATTGGCAGGCTAGATCGCGATACGACAGGACTGCTCCTTTTGACAGACAATGGACCTCTTGGCTTTCAACTCCTCCATCCTCAATATCATGTCGATAAAACTTACCAAGTCAAGGTTAATGGACCGCTCTCATCCGACCATATCCAAAAGTTCAAAGATGGAATCGTCTTTTTAGATGGAACACTCTGCAAACCAGCCAAACTAGAAATTCTATCTGCAAGCCCAACAGAGAGCCATGCCTCCATCACCATTTCAGAAGGGAAATTTCATCAGATTAAAAAAATGTTTCTCTCAGTTGGTGTAAAGGTGACCTCTCTCAAACGAGTTCAGTTCGGTGATTTTACATTAGACCCAGAACTGGCAGAAGGACAATACCGTCCCTTGAATCCAGAGGAATTAGAAATCATTAAAAACTATTTAGAGATGAGTCGATAAAACAAAAAAAGCTTTATGTTTAAAGCTTTCTTGTTTTTTGCTTATCCATAAACTCTTGCGATAGCTACAATCAAGTTTATTACAAAAACTACAATACCTACGATATTGAGAATTCTTTCTATTTTATAGTCTAGTCCAGATTCTTTTTGATATACATTAGCCAAGTTCAATCCTATGATCCCCAAAACCAGACCTACAATTGGAGATAGCAAACCAAGGACGATAGATAAGATACCTAAAACAAGTGAAGATTTTTTCTTTTGTTGTGAATTCATATTATAAAGTCTCCTTATGTTTAATATAAATTATGATACCTTAAAATGCTAGCTTTATCTATCATTCGACAGTTTTTAATAGAATATTAGCTAGTTTTGACTTTCCCAGTCCAAGAATCCAATCCATAAGAAAGGATATAAATCTCAGAGAAACCTTGCTTTTTCAGATAGAGGGCTGCATTGGTCACTCGTTGTCCACGTTGGTTCTCGTAGAGAAGGACAGGTTTATCCTTACGAAGGGCCGCTAGGCTTGACTTCAATTGACTTGAGGGAATATTGCGCGCACCAAGGATATGTTTTCTGTGAAATTCTGCTGCATCACGGACATCGATCAACTGTCCTTTCCGAATCAAGGCTTCAAATTCTGCATTGTCTACAATCTTAGCCGCACGACGAATACGAAGGTAGTTATAGCCCATCCATGCCGCCATCGCCAGAACGATTCCCCAAACAATCCAAATTGTCATAAGTTCTTATCTCCATTTTTCTCTATGTAGTCTAATTCTATCTTGTGCTCTCTACGAAGAACAGCTTCCGCCTCTAAATAGTCTAGCTTGTCCATCAGACCTGCATCATAGATCCGAGAGAGTTCGAGCTTCATCAGTTCAATATCATACAAGCGCTTCCCCACATAGACAATAATGCCAAATTGTTTGAGAAATTGCTGCACATCATAGAATGTTTTCATAGCTTCCATTTTAGCAGATTCTAGACATTTTTTCAATACCAGTTTGGGCCTTTCCTCTCTTCCCTTCATCTTCTTTGCTCATTCTTCCGCAAGTGTGGTACAATAAAAGCATGAGAATTCAACAACTACACTATATTATCAAAATCGTCGAAACTGGCTCTATGAATGAAGCAGCCAAGCAACTCTTTATCACCCAACCCAGTCTCTCTAATGCCGTTCGAGACTTGGAAAATGAAATGGGTATTGAAATCTTTATCCGCAATCCCAAGGGCATTACCTTGACTCGTGATGGGATGGAGTTTCTCTCCTATGCCCGTCAGGTTGTCGAGCAAACCCAGCTTCTGGAGGAACGCTATAAAAACCCTGTCGCCCACCGCGAACTCTTTAGCGTTTCGTCTCAACACTATGCCTTTGTGGTCAACGCCTTTGTATCGCTACTTAAGAAAAGTGATATGGAAAAATACGAGCTTTTCCTTCGTGAAACTCGGACTTGGGAGATTATTGACGACGTCAAAAACTTCCGTAGTGAGGTCGGTGTCCTCTTCTTAAACAGCTACAACCGTGATGTTTTAACGAAAATGCTGGATGACAACCACCTGCTTGCCCACCATCTCTTCACAGCCCAGCCCCATATCTTTGTCAGCAAGACCAACCCTCTGGCAAAGAAAGATAAGGTGAAACTAGAAGACTTGGAGAACTTCCCTTACCTTAGTTATGACCAAGGGACACACAATTCTTTCTACTTTTCGGAAGAGATTCTTTCACAAGAGCACCACAAGAAATCTATCGTGGTCAGCGACCGTGCCACCCTCTTTAATCTCTTGATTGGTTTGGATGGTTATACCATTGCGACAGGGATTTTAAATAGCAACCTCAATGGAGACAATATCGTTTCCATTCCACTGGACATAGACGATCCCATTGAACTAGTCTATATCCAACATGAAAAAACCAGCCTATCCAAAATGGGCGAACGCTTTATCGAGTATCTACTTGAAGAAGTTCAGTTTGATAGTTGATAAACCATCAGACATATTTTATAATATTTCTTAGAAAATAATGATTGGGGAATATCGTTGAAAAAGTTCATATTGGCAAGTGCTGTTGTCCTTTCAATGGCAGGATTTGTCCAAGCACCTATCTACGCCGAGGAAAGTAATGCTAATCCTCCTGCTACCACCGAACAAAGCAACTCTAAGGAAGATAAGAAGGATCTTTCAACTAAAACTGAGGAGGAGGTTGCAACACTTCCAAAAGACAGGACAAAAGAAGAACCCCCTAAAAAAGAAGGATGGCAGGAAGAAAATAAGCAGTGGCGTTTCTATGAAAACAATCAGCCCGTCCTCAAATGGAAAAAAATTCAAGATAAGTGGTACTATTTTGACCAAGAGGGAAATCGACTTAGTGATACTATCTTTGATGGCTATGTTCTCAATAAAGATGGGGTCATGGTAGAAAATAGTTGGGTAGATCTTGAAGGGAAATGGTACTACGCCAATGAGTCTGGAAAAATCATCCAGCAAAAATGGGAAAAAATCGGAGGAGTTTGGTACTACTTTGACAAAGATGGTATCATGCTCAGTCAGACAATCGTTGATGGTTATCTCCTTACTAAAAGCGGGGCTATGGCGGAGAATGGCTGGGTGAAGGTTGACCAAAATTGGTATTATGTCACACCATCTGGCAGAATCTCGCAAGACAAATGGGAAAAAGTAAACGGTTCCTGGTATTATTTTGACAAAAACGGCGTGATGCTCAGCAAAACGACCGTTGGTGCTTACCTGCTCGGCAGTAGCGGGGCTATGGCGGAAAACTCCTGGGTAAAGATTGAGCAAAATTGGTATTACGCTAATGAGTATGGGAAATATAGCCAAGACAAATGGGAGAAAATCAAGGGAACTTGGTATGCTTTTGAACAAAATGGAGTCATGCTTTCCAATAAATGGAAAGGAAGCTACTACCTCAAATCTAGTGGAGCCATGGCTGAAAAAGAGTGGATCTTTGATAAGGCCTACAACAGTTGGTTCTATCTAAAAGCGAATGGGACCTATGCGGCTCGTGAATGGATTGGAGCCTACTATCTCAAGTCTGGTGGTTATATGGCCAAGAATGAGTGGATTTACGACGACTATTACAAGGCTCGTTACTATTTGGACGATAGCGGACATTATGTTTCAGGAACCTACAAGATAGATGGAAAGGAACATTTGTTCCAAAAATACGGCCAATGGATTTCTGAAGTCTCAACAGAAGGTGGATTTGTAAAAGGCCAATACAGTAAAACTATCTTCCTAGATCCTGGACATGGCGGTCGGGATTCCGGTGCCTTTTATCACAATGTCGCTGAAAAAGATCTCAACATACAGATTTACCGTAAACTTCGTGCTAAGTTAGAAGAACTAGGCTACAAGGTCCTCACCTCTCGTGATAGTGATATTGACGTTGACTTTGTTACCGAACGTTCTCGTATGGTTAATAAAACCAACTCTGACATCTTTATCAGTATTCACTTCAATGCTACTGGTAGCTCATACTCAAAAGCAAGCGGTATTCAAACCTACTCCTATAGTGATGAACCCGATTATCCAAGCAAGATAAATCAATACTGGCACAATCACCCTGATCGTATGAGTGAAAGCAAACGCCTTGCTGCTGCTATCCACTCCTCACTTCTAGCAGAAACAGGGGCCAAGGATGCTGGCTTATTGGAAAGCAGCTTTGCCGTACTACGTGAAACAGCTAAACCAGCCGTCCTACTGGAACTTGGATATATGGATAATTTCACCGAAAGCCAACAAATCAGAGATAGCCACTACCAAGATAAACTGGTGGCAGGCATTGTAAAAGGTATCCAAAAATATTACGCTGGTAAATAACAATAAAGTCTCGAGAAACCTCGAGACTTTTCTATTTGTTTTCTTTTTTATCTTTATCAGGAAAGAGGTAGCCAAGTCCTACACAAGCTAGCACACCGGCACCAATTACCAAACCACTTGAGATTGGCAAAAGATCCAAAATAGCATTTGCAATGATAAAGGCAATGATAAGGCACATCAGACTAGCCTTATAGTCTTTTTTCAACAGATTTTCTAGAGTGAAATAGAGGAACAATCCCACTGGAATCAGTGACCAGAGGTTGACATCCAAACTTGGCCATCCAACAGATCCGAAATACAATACTAGCGCTGCTGCTACTAAAAATACAAGTCCCAATAATTTTTTCATTTTTTGTCTCCATTTTCTTTTTTTATTGACTTGAGTTGTCTGATACTGACCCCTCACATCCCTTACATGAATCATTATAGCAGAGGAATTTTTCAAGAACAAGCTCTTTTGCCTATCTGGTCTATATCTCGGTCTAAGTGGTTGAATAGTGATGATAAAAGAAAAGAAGCTCATTTGAGCTTCTTGATTTTACCAAGTACAAGAACATTTCTGAACTAAGTGAATCTAAAGTTAGATTCTAAACTAGTTTTTCTTTTCCTTAGATTCTAGAGAAGATTTGATTGCTTCACGATCTGCTTGTAGTTGAGCTAAGTTCTTTTCTTCTTCCTCAAGTTTACTGGTATCTGGTTTCACACGATAATAAACATCTTCTGGTTTCATTAACATAGACCCATAATCTTGGCCCGAAAGTAGTCTTTCTTCAGCATGATTGCTTTTATCCGTAATCTTTCCATCATCAGCAGGTTGCATAACAACTCCACTTGGAACAGCAACTACTACAAATCCTCCAGCAACAGAATCTTTTACCCACGCACTGATAGACGCTGTCTCAGGGTTACGACTATCTTGACCTTTTGAAACCTTTAATCCAACTACAGATTCGTACTTTTGATCATTTGTAAACCAAGTCGCATCTACTTCTCCAGAATTCGTAATAATGTATTCATTGCCAGATTGACTACGCCAAGTGCCTTCTAAACTAGACAAATCATTGTTTTTGATTGCTTCAATATCTAGTTTTGGAACGGCAGTTTCTTTCTTTAGCTTGCTAACAAGTGCTTCTGCTTCAGTAATCTTGGTGTCCAAATCAGCCAGTTGATTCTTGAGTTTTTGAATTTCCTCTTGTTTATCCTTATCAGTCTCATCCGTTTTTCCTTGGCTTGTAGACGCTTGACTTGTTGTCTCTGTAGTTGAAACTGAAGACGATGCTTGATTTGACTCTTTCTTTCCGATCAGAGAATATGAAAAAATACATATCAAAATGAGAGTGACTGAAGCAGCAAGTGCTATGCCAATATAGATTTTTATATTTGGAGCCGACTTTGATTCAGACCGCTTAGGTCCATTGACCTCTTCAAATTGTTTTTCCCGTTCTTTCTTATTCATAATTTTCTCCTTTTTGATTTATATTCAGGCAAGCTTACGAGACTTCATTCGTTACTATCCATGATTTTTTATAATTTTTAGAAAATCTAAACAAAAATTTCTAGAATAATTAACTATAAAAACATCTCTAGATTAGTATCAAAACAAGTATTTATTACAATACATTATACCACAAAGTATAAATCACAGTTTGTATTTATATTTTAAATAAGCCGAGGATATGTTTTTTAAACAGAAGCCATCTCAAATATTTTACCTTTTCTGTGTTTACAAAAAAGAAACCCATTAGGGCTTCTTCATTCTGCCGATTGCAGGGATCGAACCTGTGACCTACGCGTTACGAGTGCGTTGCTCTACCAACTGAGCTAAATCGGCGATTACTCTTTTAGTATAGCACTCTGAAAATAGATGTCAAGAGATTTTCATCACTATTAGAAAAAGCCTGTCCGGAGACAAGGCTTTTATATATATCTCTTTAAAATCTCCCATTTTCATAGAAATCTAAATAATATATTTATAAATCAATATTTTCATAAAACTATGTCATCACCTCACTATCTAATCTCAGTACATAAACCATTTTTTCTATAGCTTTTGTCTTAATCTTTATTTTTTCTCTTCAATCCAAGAAAAGCTCCTACTATAAACATGATTCCGGCAGCTAATAGTGTCTGGGCTCCGCTTGCTGTTCCGGTTTTTGGCAACTCATTAGGATTGTTACTAGTTGATTTACTATTGATGTTGGTATTTTTATTAGTTACGTTTCCTTGTTCATTTAGATAAACGTTCTTGTTAATTTCAAAGTTTTTATCATTTTCATCAGAAACAATACTGTTGACATCATTAGTTGAATCAGATTGTGTTTTTTCTTTCTTTTTCGATACATCAAAAGTAGGTTTATTTTCCTCCTCCTTTTTCTCCTCTATTTTCTTGAATACAGGTTTTATAAAGGTATCTTTTGATAGATTAAGAACATAGCCGGCGTCTTTTTTCCCTTCGAAACCAGAAATTTCCCAACCATCAAATTGGTATCCTTTTTCTAATTCACCCTTATAGACAGGTAACATAAAATCTTCTTCCGACACTATCGTTGAACTCATTTCTTTTCCATTTTGAATGGTCACAGTCACCCTATGAGGTTTTAATTCACTTACCTCTCCCGTATCTTTGTTTAAAATGAATTCTTTTACGGTTGTATTTCTTGCAAAATCTTTTACAACAATCTTAATGTTTAGTGTCTTATCTGTTAGTTGTTTAATATCATCAAATGATTTATATTCTTTTCCATTTACATAAATATGTTGTTCTTGAATCTCACCATCGAATCCATTATTTCTCTTATCATTAATATTAAACACTACAGATTTTCCGTTAGCATATTCGATACTAGTATTTCCCTTAGGATCAATGTTTACTTCTGGTTTTACATTATCATATAAAAATTGATAGTGTACTCCAACCGCTTTCGCATTCAAATCGCTATAGCCAGTTTGAAGATAAACATTTTCATCCATATCAGTTACTTTATCTGGAAATCCGTTTGCTTTATAGTCTTTCATTCCCCAGTCCATGATGTCACCGTCTTTAACATTAAGCTTAATGTTAAAATCTCTAGTGTTATCAATGTGTAAATCTCCGTAGATTAAATAATTATCTACAACCGACTCATTAACTCTCAACTCCCAGTTAAAACCACCCTTATCAGAAATCTTACCTCTTAAATAGAATTCTGGATTTCGTACATAAATTTTATTAGATTTGGATGGATTAAAGTAGTTCTTGTCCATCGAAAGATTTACTGGTTTGGCATCAATAAATAACGTAGAGCCATCTTCTTTTATAGCTTCGACGTTGGACTTATCTTCTCCAGTGTACTCTTTACCATCCTTACCAAATAATACCAGTTTAGAAGGATCTGTTACAAGATTGCCATCTTTATCGATTGCTTCCCCTTTATCATTCATTTTAAATGTAAACACTTGATACCTTACAATGTTAAAGCCGTCCAAAGCCGACATTAATACTGATTGAGTACTTCTTCCATCTTCAACATTTCTACTATCAGCATAAATTATTTTTTCTGATAAGACTCTTAGATTAGGATTGGCCTTTTGTATTTTTGCTATATCTTCCTTGGTATAGACTCCATTCCCTTCTAACATATCCGTTTTTCCAGGATTATAGGTAGTCACTTTTAGTGCATAGCCTTTTCTTAGAATGATGTTATCCTTTAACAGATATTGTTGTTTTTCTGAATCAGCATAGATTTTACCAGATTCCATCTCCATTAAATTAGTTGGTTTATTTTTTGAAAGATCTCCTTCTCCTAATTCTATTACATTCCCATAACTTGATGCATACGGATATTCTGCTTTAGTTTCCTTATTTTTTTCAGGCATTCTAATTTTAGTTTCAGCTTTTATCTGATCATCATCTTTCACAAAGAATCTCATATCTCCTGCAAAAGCTAATCCATCCACAATATCATTAATATTAGCGTATAAATCAAATGTCATCGTTTTTGAGTGGGAATCATACTTGGTTGTTTTGATTTCTATAGATTTATAGTTATTGCCATAGTATACCTTGGCATTTTTAGAAACATTACTGATCTTTCCAAGAATTTCAAAGTGTCCATCTTTAGACGGGTTTAGAATGCCATAAATTTTTGATTTAATTTCATCAAGTTTTTCAGTTTCATATTCTAAGGCACTACCATCGTCATATGCAATGATATTTCCCTTATCATCGTATTTATAATCGTATTCCTCTATTCTCTTACCAGTTTCACTTGTAAAGTCATCAACTTCTCTATATTTCTTTTTAATGAGTTTCTTTAAGTCTTTACTTTCAAAATCTCTAATTGTTGAAATTGTTTTATGAATAGTCAAGCTAGATTTTTCTTCGGTAGCCTCTTCATTTTCTTGATGATGATGTTCTACCTCGGTTGTATCTTTTTTAAGACTATCATCTTTAACGTTTTTTAAATTCTTAAATTTAGATTCAGGAATTTCTCCAAGCTTTTGGTATTTAGATGAATCTTGATCAGGATCTACTAGATAATAGGAAATCATCCCATTTTCATCAGCATGATCAGCAAATTTAATTCTATGAATCTTTGTGAAATTGCTAGAACCGTCTAATGCAATCACTTCAATGATTTTGCCTCTTAAATTTCCTGCACCTTTAATTTCATAAATGGTATTTCCGTCTTTGTCAAGTTTCCTATTTCTTCCTTGACCCTCACCTGCATAAGTGACCTCAAGATTTTTCTCAACCTCTCCATCTTCATTAACAAGAGCGGCGCCAGCATACCAAACTTCATTGACAATCTCGTCAAATTTTTCAGGATGTTCTTTTTGATCTCTCGCAAATAGCGTTTCATTCTTATATTGCTCTTTGACCTTGTGATAAGTATCCTTTGTAATTAACTTAATTTTTTCAGGGTTTGAAAAATCAATTGAAACAATCTGTGGAGAGGTGTTATCAATTTTTACAGGAATATAGGAAACCTGCCAAGGGTAATCCTTGGTTAATCTATATTTAAATTTATAGAAATATTGGCCTTCCGCAATCGGTTCAAATTGTCCTCGTATCTTAGTAGCAGGATCTTTTTTGTCATTACTTTCTGGGGCATTTTCTTCTCTACCTCTCGGGTTATAAATGAGTCCATCCCATTTCAAGTCACCCCAAACTTTTAGTTTAGATGATTTAATGCCCTTTGCATCATTTCTTTTAGAGTTTAAAATTCCTTTAATAAAGTGTTCTCTCGAAATGACTTTTAAGTCTTTTTGATTTTCTCCCTCTTTATTCGTATTTACTATTGAAATCACCCCTTCTTCTGCACTTCTTAATACAAGTGGAGAAGGTGTTAATCCTCTCTCAAGTTGAGCATCTTGAGGATTCCCATTTGAATCTAAAGGATAGACTTTCGCAATTTTTGATCCACTCGTTGATGGTGCATTTATCCCTTCGTTATTGAAAGCAAATAATTCTGGATTTTGATCAAGGGAGGTAATATTTTTATCTTTTCTATTTTGGATAACTCCTGCTGGATTAAACTTATCGATGCCATGTTCTCCACCAATTCCCTTATTTAAGGTACCTGGAATTTTTGGTTTACCGTCATCATCATAAGCTTCCATTGCTTTTGATTTTGATCCTTCTTTCCAAGCCCATTTATCAAGGATTGGTTCATGGTTCCAATTCCCAGCAAATCCCATTAGAGGCATCGATAAAGAAGGTTGGAAGTTTATTTTCTTCCCGTTGGAGTTTAGAGCTTCCATTTCTTCCACTGACTCAAAATGAATAAATGATTCTACAAATTTATTTTTATTTTTTGCTTCCCCAACATTTATAACCGCATTTAAATCAAAGCTAGAATTTGGGCCTATAGTGAAAGTGTCATGCTCAAATGTGATATTTGCTCCTTTGACTTTTTCTGGGTGAATTTCTGGAACAATTTGCTTCCCGTCCGGAGATTTTTCATCTTTATATGTTTCATCGAGTTTTAGCCTATCAGTTAGAGCATCTGTAGTTACAGTTGATGCAGAAACTTTAAATGTTAAAGGTCTATTTGAGGTATTGTGAAGCTTGATTGTAAAGTATTTTTTATCACCTTTTATTTCTTTAAGAGAAATGGAACCATATGAATTTACCAAACCTTTAGAATCTGTATTTTTGAAAGTTGCTACAACTTCATTTCTCAAAGCGTTGGCAACATTAATTAGTCCCGCTCCCTGCTGTCTAGGTGATGCAAAGTATTGACTCTTTTCTTTCCAAGAGGTTGCATCCATCATCGGTCTTGCAGTATTTTGTAGGGCTATTTTTGTAAGACTTGTAAGGTCTATTTTGTCATCTCCCTTAAGATTTTTCAAGACAGGTCTTTCAAGCAATTCCTTTAATTTTGGCCTAATCAAAACAGTAGAAGCTGCTACGATTGGAGTTGCCATGCTAGTTCCTGACATATAACCATAAGTGGATTTACCATTAATAACATTTAGAGTAGATTTAATATTTTTACCAGGTGCTGAAACATCCGGTTTTAAAAGCAAATCTGTTCTTGGCCCCCAAGATGTAGACCCTGCTGGAACTATAATATCTTCTTTATAAAGTTCTTTGTCTGTGTCAGGTGCAAACTTAAAGTCAATCTCTTTTTCGTCACCTACATTCGGTTTATTAGAATTATAGCTTTCCATATCAATTGGATAGTATTGTTCTAAGTTATCTTTAAAATCTTCCTTATTATTTCTTTTGACTTCAGTTTTTTTATCAGGGTTAATCATGTTCCATAATTTTACACCATCATCTCCTGAAATTGAAAATACTTGACTTTTAGTCCCTTCATCCGCTTCATATCCCATAGCTGGAAGGTCTGTCCAATTATCTCTATTGTAGTAATTTACAGTATTTACAACCATAATGGCACGTGCACCTTTATCCGTAGCTCTTTTAAAAGCATCTTTTAAATCCTTGGTATAAATTCTATCCATTACTGCAATTTTGCCCTTAAGATCCAATCCTATCAAATCCTGATCTTGACCTTTGCCTATATATACAAATTTTAATTTATTTGAAGTTTTTGAACCATCCTCATTTGTCAGGATTTTATTTTTATCGAAAAAAGCCCCTATATTTCTGTATTTAAAACTTTGTCCTCCAATGTTAACCTTATCAAACTCAATGGTTTGATTTTTAGCAGAAGCAACGGCTATTGCATCTTCATGTGCGGCAGTTCGTGTTACATTTCCAGTATCTGTCATTTTCAGATTATTATTTGCTACTAAATCCCAAGAAGAACTTGAAGCAGAAGTCGCAAAGTTACCTGTAGCAACAACCATTGGGATTCCAGCTTTTCTTAATGCTCTAATAGCCTCCCAATATTTCTCGCCTACAAGACCTGTTCCCGTAAAGCCAGATGATACCGAAACAACATCAACATTGTGCTTAATCGAATCTTCAATAGCATGAAACATTGTTTCATCACCCGCAAACCCAGATCCTGCGTCAGAGTACATTTTATAAGAGAAAATTTGTGCATTAGGCGCAATTCCATCTATACCATTAAAGTTCTTGATGTCTTTTTCAGTATCATTTCCAGCAAGAATCCCTGCAATATGCATTCCATGTGGGTCAAAATAATCCCTTCCATCATCATATTTTTCTACAGTGATTTTACCACCATTATAATAATTGAACGCATGAGGGATTTTATCACTCAACCAATAATTTTTATCAGTGCCTTTTAAGTCATCTTTTTTAAATTTCATTGAGTCTTTGGCATCATCATCGATTCTCATAGCCTTATGCCTATAATCTGTTCCAGTATCGATATTTGAAATGACCATACCTCTACCATCAAAATTTTTCCCAAATGGAGCATTGATAGACTTTAGGTAATCAATAGCTTCCTCAACTCCAATTTCCTTTCTGGCATGATTCATCATTGGTTGGATTTTTTGTGACCTTTCAACCGACGAAACACCTTCTATTTGTTTAATTTTGTCCAAATTATCTGGAGTTGTTTCTATTGCACTACCATTAAAAATCGTATTATAGGTATATAAAACTTTTGTATCCTTAAGTTTTGATAGTTCCTTAATTACTTTTTCTCCAGATTCTTTATCTTTAAATTCAGCAATATAGACAACTTTATCTTCTTTTTTCGGTTTTTCTGTATCTTTATTTACAAATGAGTTCGCATCATTTCCTTTGGATTGATTGGAGTCTTCTTTGATACTTGCTCCTTCGTTACTAGTTTTTTTGTCTATCTCAGACTTTCTACTAACAACTTCTTTTTCCTCAATAACTGTTGTCTTCTTCTCTTCAGTATCCTTTGAAGTTTCTATAACATTATGAATATCTTCAGATCGTTCATTGTTTTCTGTTTCTTTATCTGCTACTACTTTTTCTTTATCAGAAATTCTTAAAGCATCTTCAGAACTAGGTGCATCTGCTAAAATTACCTCATTGGGGGCATATGCTGCTAAAATAACTGCAGCAGTAGTTAATGACAATATCGTACTTTTTTTCATTTTAATTCCTTAATTTTTTATTTTAAACCCAATAGATAGAAAACTTTAACCTTGCTAGCCTTTGTTATAAAAAGTTTTATGACGTATTATCTAGTGGGATAGAGTAGTACATTTATATATAATTGTTAGCTCTCTGAAAAATAGTATATCAATTAAAAAATTTTAAGTCAAGAAAAATTAACACTGGTTAATTTTTTTTTTAATCCATGTTAACAAAAAATCTAGTCAATAAATTTTATAGTTAACTGGGTACAGTATAAACTCATTCGTGCCATCAAAAATATTATCAATCAACTTGAACAACTACCAAAATCGCAAAAAGGGGGAATGGATACAACTTATGCCTCAATAAATATGCAAAAACAACCGCTATAATTTTCAACGGTTGTTTGTAACATATTTAATTTTTAACTCTCATTCTATTTTATCTCTTACGAACCCGCACTTTCGTAAGCGTCTAATCCCCTATCCCAGAGTTTTAGCGAAATGACAAAGAAAACAAGGGAAATCAAAATCAACCCACCGATATTAAAGAGCCCGTCTTTGTCTTGCAAGAAATAGCTGGCAGGATAGTAGGCCGTAAAGGCGAAAGGCACGATAAAGCTAATCAACCAACGAAGGAGCGAATTGTAAATGGAAATCGGATACTTGGCAAAGTCATTAAACATATAAAAAATGTAAATCATGGCGCCTGACTGCTTGGTCCAAAAAGCGATACTGGCAGTCGCGATTTTCAAGGAAGTATAGATCAAGGTCGCAAAAGGAATGCAGACTAGAAAAATCAGGAATTTTGGAAGAGTCCAAGCAATGCTTGATACTGTTGTCGCTAGCAAAATACCTCCGACCAAGAGTTCACCCAAGGCATCAATCTGAAAGGTCTCAACCAGAATATGAAAAAGAGGATTGATAGGACGCGTCAGGTACTTGTCAAACTCTCCTTTTCGCACCAAACGTTGCCCCAGAGCCCAGAGATTGTCAAAAAAGAGATGGTCCAATCCCTTGGGAATCAAGGAAAAACCGTAGATAAAGGCTATCTCTTGAAAGGTCCACCCTTCTAGCGAAGGAATGTGTTGAAAGATGACATTGAGAAACAAGAGATTTAACCCTTGAGTCAGAAAGACTCCCAAGACACCCACCACAAAATCCACCTTGTATTCCATGATTTGCTTGATGTATTGTCTGATAAAAA
>ERZ773054.1428-NODE-1428-length-14478-cov-4.680996_pt1 | contig 14478 bp, 14 predicted proteins | sample MGYA00580630_ERZ773054 | MGnify/ENA primary metagenome ERZ773054 (study PRJEB29015, sample SAMEA2737994) | human oral metagenome | biome: human oral; feature: human-associated habitat; material: dental | place: China | collected 2115 ... | reverse complement strand
CGAACTGATTTAGAGATAATCTCCTTGCGCGGTAACGTCCAAACTCGCTTGAGAAAGCTCAAAGACGGGGAATTCGACGCGATCATCTTAGCGATGGCGGGCATCAACCGATTAAATTTACGCGCCGAGGTAAAGCACGTAGCGCCCTTTGAAATCTCGCAGATGATCCCTGCGATGGGGCAAGGAGCGCTCGGCATCGAGGCGGTGGACGAGCCGCAAATCCTGCGCGCGATAGAGTTTTTAAAAGATGGGCACGCGATTATCGAAACGACCGTAGAGCGGGATTTCGTTAGGGTTTTGGAGGGCGGCTGCCAGGTGCCGATCGGCATCAACGCGCGCCTTGACGGCGAAAATATCCACATCAGCGCGATAGTGGGCCTGCCAGACGGCAGCGAGAGCATCCGCCAAAGCATCGTCGCGCAAAAAAGTAAGTGGCAAAGCGTAGGCGCGGAGCTTGCGCGCGGCTTTATCGAAAAGGGCGCAAAGCAGCTTCTTGCGCGCGCTGAAGCGATGGCGAGCCTATAAGAAGCCCTAATGCAAAAAGAGCAAATGCCGCTTTTTATCATCAAAGATTATTGGACCAAGATTTATATCGATTTGGGCGTTACTTCGTCCATCGTCATGCTTGTTTTTGAACTCGTCACTAGGGGTATTCACTGGCATTACTGGGTTGGGGTTTGGATTTTAACCTTAATAGGTCTTTTAGGGATAAATAAAAACAAATTTTTAAGCTTCTATCCCGGCAGAATAGAATATAACAAATCCTCTGCAAACTATCAAGAAACGATAGTTACAAAAAAATCTATCGACATAGCGCGTATTGATAAGGTAGCGATTTATAAATTCGTAGATTTTGCGGTAGAAGAATTTAGCTATGATAAAAATATTGGCACCTTTAAAAAGCTTATTTTAACGGCTTTTTCGTGGATATTGTATTTGATGGATTTGATATGCTTTGCCGTTTTACGGCTAAGGGGTAGGATAAAAAGCATAAATTTATATGTCTTAATATTTTTAGACAGCGAAAATGGGGTATTCGTCGGTATCCCGCTTGCGATGTTAAGCGATTTTGAACGAAAAAATTTGGAAAAATATTTAAGAGATGAACTCAAACTAAACCTGGAGGATATCGAGGTTAGAGATAGGCTTTTGAATATAAATTTTATGTAACGCCGCTAGCTTACGTGACGATGTGGAATTTTACGTCAATATGAAATTTCTGAGATTTATTTGGCAAGATGCTAGACAGATCTGAAAGCGGCGAAGTAGCGTATAAATTCTGGAATTTATACGGCGACAATGCGGAAATTTTATGCTGCTCATCGGCGGGGTCACCGATAACTCCGTGGGCTTTTTGCGGGTGCAAGATGAGGCAGACCTGCCGCAAATGAGCCCTAGCGAGTTTATAATGATAGAAAAAATTGCGCCGAATTGGTATCTTTTTAAAACCACATAAAAAGCCGCGCCGCAAGCGAGTTTGTAGCTTCGCGGCGATCTAAATTTAAAAGCGTCATCCGCGCCTTAATCATACCGCCGATCAAAAAAATCGCGCGAATTTTAAATTTAAGAAGACGATCTGTAAATTCTGCACGCCGTAAATTTTTAAAGAATTTTAAAATTTTTTGAAGTCTAAATTTAAACAAAGCGCCGCCAAAGCGCGCCGCGTTGCGCTAAATTTAGAATCAAAAGGCGAGATGGCGCAGCCTTAAACGCCACCCGGCCCAGGCTTAAACTGCGCAAAGTCCACTCCCGTCGCGTCCAAAACCGCCCGCGAATAAAAATAGAGGCTGTAAAATAGCTCATCGTCGTAAAAATGCTCCTTCCAGCGCTCCTCGTCATTCTCATCGCTCTGCGGCCACAGATATTTTTCCGCAAGCATATCCGAAAAGCTCGCCAGCGGCGCTGCGTGCGAGATCTTATCGGCGTCATCGCAAATCTCAAGCATAAACGCAAAAAATCCGCCGAGCCGAGCCGCGATAAAGCCTGCCGCTTCGTTTTCGCAGTTTTCGTTTTTTCCGTTTATGTCCGCTGTAGCGTTTTGATTATTTTTATTCGCGTTTTTACCCGCTGTAGCGCGAGCCCGCATAAAGATGCGCGCCAAAAACAGCAGCGCAAAAAGGGGTTACGTGCCAAAGCGTACTTTGATGCTCTATCTCGTTAAAAATCTTACTAAGCGCGTCCTGAAGGTCCTTGGCGTCAAATTTCTCCCGCTCGCTCGCATCCGAGCTCTTATCCGCCGCGCTCGTTTTAAATTTACTCGCCGCACTCGCTTTAAATTTTATCGCCGCACTATCCGCACTCTTAAATTCCGCCTCGCCGCACTTCGCCGCGTCCGTTTTAAGCTCCGTCTCTCCGCCCGCTTTAAATTTCGCCGCTTCGTTATCTGCCTTTTTAAATTTCGACTCACTCTTTTGCGCTAAATTTACGGAATTTTGCGCCGCGCCGCATCTTGCTGCATCCGTAGAATTTTACCAGCAACCGGGCTTGCTTTTTAAATTTTGCCCTGCGCTGGACTCGGTTGTTGAATTTAACACTCTGTCTAAATTTTGCTCGCCGCCCGAGCCGCGCGACGCATCACAAGCTTTGATTGCCAGCGCGAGTTTCTTAAAAATTTCGGGGAATTCGCTCGCCCTGCCGTAAGCTGTCGTGAGCCTGCTCCACGGCACGTCCTGCGCTTTCAAATTTGCGATATATTTTAAATTTTGCTCATTCATCCGCGCTCCTTGCGAATATTTTTAAATTTAAGCTCCGCGAGCCGCTAAAATCTGCGCTCTCGGTTCAAATTTAGCCTCTTTCGCACGCAAATTTAAACTAAGCCCAGGCGCAAATTCTACCTCGTAAGCTCCCTACTTTGCTCGATTAGATCCTTGATCTGTTCACGCGGCACCGCATCAAGGCAGACGCTGATCCAGTGTTTTTTATTCATATGGTAGGCGGCAAAAATTCCCTTTTCGTCACGCAAAATCGCCGCCAAATCGGGCGAAACTTTTAAATTTATCACATCGCTTGAGCCGGGGAGTGCGCGACCGAACTTTTCATTAGCAAGCCCGCGCATCAAAAGCGCAAACCACTTGCGCTTCCCTCCTGCGTGACGAAAAACCGCAAAATTAGGATATTCATCCCACAGATACTCGCCGTCCGCACCATAGCGCTGCTTCATTAGTTTTAGGACGCTGCTGAAGTTCATTCTCGTTCCTTAATATCGATCTTTTCTTTGCGTAATCGCGCCAGCCACTCATCCAGCGTCTTTTCAAAGCCGATCCCCTTGCTTTCGTAAAATTTCGCCGCCTCGCTCATATAGGCCTGCTCAACCCAGCCGCCGAAGTCGTGCGGGTATTTGTAGTCTGCAATCTGCTTGTCCGAGTTGATGAGATAGCGCGGCGTAGGCAGCGGAGCGGCGGAGCGGACGAATTTCAAAGCGGCGTTGATGCCCAAATACGCGGCGTTTGATTTGGGGCTGTGCGCCAGATAGATCGCGCATTGCCCCAAGATAATGCGAGCTTCTGGGTAGCCGATCTTACTGACGGCATTTAGCGTGCTGACGGCGATATTTAGGGCGTTTGGATTGGCATTGCCGATGTCCTCGCTAGCTAGGATCACCATCCTGCGCGCGATAAAATCCGCGCTCTCGCCCGCATCTATCAGCCTCGCGACATAATACAGCGCGGCGTCGGCGTCGCTTCCGCGCAGGCTTTTGATCATCGCGCTTGCGAGCTCGTAATGCAGATCGTCGCTGCTAACGCCCGCAGCGACGGCATTTGCGCGCAGCGTGCGAAGCGTATCCAGCGTAATGGCGCTGTCTGCCAAAAGCGCAAATTCGAGCAGGTTCAACATACTCCTTGCATCGCCGCTGCTGGAGTTTAGCAGGTATTTTCGCGCCTCCTCGTCCATCTCAAAGCCGATTTCGCCCTGAGCGCGCGCTAAAAGCGCCTCCAAATCCTCGTAGCTAAGCGGTTCGAACTCAAAGATCATCGAGCGCGAGCGGATGCCGCTACTTAGCACGAACTGCGGATTTTCCGTCGTCGCGCCGATGATAATCGCGGCGTAGTTTTCCATCGGGATTAGCAGCACCTCCTGCTGCGTCTTGCTGAGGCGGTGGATCTCGTCGATGAAAATGAGCGGCTTGATGAGCGAGCCGGCGTGCGAGGATAGAATTTTACGGATATCCTCGACTTTCAGGCTCGTGGCGTCAAGCTCGTAAAAATCGTAGTTCAACTCGCTTGCGATCACGCGCGCCATCGTCGTTTTACCGCTGCCTGCGGCGCCGAAAAATATACTGTGCGGGATGCTGCCTGCGGCGACGAATTTTTTAAAAACCGCTACGATCTTGCCCTGCCCCACGATCTGCTCTAAGATTTTGGGGCGAAATTTCAAGCTCAAACTCATTTTGCAACCTTAAAAATTTTGCCCCGATGATAGCGTTTTTATGATTAAATTTTAAAATTCGGCTAAATTTAAAAGGCGGGATCCAGATTTTACATACGGCGCGGGTTTGAAATTTATGCACGGCGCGGGCTTGGAATTTTAGCCGCACGAGCGAGCTTTAAAATTTCAGATAGGATTTTAAAATTTATGCCGCGTGTGCGGACGGCGATATAAAATTTGCGGCAAGAACGGATCGTGCAGATTTAGCAGGTCTAGCGGTTTTATATTTAATGCCCTGCGTATTACGCGGTAACGCAGCCATACATAGCGCGCCAAAAATCAGCTAGGCACGCAAGATGAAATTTTAAAATTTAGCCCTATTTTGGGGCTAAATTTTATCTCGCAGCGAGCGACGAGCTGATAAATCAACAAATTAATAAACGCAAAATCAGCAAAGCTAAAAAATCGTTGCGCTCTTATAAAATCATCGCACAACCATCGCGACTATCGCTTCGCTCGCGCAGAGAAACTATCGCATTAATTCTCGCGCCTACGTAACGCGAAAAATGTAAAATATAATCACGCAATCGCCGCAATAACCCGCGCGATCGCGCAAAACTCATCGCGCCAATTCCGACGCCAGCGTGAAATTTAATCGCGCAAAGCTGCACGTCTGCATAAAATGCGTAAAATTACCGCGCCAACGGCCTGCTCGTGCAAAAACCGCCGTCTATTTGAAAAGCTCGGTAGAAAGATACCTCTCGCCGGTATCGCAGAGGATCGTAACGATCACTTTGCCCTTGTTCTCGGGCTTGGCAGCGATCTGCGCGGCAGCATAAACGTTCGCACCGCTTGAGATGCCCACGAGCAAGCCCTCTTTTTGTGCCAGCTGTCTAGCTGCCGCAAACGCATCGTCGTTCTCAACGCTCAAAAAGCCGTCGATGACGCTTCTATCAAGATTATCAGGGATAAAATTTGCGCCGATGCCCTGAATTTTATGCCCACCCGCACTGCCGCACGTAAGAAGCGGCGAGCTAGCAGGCTCCACGCCGTAGGCTTTTAGGTTTGGATTTTTAGATTTTAAAAATTTCGCCGTGCCGCTGAGCGTGCCGCCGGTACCAAATCCCGCGACTAAAATATCTACCTTACCGCCGCTTTGCTCCCAAATTTCAGGTCCAGTGCTTTGAAAATGCGCCTTTGGATTGCTCGGGTTATCAAACTGGCTCGGGATGAAGCTATTTGGAGTGCTCGCCGCTAGCTCATTTGCCCTATCTACCGCGCCTTTCATTCCAAATTTCGGGTCGGTCAGCTCGATTTTAGCGCCGAATGCCGCGATGAGCTTTTGGCGCTCGATACTCATCGAGCTTGGCATTGTTAAAATTAGCTTCATACCGAGCTTTGCTGCGATCATCGCAAGCCCTACGCCCGTGTTTCCGCTGGTAGGCTCTATCAAAACGCTATTTTTATCGATTTTGCCCGAGCTTAGCGCGTCTTTTACGATCTGCCACGCGATGCGATCTTTGACCGAGTGGCTCGGATTTAAAAATTCCGCCTTGGCTAGGATGAGGGCATTTTTGCCAAACGTATTGATTCTGACTAACGGAGTATTGCCGATGAGCTCCGTAACATCGTTTGCTATTTTCATATTTTTCCTTTAAATGCTGAAATTTAAATACTGGACGCTTCGCGCCATCATCTCCTCATAGCTGCTTAGAGGCTCGTTAAATATCTCTGCCAGCTTGACGTCAAATTTCTCAAAAAACGCCCGCAGTCCGGGATCGCTCATCTGAATGCTAGTCATCCGCAGATCCTTTTCAAGAGCGGTAAAAATTTCACCGAAAGAAATCTCACTAGCATCTCTGGCTAGGTGATAGCCGCCGTTTTTACCTTTGATGCTACACACTAGCTTCTCGTTTCTAAGGGTATTTAGAATTTGCTCCAAATAATTCTTAGAAACTCCCGTACGCTCGGCGATCTCTTTTATACTTATCGGCGCTACTTCGCTAGCTTTGGCGATCTGCAAAATCGCAGCCAGCCCATAAACGCCCTTTGTGCTTAAAAGTGCCATTATTTCAGTGCCTCGCTAAGATCAGAAATCAAATCGTTCGCGTCCTCTATACCCACGCTTAGGCGGATTAAGCTCGCAGGCACGCCAGCGCGGTTTAGCTGCTCCTCGTTTAGCTGCGAATGCGTCGTGCTCGCAGGATGAGTGATGATCGACTTAGTATCGCCGATATTTGCTACGACAGAGAAAATTTTAACCTTACTAACCGCCTTTAGCGCTGTTTCTTCGCTATCTACGATGAAGCTCATCAGACTGCTTGCATAGCCGTTTTTAAATTTCGCTTTAATCGCGGTATTAAATGGCGAGCTTGCAAGCCCCGGATAATTGACCTGCTTTACCTTCGGATGATTTTGCAAAAATTCTGCTATCTTTAGCGCGTTTTGCGAGTGTTTTTGCATGCGAAGCGGCAGTGTTTCAAGCCCCTGGATGAGCTGAAACGCGTTAAACGGCGATAGCGTCGCACCAATATCGCGAAGCAGGGACAAGCGAATCCTAAGCGTATAAATGTCGAAATTATCTACTAAATCTGCATAAACTAAGCCGTGGTAGCTCTCATCAGGCTCGTTGAAATGTGCGTAACGCGGATTGCCTTTGAGTTTGGAATTTAATCCTTTGCCCGAAACGATTGCACCAGCGATACTAAGCCCCTGTCCGCTTATGTATTTGCTAGCGCTGTGGATTACGACATCGGCGCCGTCATCAAGCGGATTGTAAAGCGCAGGGCTTGGGATCGTGTTATCCGCAATCGTTACTACGCCGTGCTTATTTGCGATTGTAGCGATTTTAGCGGTATTTGCAACTGAAATTTGAGGATTTGAAAGTGTCTCAAAAAAGATCGCTCTAGTCTTATCATCGATTAAACCTTCCAAATTATCCGCAGTTTCGGAGTCAAAAACCCTAGCTTCGATGCCGAAACGCTTGATCGTATGCGCCAAAAGCGTAGTTGCGCCGCCGTAAATTTTCTCCGCGATGATGATATTTTCGCCCGCTGCGGCTAAATTTGCTACCGCAAAAAATATTGCCGCCTGCCCGCTAGAGACCGCGATTGCGGCTTTGCCGTTTTCCAGCGCCGCAAGTCGCGCCTCAAAAACATCAGTAGTAGGATTTGTCAAACGCCCATAAATCGGCCCTAGATCACGCAGCGCGAAGCGATCGGCGGCCTTTTTGCTAGAACCGAAGTTAAACGCGGTGCTTTGATAAATGGGAACTGCCATCGTGCCGTAGCCTGCGACGGAGTCGTAACCGAAGTGAGTTGCGAGGGTTTCTTTTTGCATTTTTGTCCTTTGTAAAAAATTTGGCGAATAATAGCGAAATTTTAAAATAAAGTCAAGTATTTTTATATGATTTTAAAATGCCTATAATATGGGGTTTATAGAGAAAATGCTATTAAAATATAGTTTTACAATATGCGTAATTTTGCCAAAATTTCGAATTTTGCTATAATGCGCGCTTTAATTAAGGAAAGATCATGCAAATCAAAGAAAAAGATGAGCGCGTTAAATATATCCGCGCGTTAGAACGCTTCGTAAAATCCGCCGTAGCACTGCTAAAGCGCGAGGATTTCGACGCAGAGCTTTTTGCGAAGCGAATAGCTAAAAACTATGAAATTTTATCTAAAACGGCCGCTACAAATCTCGATAGTCCCTACACCAAGGCGCTTGAGAGCTTTGCTAAAAACGTCCTTGATGCTAGCGAGGCAGGACAGACCAGCCATGCTGCGTTTAGATCGGCGCTACAGCATGAAGCAAACGCTCTGCAAAAGCTCAAAAACAATAAAAGTTACAAAAAAGACAAGCACAAAATCGATTTTTTTAAGGATTATTAGATGAAAACCGTGATTTTTGATATGGATGGCACGCTGCTTGACTCTTCGCGCGCGATCGAAATCAGCGTCAATAACACTCGCCGCGAGCTCTACGGCCTAGCGCCACTGCAAAAGAATTTCATCGTCCACACCATCAACGATCCAAGCAAAAACGCCTTTTTGGAATTTTACGGCAAAACCGAAGCGAGCGCCGAAGAACTTGCTTTTTTCGAGAAGGAATTCGTAAGTAATTACCGCGATTTTGCCGTGCTTTACGAGGGTATCGAAGATCTTTTGCACTCGTGCAAAAAAGCAGGATTTTTTCTTGCAGTCGCCTCCAATGCGCCTTCCTATACCCTAAGCGCGATCTTAGAAAAGACGGGGGTGCACAGGCTATTTGATCTGGTCGTAGGCGCGAATGAGCAGATGCCATCAAAACCCAACCCTGCGATGCTGCTACACGTAATCGCACGCTCACCGCACAAAAACGCGATTTTTTTAGGCGATAGCAAAAAGGATGAGTTAGCCGCGATCCGTGGCGCAGAATTTTTACAAAATTTAGAATTTCAAGGCGGCAATGACGGCGAGAGCTTAAATGCTAGCCGTGGCACTAATAGAAAGAATTTTAGCGCTAGCAGCGGAAGCTTAAGCTCTTGCGGCGAAAATCTTAACGCAGATGAAAAATTCCGCCCTAACGACACAGGTGCTGACGGGGCGGCAACACTAAGCTTTAAAGGCGCTAAAATTTCCGCAAAAGCAGAAGCGACGGAAAGCGCACAAGCTGCAGTAGCGCGATGTTTTCAGGCAAACTTGGCAGATCTAAGAGGCGCAAAACTTGAGTATTTGCAGGTATGCTGGGGGTTTGGCGAGCCTAGCAAACTAAGCCGCAATGCTCTAAGTATCACGCAAGCGCGCGAAATCATCGGCGGAATTTAAAGTAGCCTGGCTTTTGAGGCATAGCTAATTAAAAGTAGTATTGCAGCAGGGTAAAATCACGCTTAGGCTCTTAAAACGGAGCGAATTCCATCTTCGCGTGCAACGCAAGCGAAATTAAAATTTAAAAGTGATCCTTGCGCGAAAAATTCCACTAGCACGAGAAACTAGGATTTCATCTGCGCGAGTGGAATTTAAAATTTTAAAAGTAGCTTTTGTGGTGCGGTATTTTATCTGCGTGAAAAATGAAATTCTATCTGTAAAAGGTGGCGGAATTTTAAAATTTAAAGACGCCCTCTCGCGGCTTAATTTAAAATTTGCCTCGAAAGCCAGACTTAAAATTTAATACCAAACGCGATTTTAGCATTCTACCGCGTCCATGAAATTTCAAATTCTCGCAAAGCGGCGGAATTTTAAAATTTTAAAAAGCCTGATCTGTGTTATGCACGCGAGTAGATTTTGCATAAGTAGAATTTATCCGCCGTGCAGAAATCAAGATTTTACCGCACAAGCAAAGCGAAAATCCTCTCCGCCTACGCGAAATCCAAGAATTTTAGCGCTCAAACAAAGCGGAATTCTATCCGCTCAAGCGAAACCTAAAATTTCACTCGCGCCAAAGAAGTTTAAAATTTCCGCAAAAATCAAGCCGCTTATCTGCAAATTTAAAATTCCGCCTATCTACAAAGCTTCGCGTTTAATCTGCCACGCAACCAAGATTAAATTTTTAAATTCCGCTCGCTCTGCCTATCTCGCAAACAAGTAAAATTTTAAAATTTATAGATTCAAAGCCCAAAATCCCGCGCTTAAGCTTAAAATTTACCGCACGCAAGTGCAAAATCTGCGTAATTACTCATGTTTAAAAGCCCCCGATAGTTTGCCGCGTCCTAACCTAAATTAAATTTTACATTTGCTATAATCGCGAAATTTTAAGGAAGGTAAATGGATATTTTTGAAGGCAGCCCAAGAGAGAAATTTTTTGAAATTTTATCCGCTGCAAGCCCTACTTTAGTGCAAAACGAAATCGAAGAAGCTCTAATCCGCCTAATCGCCTGTGAGCGGCTCTGCGAAGCGCGCGGTATTAGCGAGCGCGAGATCGAAAGCTTCATCGCGCAGCAGGATCTACAAGACGAGCTAAACGACAAATTTTTGCAAATAAGCGGAAATATCCTAAGCAACGACGAGTAAAATGCTAGATCAAATTGATTTAATTATGAAAAGCTTCATCGCAGACTGCGGCTACGAGCCCGCTAGCGAGATGTTTGATAGACTAAGCCCCGGCAAAAAACTGCGCTCCAAGCTGCTGCTAAACATCGCGCAAAAAGATGAAAAATCACTGCGTCTGTGCGCGATCATCGAGCTCATTCAAGCTGCGAGCCTGCTGCACGACGATGTCATCGACGAAAGCTCGGTGCGCCGCGGCAAACCCTCGATCAACGCCACTTACGGCTCCAAAAACGCCGTGATGCTGGGCGACATACTCTATTCCAAGGCATACTTTGAGCTTTCTAAATTTGAAAGCCGCATCGCCGCCGCGCTTTCGGGTGCCGTCACGAAGCTGGCCGTGGGCGAGCTGATGGACGTGAGCTTAAGCGACGATTTCAACGACGATGCGAGCAAATATCTGCAGATGATCTATCTAAAAACCTCCGCTCTCATAGAGGAAGTCGCGCGCTGCGGGGCGTTTCTGAAATTCAGCAGCGCGAAAAATCGCGGCGAAATTTCAGATATTAGCGGCGCAAAAAACGAGGACGAAATTCCAAGCGCCGCGAAAGATCATGATAAAATTTCAAGCGCGAGCGCGAAATTCGGCGAATACGGCAAAAACCTAGGGCTTGCGTTTCAGATTATCGACGACATCTTAGACGTGACACAAAGCTCAGAAGCGCTGGGTAAGCCGAGCCTGAGCGATTTCGCGGAGGGTAAAACCACCCTGCCCTACATCTATTTATACGAAAATTTAAATGATGCGCAGCGGCAAAAGCTAAGATCGTTTTTTAAAAAGCAGCTCTGCCAGAGCGAAATTTCATGGATCAAGGCGAAGCTTAGCGAGCACGGCATCATCGAGCGCTGTATAAACGAAGCTCGCGCCTACGGGCAAAAGGCGCTTGAAGCCGTGGCGGAATTTAAAAACGACAAGCTGGAGCAAATCGTGCGAGATATGATAGATAGGGAGTTTTGATGGCGTATATGAGCGTGAGCTTCACCCACAAAAACACGGATATCACGGTTCGCGAGAAACTTTCGTTTTCAAACGACGTGCGCAAGAAAGAAATTTTGCGCCTTTTGGCTTCAAACTCCGCGATAGAGGAGTGTTTGGTGCTTAGCACCTGCAACCGAGTAGAAATTTTTACCGTCGTAAGCGACTTTGATGAAGCGCAAAAATTCGTGCTTTTGGCACTTTCGCGTATTAGCGGCGTGAGCTTTGAAGAGCTGCAAAACCTAGCCGACATATATGAGGATCGCGGCGCGATACACCACCTTTTCGCCGTCGCAGCATCTCTTGATAGCCTCGTAGTGGGCGAAACACAGATCGTAGGCCAGCTCAAAGACGCCTATAAATTCGCGATGCAAAACGCTCGCGCCGGCGCTCAAATCGCAAAAGCCATAGATGAAGCGCTAAAGTGCGCGGCGCGCATCCGCAACCAAACCGAAATTTCAAAAAATCCAATCTCGGTCTCAAGCGTCGCCGTGGCGATGGCAAAAGACAGACTGGGCTCCTTGCAAGACGCGGACGCCGTGGTAGTGGGCGCGGGAGAGATGAGCGAGCTAGCGTGCAAACACCTGCTCGCAAACGGCGCAAATATCACGATCTTAAATCGAAATTTAGCCGGCGCGCAGAGGCTAGCCGCCTCGCTACTTGGCGAGAATTCCTTGGATGCGAAAAATTGCGCGGATGAAAATCCCAGCACAGGAAATAATTCAGACAACTTAGATTCCGGAAATATCGCGAATTTCGCGGGCGAAAATCCCGCGCAAAAACAAAATTCCAAAGACGGCGTAAATTTTAATAAAGAGACTTTTGCAGACAGCAATGAATCTCGCATAGCAGGCGAAAATCCCAAGGACGATAAAAATTCTACCGCCTGCGCAAATTCCTCCGCGCAGGTACAATCCCGCATTAAAATCGATAGCCTTGATAATCTCAAAAAATATCTGAACGTAAATAGCCTATTTTTCAGCGCTACGGGCTCGCAAGAGCCGATCATTACCGATAGCTTGCTAGAACCCAAAAGCTTTAAGCGATATTTTTTCGATATAGCCGTGCCGCGCGACGTGGAGCTTAGCCAGAGCGAGGACGTCGAGGTTTACAGCGTCGATGATCTAGAGGAGATCGTAAAGAAAAATTTGCTACTTCGCGAGGAGCAGGCGCAGATCGCTTACGCGATCGTGGCAAAATGCACGAATGAATTTTTCAAATGGCTCAAGGCGGCGGCATCCACGCCGATCATCAAGGCTTTGCGCCAAAGCGCAAAACAAGTAGCCGAGCTAGAGTTAGCCAAGGCGCTTAAAAAGGGCTATCTAAAACACAGCGATGCAGAAGAAGCACGCAAGCTGATCCATCAGGTTTTTAAAGCGTTTCTGCACGCTCCGACGGTAAATTTAAAAAACCTTGGCGACGCGGATAATGCCGATAACGCGGTAAACGCGCTGGTCGAAATTTTTGAACTGCAAGAAAACTACGAAAAATTTTTAAATCAAGAAAACGAGAAAAAGGACAAACAGAATGAAATTTAGTAAGCTTTTCGCTCCGAGCCTAAAAGAGGCTCCCAGAGACGCGGTACTACCTAGCCACGCGCTTTTGATCCGCGCGGGATTTATCGAGCAGCTGGGCAGCGGGCTTTATAATTTTTTGCCGCTAGGAAAGATAGTGCTGGAGCGGATCTGCGCCGTCATCAGGCAGGAGATGGACGCTACGGGCGCGCAGGAGGTCTCTTTTAGCGTCGTGACGTCCGCGGATGCGTGGAAAAAAAGCGGTCGCTACGCCAAATACGGCAAGGAGCTGCTGCGCTTCAAAGACCGCAAGGATAACGACTTCGTGCTAAGCCCTACCAACGAGGAGGCGGCGGTTTTGATGGTAGCGGATAAGATCACGAGCTACAAGCAGCTGCCGCTAAATATCTATCAGATCAATACGAAATTCCGCGACGAGGCACGCCCTCGCTTCGGGCTTCTGCGCGGACGCGAGTTTACGATGAAGGACGCTTATAGCTTCCACGCAGACGCTGCGGATATGAAGCGCGAGTTTGAGGTGATGAGACAGGCGTACTCGCGGATCTTTACGCGACTGGGGTTAAATTTTAGAGCGGTCGATGCGGACAGCGGCGCGATCGGCGGCAGCGGCAGCAAGGAGTTTATGGTGCTAGCGGATAACGGCGAGGACGATATAATCGTGTGCAAGCACTGCGAGTATGCCGCAAATATCGAGGCTGCGCGCCGCGCGCCCAAAACCACGAACGCCGCCGCGCCCGAGACCGACGGCATGATGAAATTTAAAACCCCCGCGATGAAAACGATCGACGCGGTGGCGGAATTTTTCAAAGTGGATAAATTCTACACTATCAAAGCGGTGATCAAAAAAGCGCTATACGAGGATCGCAGCGAGATAGTAGCGTTTTTTATCCGCGGCTGCGACGAGCTGCAAGAGACCAAGGCGCAAAACGCCTGCGGTGCGCTGGAGCTAATCGATGCCAGCGAGGAGGAGATCGCGCGAGCTGGCTTTACGGCGGGCTTTTGCGGACCTTTCGGGCTCGGCGAAGGGGCGAAATTTTACATCGATGCCGAGCTTAAAGGAGTGCGCGAGATGATCGCGGGCGCGAACGAGCCGGATTACCACTACGTGGGCGCTAGCGTGATAAATTTTAATGAATCGCGCTTTGCGGATCTAGCCGCCGTGGGCGCGGGCGATGCATGTCCGTGCTGCGGCGGCGAGCTTAGCATCACAAAAGGCATCGAGGTGGGTCATATCTTTCAGCTCGGCACGCGATATTCCGAGCCAATGGGAGCGCGATTTTTGGACGCAAACGGCAAGGCGCAGCCGTTTTTGATGGGTTGCTACGGCATCGGCGCAAGCCGCCTTATCGCCGTGGCGATCGAAAGCAGTCACGACGAGCGAGGCTGCGTGTGGCCGCGCGAGCTGGCGCCTTTCGAGCTTGAGATCATCATCTCAAATCATAAAGACGCGGCGGCGGTAGAATTTGCCGAAAAACTATACGAGCAGTGCCACGAGCGCGGCATCCGCGTGCTACTGGACGATCGCGCGGAGCGCTTCGGCGTGAAGATGAACGACTTTGAGTTGATGGGTTTTCCGTAT
>ERZ773054.1427-NODE-1427-length-14479-cov-15.070854_pt1 | contig 14479 bp, 3 predicted proteins | sample MGYA00580630_ERZ773054 | MGnify/ENA primary metagenome ERZ773054 (study PRJEB29015, sample SAMEA2737994) | human oral metagenome | biome: human oral; feature: human-associated habitat; material: dental | place: China | collected 2115 ... | reverse complement strand
TAATTTTCTGATAAATTTTCTAAAAAATTATTCAATAATTGGTAATAATATGGTCCTTGATTTTTTAATTCTTCCATATCTTTTTCTGCTTCAGAGCCTGCACTTATTAAATATAAATTTTCATTTAGCATTTCAGGTTGGAAGCTATTTGCTCTTTCAAGTAAGTAATCTCCCAATGAAAAATTTAATTCATTTACATTTACTCCAAAATTTGTGGAAAGATTAAGTTGTGGATCCGTATCTACTGCCAAAGTTTTTAATCCCTGTTTTGCAAAATAGTGTGCTAAATTGAAAACAGTTGTTGTTTTACCACAACCACCCTTGTTATTTACAATTGATATTTTTTTCATAATATCCTCCCCGAAATATATTTATCCTTTATTTTCAGTATAACACTATTTATGAAAAAAGCAAATTTTTTGTTTGTCAGTCACGACTGACAAACTGAATATATAATAATTTTCCCCTATTATTTTTTTATAATCAAATCCTCCGCCAACTCGATTATTTCTTGTGTAAAATCATTTTCATCAATGTTATAAATGGCTTTTAATTGCATATTCATATTTTTTATCTCCTCTATTTTTTGAGGATATTTTTCAGTTAATTTTTTAAATTGTATCTTATCTTTTAGTCCTGTATATATCGCTTCCAAATTTTCTATTGCTTCTGTATTTTCATTAATTTTATCCCAAATTTTTTCTCTTAAAGTTTTTTCTTTTTCTATTTTAGGAGGAGCTTCAACTATTCTTGTTTTTCTTTCTGAAACTACCCTTGTTTCTTCTTTCTTTTTTGGTTTTCTAGGTTTGCTCAAAGGAATTGGATTATTATTATCTTCTTCAGTAACTGCTACAATATCTACTTTTTTCTCAGTAGAGAATTTAAACTCAAATCCAGTAACTCGGCTTCTTCCCCGTCCACCAGAAAAACCATATTTTTTTTCAATTTTCAAATTGTATTTTTCTCCTAACTCTCTCATAATTGGCTTTAAAACACGAGTATCAATATTAGTTATCTTATAATTTTCAGGAATATCCATCAAATACCTAAATTCATCAATACTACATCTCCAAAATCCTGTTTTTCTAAATTGTTTCATTCTACGATAAAATTCTTTTACATAACTAGACTTTAAATTCACAAATTCTTCTAACTCAAATCTAGTCCACTCTTTATTAAAATCATTAAGTAAAAATCTAAAATCCTCATTTAAAGAAATCATTAATATCTGTTCATCTAAATTTATTTTAAAAGTTTTAAAAATTGCCATTTGTACAATTGTATTATTTTCTCTGTATGTATAGTTCAATGATAATAATTTTTTATTAACATTCATAATCGTGTTAGTAAATTCTTTTACAGTCATATTTTTTTCAAGCATTATTAATTTTTTCAATTCATAAAAAGAGTATTCAATAACATCTGTACCTTTCTCTTTAAGTTTATGAAAAAACGTTACTAATAAATTTAATTCTTCTGACGAAAAGTTTCTTAATGCCTGATTATTAAAATCATTATTATATTTCACAATCTCATTTCCCATTTAAAATTCCTCCTCAAAAATCATTATACCATATTAAAAATAACACTTCAATAAAAATGTTGTTTTTAATCTCCCAAAACGATACTTTTAATTCCCAAAATGTTATTTTTAATCTCCCAAAACGATACTTTTAATTCCCAAAATGTTATTTTAATCTCCCAAAATGATACTTTTATTAGCTCTCAAACTTAATATTTATAAGTGTTTGTGGACACCTAAAAGATAAAAAATATTTTAAAAGATATAAAAATCTTTTAAAATATTTTTTTAAAAGAATTGATTTTTAAATTTTTCTTTGTTACAAAAAGTTCCCTTATGAATAATTCCTTCATTTTTAGCACATTCAAAATTTTAATAATCCATATTCGTAAAATGTCGTTTTTAATATACCAAAAAAGTATTTGAATTTTGAATAAAAATTAAAATATCTAAGTAAGTGTTCCTTATTAAAAAAATCTAAATTTTCAATATAAGCCTTCCTAAACAATTTTTTCTTCCTATTCAACCTTCCATATCAAAAAATTTTTTAACGATAAATTTAACCTCTTTCTGATGCTCTCAAATATATTTTTAAAATACATTGACAGACTTATCAGAATAAATTTCATATTCTTTAGAATTTGCTTATCATTTCGCACGCGTGCGAAATGATATTCAATGTGAGATAGAGAAGCAATGTTTTAATTAATAATAAAATCTGTTTTTTCAAAAATTTTCAAGCTGAAAAAAATAACATAAATTCATATAAGACTTTTTAACTGTTTTGTTAAAGACTACAGTTATTCTTTCTCATAAAATTTATTTTATGCAGGCAGTGTTTTCTGTTTAACAGGGAAACACACAAGCGTGCCTTTAAAAAAATGAAAAATTTACATAAAAACTTTTGATGAAAAAAACATCATCTATAACTTTCGAAAATTTAGAAAAAATAACATTGCTTCTAATTTATCCATAAATTAGTTTTAAACGATTTTTTTATTTCAGACAGGGGAATAGTCAAAAAAGTTTTTTCATGACAAATTTGATCTCTTTATGCTCCTCTGAGAACCTTTTTGATAATAGTTCTGTCTTAAAATTCTAATTTTAATTCGAAATACACTTTCTTATGCAACCTTGACTTTTTTTTTAATTTATGTTAGTATACTTTAATCTTTTATTAAAAAGGAGGTAGATTTTGGGATATAAGAAAATAATAATTTTGGGTACATTTTTGCTTGCAAATCTTGCCTTTCCAGCTCCAGTCAATGAGGCTAACAGAATCATTGATATTCAGCAGAGACAGCTTGAACAGGAAAGAGTCAGGCAGCAGCAGGAGAAAATGCAGAAGGAGTTTGAGAATACAAAGTTTGACAGCCCTAAGCCTCAGATTGATAAGGATATTGAAAATAGTAACTTGAATTCTAATAAATTCTTAATTAAATCAGTCAATATAAAAGACAATGACAGGCTGCTGTCTCAAAGGGAAAAAAATAAAATTATTGGAAAATATGTTTATCTTGAACTTAGTTCCAATGACATCAGAAACCTTCTTACAGATCTTACAAACAAGTTAATTTCTAAAGGATATACTACATCTGTTGTAAACTTCGATAGGAATAATGACCTGACTACTGGAACTTTAAATCTGGAAATTGTTGCAGGAAAAATCGAGGATATTAAAATTAATTCGGGCAATGGACTTGATAAGTACAAGGAATTTTTTATGTTCCCTAAAAATAAAGGGAAAATCCTTAATATCAGGGATATTGACACGGCAACTGACAACTTTAACTCAATCAATGCCAACAATATGACTATGGAAGTTCTTCCTGGAAGAAAGGAAAACTATTCAAGAATTGAAGTAAAAAATAGATTAAAGAATAAATATACTGTCGGAATCTTAGCTAACAACTATGGGGACAGCAAGCAGAATGGAATATGGAGAAGAGGTATCAACCTTAATATTGACAGCCCTCTTGGAATAGGGGACAACTTCTATTTTACATATATGACCGTTCCTAAAAAAGACCCCAACAGAAGCTGGAAAAAGACTGTTGAACAGTTACAGCCAGGAGAAATTTTACCAATCGGGCCGACTGGATATGATCCTTTAAAAGGGGACACATTGCCATATAAAAGACGGCTTGATATGTTTAATTTTGGATATACAATGAAATTCAGGACTTACACCTTAAAACTTAATTCAAGTAAAAGTATTCAGGAAAGCAGCTTTTATTCAGCAAATACTGTATATGATATGTATTCAAATAGCCATACGTTATCTGCCGATCTGGAAAAAATACTGTTCAGAAATCAGAAAAGCAAGGTTAGCCTTGATTTAGGGATTAAGAGAAAACATAATCAGAGCTATCTTGAAAAGTCTGTATTATCTGACAGAAAACTTGCTGTTGGTACAGTAAGCCTTAATGCTACAACTTCACTTTTCGGAGGGATTTTTGGAAGCTCTTTCGGATATGAGAGAGGACTTAAAATATTTCATGCCGAAAGGAACAGCGGAAAGATAGATACTACGCCAAAGGCGCAGTTCCATAAATACAATATGAACCTTAGCTACTACAAGCCCATAACGAACAAGCTTGTATACAGGGCAAATGTTAACGGAAGCTATTCAAATGATGTGCTTTATGGAAGTGAAAGACAGACAATAGGCGGTGTTGGAAGTGTAGGGGGCTACCATACAAGGGAGTCCATTCAAGGAGACAAGGCTATAGAAGTCAGCAATGAGATTGCATACAATATTCCAGTTAAGAAATTTGCGGTCGTTTCCCCATATGTTAATTATGGATACGGGGCTGCAAAGTATAATAGGGATAAATCTAAATACAGAACTGGATATGTAACTGGAATGACGGCTGGAATCAGGTTTGATACAAAAATCTTTGATTTTGACTTTGGATATGCAAGACCAATGTCGCATTCAAACTATTTAAGTCCTAAGAAGCAGGAAATGTATTTTAGTGGCTCTTTGAAAGTAAGTTTTTAGATAATAACTCAAAATAGAAATAATAAAAAATTTCAAATTGTAATCAGTAAAGATATCGAAAGGAGATGAATGGATGAAAGAAAAAAGCAAGATATTACGTAAGCTGACTGCAGCGCTTCTTCTAAACGTATTCAGCTTCAACATTCTTGCCGACGGACTTCAGGTTGACCCTAATTCAAGGTACAACACAAGCCTTGACAGGTCTCAGAATGGCGTGCCTGTCGTTAATATTTCCACTCCGAATGGCCGTGGTGTAAGTATTAACGAGTTTTTAGAGTACAACGTGGGACGTGAGGGGCAGGTTCTTAACAATGCCGACAACATAGGTAGAAGCCATCTCGCAGGAATCATCAATGCAAATCCAAATCTTGGGCCAAATCAGGCCGCAAATCTTATTCTGCTTCAGGTAAATGGAGCAAACAGATCGCAAATTGAGGGATATATCGAGGCTCTCAGCAGACAAAAGGTAAATGTAATTTTAAGCAATGAAAATGGAATATATTTAAACGGCGCAGGAACAATCAACATAAAGAACTTTATCCCTACAACTGGAAAAGTTAAGCTAAAGGACGGGGATATAATCGGAATTGACGTCGAAAAGGGAAGAGTTGTTATTGGGGCTAATGGCTTTGATGCGACCAATACCGATTATGTAAACGTTATTGCAAAGGCTATGGAATTACAGGGAAATCTTGTTGGAAACAAGGTTGATGTAACTCTGGGGGAAAATACTGTTGACTCTAACGGAGCTGTAGCTTCAAAGAATGGCATAAACTCAGTTGCAATTGATGCAAGCAACCTTGGATCAATGTATGCCGGGCAGATAAAGATAGTAAGCACGGACAAGGGGGCAGGGGTAAACTCCAATGGACTTATCTACTCAAGGGACACAAAGCTTGAGATTACAGCTGACGGGAAAATCAATGTCGCAAAGATTAAAGGAGACGGCATTGAAATAAACGGGACTGAGTATGCCCAAAGTGAGCTTGCAAGCTCTGACAAGGGGATTAATATTAATGCGGCTAAAATAAAGCTGGATGGGGAGACTCAGGCAAATGAGGACATTAACCTTAATGGGAATGTTGAGAACAAGTCCAACATATACACAGGTGGAAACCTGAATACGCTTGACATGATAAATTCAGGAAATATCAACGCTTCAGGGAACATAACGGCAAAGGATTTTAAAAACTCTCTTGCGGCAGTTCTTTCAGGAGGAAGCTTTAATGTAAGGAACTTGGATAATTCTGGGAATATACAGGTTTCAGGAATTACAGACATTAACGGGAAATTTGATAACACAGGAGCATTGACTTCTGTTAAGCGTATTTCAGTCTTAGGAAACGTAAGCAGTACAGGAAATATTTTGACAAATGAGGATTTAACGGCTAAAAATACGGTAACATCAGGAGCAATTGCAGCTAAAAATTTAAGAGTGGATAACCTGGCTAATGATGGGAAAATAAGCACAAATGGCGAATTAACTGCAAAAGATGTGAAGAATACTGGCGATATTCTGTCATCAGGCAGAATTTCAGGAAGTAGCCTTGTCACTTCAGGAAAGGTTCAGACTAATGAAACACTTGATATTAATGGGTTTCTTGACAACAGCGGAACAGTTGGGGCTTCAAAGGATATATCAGTTGCCGGGAACGTATTGAATTCAGGGGAAATCCTTACTAATGGAGATTTTACTTCAAGAAATATGGACACTTCAGGAACTGTAGTATCAAATAACTTAAGAACTGGAAACCTTAAAAATGATGGAAAAATCGTAGCCAACAAGGATTTAACGGCTAAAAATGTTTCAAGTACTGGGGATATTACCGTTGTCGGTAAAATTTCAGCTGACAGCCTAAAATCTTCAGGAGCTTTAAGAACCAACGAGGATCTTTCTATTAATGGAAGGTTTGACAATGACGGGACAGTCGAAACTTCAAAGAATGTAGCTGTTTCAGGAGATATTAGCAATAATGGGAAAATAATTGCAGGCGGTAATTTAAGCGGTAGGAATACTGTTTCAGCTGGAGTTATCTCTTCAAGAAATGTAAATGTTGATGACTTGAAGAATGACGGAAAGATTACCGCAGGGGAAAATATTACTGCTAGGAAAGTAACAAATACTGGAGATATTGCGGCAGTTGGAACAGTCTCAAGTGACGATATGTCAACTTCAGGAACTGTAAAGGCAAACAAGACAATTACAGTTTCAGGAAAGCTTGAGAATGACGGGGTAGTTGAAACTGCTGAAGATGTGAAGGTGTCCGGGAATATAAGAAATACTGGAAGGATTGCTTCAAATGGTAACTTAACTGGTAAAGATATAGCTACTTCAGGTACAATTTCTTCAAAAAACGTAACAGCTGGAAATCTTCAGAATGATGGTAAAATCATTGCAAATGGGGACTTAAAGGCAAAAAATGTTAAGAATACTAAGGATATTACAGCTGTTGGGACAGTTTCATCTGATGACCTGGTAACGTCAGGGAATGTAAGGGCAAACGGAAAAATCACAGTTTCAGGAAAGCTGGAGAACAGCGGGGCTGTTGAAACTTCCAAGAACATATCAGTTGCAGGAAACATTAAGAATGATGGAAGAATTGCGGCAAATGAGGACCTTGCAGGGAAGAATACTGAAAACAATGGAAATATCTATGTCAAGAATCTGGAAGTTAATAACTTAAAGAATACTGGAAAAGTTGAAGGCGTGAACCTGAAGACTGACGATATTGCAAACAGCGGAGATATTACGGCGATTGGCAAGGTTTCAAGTGGAAACATTGACAATTCAGGAAAGCTGCTTGCCAATGATACAATTAGTGCCAAGAATATAAAAAATGCCACTAGTTCCAGCAAAATTGCGTCTGGAAAAGGTATAACTGGAGAAAGAATTGAAAACTCTGGAACATTTGCCACAAATGGGGATATTAAGGCAATAAGCTCGCTTGTGAACAGCGGCACAGTTGATGGTAAGGGAATTGATATTTTAGGAGCTGACTTTGTAAATTCAGGAAAGATAAATGCTGACAATATTAAAGCTAACGTAACTAATACAAGAAATGACGGATTTATCTATTCAGGAAATGATATTGCTTTGACTACAGGCACTTTAATCAACACTAAGGAAATTACTGCAGTCAATAATGTAAACGCCGCAAATGCGAATGTTACAAATAGCGGAAAGATTGCCTCAAATAACAGGGTTCTGCTTGACAATTCAGCGATTACAAACACTGGGGAAATTTTATCAGGCGAAATATTGATGAGAAATGCTCAAAGATTTGATAATACTGGAACAATCAAGGGGAACAATGTTGAGCTTGGCGTTAATCAGAATATCAACCTTACTGGGAATCTTCACGGACAGCATAGGCTTAAGATTTCAGCAAACAACATTGCAAACAATGGTAACACTACTGGAACTGGCCTAATCGAGATTAACTCAAATGACTTTACGAACAACAGGGAACTTGCTTCCGATACAGTTATCATAAATGGCCGTGGGGAAGTAGTCAACAACAGCATGATTACTGGAAATAACGGAAAGATTTCAGGAAGAAATATCACAAATAACGATTTAGTTGCATTTGAGAACGCTCTTGAAATGAATGCACAGGGCAAGGTTCAGAATAACAAGGGGAAAGCCATCTATGGTGGGCAGGCTCTTGCTATAAGGGCAAATGAGATAATGAATGATGAGGCTGAAATACTTGGTGGAAACATGGATCTTAATGCTGCAAAAATAACAAACAATGTGGCTACAATCCAGTCAACAGGAAATATTACAATTACTTCCAGCGATTTTCAGAACATTGGTAGAGTTTCTAACTTAGGGAATTATGAGAAGTATTACGAAACTTGGGATAATAGAAGATTGTCCGAAGCTGATGTTCTTAATGGATGGATAGTTACTGAACCTAATTTTCAGCATAGAAGCAGTAGCGGAAGCAGTGTAAAAAGACATCAGAGAAGCTGGCTTGAGAGCATGATTACAAAACATTCTGGAAATTCTCTGCTGTTTTCTCGGTACGCTGATCTTGCAAGAGCAAAATTAGGACAGAGAGGAAAGCTTACTAGAACAAATACTCCGGAAGTGCCTGGAAATACTTTGACCGGAAAAATAGAAAGCAGGGCAACGACAGAGTATGGTAAGATTTTAGCAAGTGGAAATATCACAATAAATTCAGCTAATTTCAAGAACAGGGACAGCATAATTTCAGGAGGAGGCCTAGTCAATGTTAATGCAACTAATTTTGAAAATTCTGTAACGTTAGGAAATGCAGTACAGTTAAAGAATGGACAGGAAAAGCTGTATTTAACATACAGGCACGGAAGCAGAAAAAGATCTGCAAATGGGACTTACAACAGATATTTGGAGAATGGAGGCATTGGATATGAGAGCGGACAGCCTTCCATCATCGAAGGGGCAGTAGTAAGCATAAATGCTCCAAATATCATAAAAAATCCTATTGAAGCTGGAAATGGTAAAGTATTAAATAATGGCGGAGCGACTGGCAGAGCCTTGATTTCTTCAACTTCAGTTGGAGTGAATAAAGGGACAAGTTCTGCCAACGGTCAGGTTCAGGCTGCAGGAAATACCTTGCTATCTAAAGTAAACAGCAGCTTTAACGGAAATTCACAGATTAATGGAAGCTCAAATTTAAATAGCCCAATAAACAGCACATTTAACATGGCTGTTCAGATTGCAGGTAACAATTCAGGGATTAAGGATATTAAGAATACCGGAAGAATAGACGTAAATCCAATACTTTCAAGTGCAATGTTTACAACAAATATGAATCCAAGTTCTAAATATTTGCTGGAAACTAGAAGCAAATACATCAGTCTTGGCCAATATTTTGGAAGCGACTACTTCACTTCAAGAGTTGGCTATTCCGAAATATGGGACAGAACCAGACGGCTTGGAGATGCATATTATGAAAACCAGTTATTAACTAGATCATTAGCTGAAAAGCTGGGAACTTCATTCATAAATGGAAAATCTAATCAGGAGCTGATCCAGTCAATGATGGACAATGCCGCAACTGAAGGCGCAAGGCTTGGACTTACAGTAGGGCAGGAACTGACTCAGGAACAGATAAATAACTTGAATGAGGATATTGTCTGGTATGTGACAAAAAATGTAAACGGTGTTGAAGTTCTTGCTCCGCAAGTTTATTTAAGCAGCAAGACTAGGGAAAGCATAAGCGATGATACGAGAAACAGGGTTGGCGGAATAAACGGAACTTATGTCAAGACCAAGGATTTTGTAAATGATGGTACAAAGTGGGGTAATGGCGGAGTTACCTATGTTGAAGCGAATACTGTAAGAAATGAGACGACTAACAACCTGCTTTCAGAAATTTCAGGAGACAAGACATATATAAATTCTGTTGGAAATATTGAAAATATCGGCGGACGGATTAACGGTGAAGAGGCGGTTGCCCTGATTTCTGAAAAGGGGAATGTGATTAACAATACCACAAAAAGAACAACTGGATTTAACTATGGGGAGTACGATAAATCTCAGCGTGAGGAAATAGCCTCAATTGGTGGAATCACTTCAAAAGGCACAACTTTCATCAAGGCTGACAGCTATAACTCTGTAGGCGGAATGCTAAAGACTGATCATCTGGCACTTGATGTAAACAGCTTCAATGCAAGCGCATTATCATTATCAGGGCAGAGCACGCTTGGAATAAGCGGAAACAACTATTCAAAATATTCAGAAACAACACATTTTGGCGGTGGAGCAGTTGCAAATTCAGCAGAAGGAAGAATTGGAAACCTTAATCTAAGAGGCTCATCATTCATAGCTGAAGATACGACAGGGCTTGCAGTTGGAAATGTAAGGGCTGAATCAGTAATTAACACCTATGATACTGAATCAAGACAAAGTAACAAAAGCACTTTTGCATCAAGCAGCAATTACGTAAAATCTCAACAGGAAGAAAACGTGGCAAGCAACTTGCAGCTTGGAAAGAATGCTGTAATCACAGGAAATGTTGAAGGGATAGGAAGCAACATTGTTCTTGGAGAAAATACTTTTGTAGGCGGAAAAGTTACAACGGACTCAAGGGAACTGCACAACAGCTACTACGAAAAGAACAAGAGCAAAGGATTTACTGGCGGAGTAAGCCACGGCACAATTTCAGCAGGATATGGAAAATCGCAAAGTACATATGATGAAAAGAGTACAATAAATGCAAAATCAAACTTGCAAGTTGGAGATGGCTCAGTATTAAACAGAGGTGCAGAAATTACAGCCACAAACTTTGAATATGGAAACATCCAGATCAATAACGGCGATGTAAAATATGGTGCAAGAATTGACACAAGGGATGTGCATACTTCAAGCAAGAGCAGCGGCTTCACAATCTCAGCGGGAATAAACAGCCCAGCATTAGACAGGGCAAAACAAGTTGGCCAAGCTGTAAGTCAAATTAAGAATGGCGATACGGCAGGCGGAGCTATGGAAGCGATAAATGCTGCAACTGGTACAATTAAAGGACTTGCAGACAATCAAGGGACAAGACAGACAAACTATGTAAATGGAAGCGTCGGTGCAAAAGGGGCAAGAGATGCCATGGCAAACAACAACTTCTACGCCAACATCGGAGTAAACGCTGGATTTACACGTTCAAGAAGCAACACAAATTCCCATACTGAAGGTGCGTCCGTAACAACATTAAAGCCAATGAATGAAAATTCAAGCATTACTTACAATAATGTAAACAACATAACGTATCAGGGAACACAGGCTCAGGGTGGAACATTCATCTACAACAACGTGGCAAATATTCAGAAAGAAGCTGTGGAACTTCATAACAGCTACAGCTCAAGCAGTTCAAGCAGGGGAATAAGTGCAGGAGCGACAATTGGCTATGGACATAAAATACAGACTACTGGAAATGGCGGAAGCATTTCAGCTAGCCAAAGCAACCAGAATACAGTTGAAACTGTCTATGCAAACGGAAACTTTAAGAATGTAAATGAAGTTCACAACAATACAGGATCAATGGTATTAAACGGCTTTAACCAGGAAGGCGGAAAAGTAACTGGAAATATTGGAAAAGTGGAAGTTATTTCAAGACAGAATACAAGCACAACAACTGGAAGTTCAAGCGGAATGAGTCTTGGAATAAGTGCAAACGGAGTGCCAAGCTCTGTAAACATAAGCGGAAGCAGAACAAATGGAGATAGAGCATTCGTAGACAACCAAAGCACATTCATTGTCGGAGAAGGGAGCAGTCTTCACGTTGGAACGCTTGAAAATACAGGAGCTGTGATTGGAAAAGAAGGGAACTCCACATTCAAGATTGACAGTTATGTTGGAAAAGATATTCAGAATCACGACACAATGAAGACAACAGGCGGATCAATTGGAATCTCAACAGGAAAACCGAGAATTACAAATGTTGGATTTAATCAGGACAGCAGGGACAAGCAAGGAATCACAAGAAATACAGTAGTTGGAGATGTTGAGATAGGAGAAACTTCTGGAAGTCCAATAAACAGGGATTTAGGAAAAGCCAATGAAATAACGAAAGATACTCACAACAGTACAAATATCAATGTTGAGAGCCAGACCATTGAAGCAATAACAAATCCGATGGAATATAGAAAAAAAATAGAGATTTTAATTTCTGAAATAAAAGAAAATTTTAGTTTTAATAACAATACTAAATTTACAGTAGTTCAATTACCAGATCCAAATTATTCAGAACAGTTATCTGATGAAATTATTAGTTATGATGGAGAAAATAAATTTCTGTATGGAAATTATAGTGATGGTAGAAGTGTTTATGGAGAAGATGTATCAAGTATTATTCATAAAGTTGAAGATATAAAGAGTGGTAAAATTTCAGAAAATGATGTATTTGTTATCATTAAAGGTAAAAAATATTTTATTTATCTTGATGATGCACACTATGATATTTTAAATGAAGTAAGTAAATATTCAAGTAGAAAAGACAATAATTTTGAATATGGTGGAGTAATTTATAAAGTCACGGATGGCACCAAAGTAGGATATATGTATACTCCTGCAAATAGAGATAAGGGAGTTTCAGTAGATTTAGGATTAGCAGTAAAAAATTACGTTAATCCTCTTCAAAAATCTTTAGATAAACAAGTTAAAATAGAAATTGTTGCAGGTTATCATAGTCATGGTGCTTCTTATAATTTATATTTTGATGAAAATATACAAGGTTATAACGTTACTACAGGGGATGGAAAAACGATATCACCTGGTAGTAAAAAATCAGCAAATTATTTTTCTTTAATTCCTTTGCCACATATTCCTAACGAGACTAATGAATATTTATTGGAAAAAAGAGTTGTTTCGGATACATTATATACGTATTATAATAATCGAGAATTATCAGTAGTTACTCCTAGAAAAATCGGAAGGAATGATACAGATATTATAAAACCTAGTATTTGGATATTTACTCCTACAGACATTATAAATCATAGGGGAACTTTAAAATATCTTGGTGTTTCAGATGATTATAGAAATCCATTAAATAAAGATAGATTTTCAACTGAAGGTGGAACAGAAGCTGTACCAAATATTATATTTAATAATCAGTTTCATGATTTAAATATAATCAAAAGTTGGAATAAGGAGATGGAAAAAAGAATAAGAGGTGATTAGGTTGAAAAAAAATATTTTTATTTTAATATTAGCTATTAACAGTTTTATTTTCTCTAAAAATTTAGGCTACATTATTAAAGATGATATCATAGTTTATAGAGAAGAAATTGAAGGTGCTAAAAAAGAATACGAATTACCATTTATTAATAAGGAAAGTTTTGAAATAATTAATGATATTTATGCTAGGGATAATATAAGTGCTTTTTATAAAGGAAAGAGAATAAATTTTTCTGATTCAAAGACATTTACGGTATTATCACAAAATATAGCTAAAGATAAATATAGAATTTTTTATAATGGTGAGATTTTGAGTAATAATTTGAACACAAAGGATATAGAATTAGTCAATAAATATTATATAAAAGATAAATACTATTATTATGGAATTAATGAATATAAAAGTAAAGATTATTCAGTTTATGGAAAAAATTTTAATAATAAAAATTTAGCAAAAATAACAAATAGAATAAAGATAAATTCAGATATGAAAATACAAGATGAATATTTAATTTCAAAAGAAAATATTTATTATTTAGGTAAAAAAATAGATAATATTGACTTGAACACTTTTCAAAATTTAAAATATGGAATATCAAAAGATAAAGATAATATTTACTTTAATGGAATTAATATAAAATTTTTAAATGGAATTGAACTAAAAGACAAAGATTTAAAAAATGTTGGCGAAAACTATTTTAGAAATAAAAATAATATTTATATTGTTACTGATTCTGATATAGATAATGAATTTTGGATTTATAAACTTAATTTAAGTTCTGATTTATTAGATTTTAAGGTAATTTCAAAAGATTATTTTATAAATAATGGAATAGGTTATTATAAAACTAATCAAATTGGAAAAATTGATAAGGAAACTTTTAAAATAATCAGAGATAAGTATTCAAAAGATAAAAATAATATCTATTTTGAAAATAAAATTATAAAAAATGTTGATAAAAATACATTTGAGATTTTAGGCTATGATTATTCAAAAGATAGAAATAATGTTTACTACCGTGATAAAATTTATTTAAATTTTATTCCTAAAAAAATTCAAGTAATTGATAAAATATTTTTAGTTACAGATGATAAAGTATATTTTAAATCTGACAAGAAGTCAGAAATAGAAAAAGATTTTTTTAAAATAATAGATGATAATTTTATTGCAATAAATGATGAAATTTACTATTTTATATTTGATGGTGGACTTCACAGTTTTAGAGTAGAAAACTCAAAAAAATTTAGGAATATAGGTTTTAATTATTATTCTGATGATAGTAATATTTATTATTAT
>ERZ773054.1425-NODE-1425-length-14494-cov-29.444491_pt1 | contig 14494 bp, 15 predicted proteins | sample MGYA00580630_ERZ773054 | MGnify/ENA primary metagenome ERZ773054 (study PRJEB29015, sample SAMEA2737994) | human oral metagenome | biome: human oral; feature: human-associated habitat; material: dental | place: China | collected 2115 ... | reverse complement strand
CAAAGACAGTTACACCGTTTGCCAAGGCATTTTCACCAAGACTAGCAGTTGACATTCCTGAGTTAGCCAAGAGGAAGAAGACCGCACCTGACGCAAGGAAAGCTCCAACCACTTGTCCAAGGATGTAGTTTACAAGCTCTGAAGATGACAAGCGTTTGTTTACAAACATAGCGATCGAAACAGCTGGGTTCAAGTGAGCACCTGAAACAGTTCCGATTGAGAAAGCTGCGACTACGATTGCCAAACCAAAGGCAAAAGCAATTCCAAGGTGTCCAAGACCTTCAACACCATTTCCAAAAACAACTGCTCCTGTTCCGATGAACACAAGCATAAAAGTACCAATTAATTCAGCGACAAATTTTTTCATGATAAGTCTCCTTTTTTTCAAAACTATGTATCAGTTTACCAAAACAAATGAGCGGATTCAAGAAAAGTGACTTGGAAATTTTTGTTGAGGCTTCATTTGAAGCCTGTTATACAATAGAGGCATTTATTTGAAACATTTTTTTCAAAGGTGTATACTATTAGTATAGCGTTGATGGGGGTTTCAAGAATCGTTATCAAGGCTCATTTATAAACCTTTGCTGTCCTTTCATAGGACATTTGAACGGTATCGCTGATACCAAGGAGGAATCATATGTCTAAAGTTGCTATTGTCACAGGTGCAGGTCAAGGAATTGGTTTTGCAATTGCAAAACGTTTGGTCCAAGATGGCTTTAAAGTAGGAGTCTTAGACTACAATCCAGAAACGGCTGAAAAAGCTGTTGCCGAATTATCAGCTGAAAATGCTTTTGCTGTCGTAGCAGATGTCTCAAAACAAGCAGAAGTTGCCCAAGCATTTCAAAAGGTTGTTGACCATTTTGGTGACTTGAATGTTGTCGTAAATAACGCCGGTGTCGCCCCAACTACTCCTCTTGATACGATTACAGAAGAACAATTTACACGTACATTCGGTATTAACGTCGGTGGGGTGATTTGGGGTTCCCAAGCTGCTCAAGCTCAATTTAAAGCACTTGGTCACGGTGGTAAAATTATCAACGCAACCTCTCAAGCAGGTGTCGTCGGAAATCCTAATCTGACAGTTTATGGTGGTACAAAATTTGCTGTTCGTGGAATTACACAAACATTGGCACAAGATTTGGCAGACTCAGGCATTACTGTCAATGCCTACGCACCAGGTATCGTAAAAACCCCAATGATGTACGATATTGCTCACCAAGTTGGGAAAAATGCTGGAAAAGATGACGAATGGGGAATGCAGACATTCGCAAAAGATATTACCTTGAAACGTCTATCTGAACCAGAAGATGTGGCTGCAGCTGTCAGCTTCCTTGCTGGACCAGATTCAAACTACATCACAGGTCAAACCATTATCGTTGATGGTGGTATGCAATTCCATTAAGATACATAAAAAGAGGTTGGGATAAATATCCAACCTCTTTTACTATCTGCACCATTTCGATTTCAACACTTTTTCAAAACGATTAGCTAAACTATTAGAAGAACTTCCCATACAGTAACCGTATAAAATTTAATAGTGAAAAGATTGAATGATTTTTTTCAAGTCATCTTGTAAAAGATTATGACAGTCTAGTTGAAGGTAAATTTCCAGCAAACAAGATCTGAAATTAGAAAATTTATGGAAATCGTTTGCTTCTTTCAGGGGAAATTCGACTGTTTGCAGCCAAGCAGTGAATAGAGACGGTTCGATTTTCCCTCGTAAGATTGGTTCATAAAACGCTCTGGCTAACCGCCAATCTTCATCATTTGTAAAACGAATCTCAACACGTTTAAAGATTTTCCCAATGATTTCAAATGCTTCGGCTATATCTGACTTTGGAAAACTAGGATGGCATATAACTTCCGTCAAGAGATCACCACCATGCGCAAAAGCGTGAACCCAACCATACTGACTTGAAAAACCAGTTGTATCCTTTTCTTTTGAAAGATAGTGCAAGCCTTGATTTAGCATGGTAGCCCTGATAGGAGAAGACAACTGCTGGTAATAAAGCGACTCCTTAGTACCATCGCAGGACAGTAGATTGGCATAAATGAGTGCCCTAAAAGAACGTTTAAGAGCTGAAATTCCTCTACTATCCATCTCTTTGTATAGACCTTCATCAGATGAGACTTCTTCTGCGATAAAATGAAACTGATCAAGGGTAAACAACTCTTCTTGAAGGCCCCTGGCTAAACTCGTAAAAACAAGTTCGTCTCGAATTTCTGGCGAGGGATCTCCCAAATGCTCAAGCAACCACTGAATTTCTTCTCGGCTATAGCTTGGCTTTGCTTCTGTCACTTTTCTTTGTAATTCTTGATACATCCCTAGTACCTCTACATTTCTAGTAGTTTATCAAAAAGTCATCCTTAGATGACTTTCTTTCTTATTCTGTTTTCGATGGACGTTTTCCTGCAGCAATCGCATCTGCTTCTGTCATCTCAACAACATTAGCTTTATTAGTTTTTGGAGGCATTCTATCCTTACTATACCAATAAACTTTCGCATTCCCATGGTTTGCAACATAGACAATTCTATCTTGCTGTTGGGCTTTAGTCTCAGCTTCACGTGCAATTCTTTTCTCTTCTTCTTTTTGAGAAATTAATGACTCAACTGCACCTATTCTATCAAGCAACTCTGTCTTTTTATCATTATTTTCAATCTGATTAACTGTTTCTTTAACAGACTTCACTTGACTCGCATCTTGACTTTCTTCCAATTGTTTGACTAAGGTTTCACCTTTTTCTTGCAACTCCTTTGTAGCTTTTTCTTTGGCAATTCTCTCTTCTTCTGCTTTTTCTTTAGCTTTTTTCTCTTCTTCAACTCGTTTTGCCTCCTCTATGCTAGATGAAGTATCTGTGGTTGAAGCTGTCGAAGCAGTAGATGCCGCAGTCTGCTTAGTTTCTGATTGAGAGGATGAAATTTTCTTTGTGACTGTTGGAGTTTGGAGAGAAACTACAGCAATACTGACAACGAAAAGCCCTATCATTAGATTTCTTTTTCGAATATCTGGTGCTTTCTTTACAAAATACCAAATACCAATTCCGCTCAAAACAAGATAGAGAGTAGGGAGAGCAATCAATAAAATAATGCCCAATAAGATTAGACCTATTTTGATAAAACGCATTCTTTGCGGATCTTGCTCTAGCCATTTTTTGATTCTATTCATATTATTCTCCTAAAATCTGTCTATTCCCTTACTCTCCCAGCTGGGCACTGTAGGCGATAATCTGGTCAACTGTGTCAGACAAGAATTGGATGGTATCACGGAGTGGTTTATCTGTTGAAATATCCGCTCCAATAATCATGGCTGACTCAAGCGGTGTCTTGCTACCACCTGATTTGAGGAGATTGAGCCAGTCTTCAGCTCCATTCTCGGAGTTTTTCAGATGGAGATAACCTGCTGTTGAGATGACTAGTCCTGCAGAGTAAGTGTAACTATACAAGCCCATGTAGTAGTGAGCTTGGCGCATCCAGGTCAGAGCTGCATCATCATCAATCTCAATAGCATCTCCCCAGAAGTCAGTCAAGACTTCCTTCATAATGCTGTTGAGTTTGCTTGCTCCAAAGGTCTCACCCTCTTCAATCAGTGTATAAACCTTGCGTTGGAAGGCCGCTTCCAAGAGGTGGGTGATAAAGTTATGGAAATAGGTGTCTGTCAAGCGGTGGGCAAGAGCGAATCGTTTCTGACGAGGATCGTCAGATTGATTCTCTAAGTAATCACTGAGCAGTAACTCATTGAAAGTTGACGGTGCTTCAACATAGTAGGTCGACATGTGGGCGTTGAAATAGCTTTGGTAGTTGTCAGAAAAGATGAACTGACCAGAATGCCCGATTTCGTGAATCAAGGTATAGACATCACTCAAACGACCTGTCCAGCTCATGAGAACATAAGGATGCACACGATATGGATCGGTTGCGTAACCACCTGAATCCTTGCCACTATTGGCAGCAAAGTCTACCCAGCGCTCTTCTTGATAACGAGCAACTTCCTGACAATATTCTTGTCCCAAAGGTTCTACCGATTTCATGACCAAGTCGTAGGCATCATCAATGCTAACCTCTGGGTTAAGAGCACTGTCCAAGTCTAGCTTCCAGTCTGCAAAGGTCATCTTTTCAAGACCATTCACCTTGGCAACATGCTTGAGGTATCTCTGAGCAACTGGCGCAAAGTCCTTCATGATGAGGTCAATCTGACGATCAAACATGGCACGGTCTACTTCCTGCTCAGCTAAAAGATAATCAAAAACTGAGGCATAGCCTTTCATATCTGCCAGTAGTTTTTCAGACTTGACTTGAGCTAGATAGGCTGCTGCAGCTGTATTTTGGTGCTTACGTAGCCCTTCTGAGAAGGAACGGAAGGATTTTTCACGAACCTCAGCGTCCTCGTGGTTTTGGTAGAAATTCTCATAGGTAACAAAGCTGTTTTTGTAGGTCTTGCCATGGGCTTCAAAGTCAGCCATTTCAAAGTCCCCAGCTCGCATCTTAGTGTAGATATCCTGTGGACTGTAGAAAACTTCACCGAGATTGGTCAAGGCCTTCTCCACATCTGCCCCAAGATAGTGGGCTTTTTTGATTTTGGCCTGACGAATAGCTGCCGTCAAGTGAGGCAATTCACCCAAACGGTCCAAGACTTCCTCGTCTGCTGCCACCAAGGCGTCGTCAAAGAAGGTCAAGGCTACACTGGCATCTGTTTCAAATTCCATTCCAGCTTGGGCGATATTGGCAAATTCTTCATTGCTATAGTCTGTCGTCTGAGGCATAAAAGCATAATTGCCGATATGGCTCATCTGGATATAGATTTGCTCCAATTCTGCAAAGGCCTTCTCAAAATTCTCAAAAGTGTGAAGATTGCCCTTGTAGTCACGGCTAAATTGGTTGATGTCTTCGCGAGTCTTTTCGATTGCTCGCAAGAAATCCTCACGGTCTTGGTATAGGGCTGTTAAATCCCAAAGTTCCTTTTCGGGAAATTCTGAACGGTGTTTTTGTTCCATTTTCTTCCTCTTATTTCTCTAATTCTAATAAAACACTAAGGGCTGATAAGGCGTAAAGTGGCGCTGTTTCTGCTCTTAGAATGCGAGGTCCAAGACCTGCCAAAACAGCTCCTTTGGCTTCAAAACTTTCGATTTCTGCAGGTGAGAGACCGCCTTCTGGACCAAAGATAAAGAGCATTTTGGTTCCTTTCTTGAGTTCAGTAACTGCTTGTAGGAGCGCAGCGGCTTCTCCTTCTTTAGCCGACTCTTCGTAAGCTACCACGATAGAGTTGAACTGGTCCAGTTGCGCTAGAAAATCTGCTTTCTTCTCAAAAAGAGTGATACTTGGGACCAGATTTCGTTTGCTTTGCTCGGCTGCTCCAAGGGCAATTTTTTCAAGTTTTTCAACCTTTTTGCCCAATTTCTTGCCATCCCACTTGGCGACCGACCAATCGGCAGGAAAAGCCCAGATTTGACTGGCACCGAGTTCGGTTACTTTTTGAGTGATGAACTCGAGCTTGTCCCCCTTGGGAAAGCCTGATGCGATGGTCACTTGGATGGGAAGTTCGACATTGTCAGCTAATTCTTCGAGCAATTCAAACTGACGGGCTTCCACATTTAGCACGCGCGCCAAGTGCTTGATACTGTCATCAAAGACCAAAACAACCTCATCACCTTCTTTCAGGCGCATGACCTGAAACATATGCTTGCTGGTTTCCTTGTCCTCAATGGTGACTGGCGAGGTAGCATTACCCTTGACAAAATACTGCTGCATGCTAGCCTCCAATCACACCTGAAATATCCTTGGTTTTCTTAAAGACACAGGCATTCCATTCCCCTTGAATCATGTGGGTTTCAAGGAAAAATCCAGCTGACTCAGCCGACTCGCGCACCATGTCCCACTTGTCCTTGATAATGCCACTCATGATCAGGTAGCCTTCATCCTTGACCAAGTGATAAGCATCCTCTGTCAGATGAATGAGAATATCCGCCAAGATATTAGCCACGATGACATCTGCCTCCATCTCTACCCCCTTGAGCAAATCACCTGCCGCTACATGGATGTTTTCCATACCATGGTTGAGCTCAATATTTTCCTGAGCCACACGAACTGCCACATCATCTAGGTCGTAGGCGAAGATTTCCTTGGCACCAAGCAACGAGCTGGCAATGGAGAGGACACCTGAACCTGTCCCCACATCCAGCACCGTTTCGCCACCACGGAGAACCTGCTCCAAGGCAAAGAGACTCATCTTGGTCGTCGGATGGGTTCCTGTCCCGAAGGCCATACCAGGATCTAGCTTGATAATCTTTTCTCCCGTAGTCGCCTCATAGTCTGTCCAAGATGGCACGATGGTCAAGTCATGAGTGATACGAGCTGGCTCATAGTATTTCTTCCAGTTGTCTGCCCAGTCTTCCTCAGCCAAGGCAGTCGTCCCCATCTTGACCTCACCCAAATCCATAAAATCTGTCAAGTCTGCCAAGCGAGCCTGCAAGTCTGCCTCAACCGTTGCTACATCAACCGTATCAGGATAGTAGGCTGTCACCACGATTTCTTCTTGCTGTTCCACCTCAGGGAAAATCTCACCAAAACGGTCGACATTCCCCACATAGTCCATGCTGTCTTCGATCGCAACACCTTGGGCACCTAACTCAATCAAGAGATTGGAGACCAATTCCTCTCCCTCACGCTTAACCGTTACTTTTAACTCTTGCCATGTTTCCATAATTAAGATACCAAGCCCGTAAAACACAAAGCCAAAATAGGAAATTCTCTGAAGACGCTTGGGTCTAAGAGAAGTTTATCTTTTTGGCACAGTGTTTAGGGCAAGTTCAGTTTAGAAATGTAACTGAACTATCCTTTCTATTTCTCTATGCATTTTTTCATGTATACCATATCCATGCCTTCTTTTTCAGGCTCGATATGAGTTTGACGGTAGCCATTTTTCTCATAAAAGGCGACCATCCCCGCATCCTGTAATACCGTACACAAATCCCACTGCTTAATCGTCGGAAATTCCTTTTCCAGCAAGCTTAGTCCCTCAGAACCATAACCTTTTCCTTGACACTGGGGTAAAATCGCTGCCGTTCCCAACCAAGCCTCCGTCAACTCTTCATTGGTCTGAACTCGTAAAAATCCGATATTTTCTCCCTTTTCTTTCACAAAGTAGTAATAGCTATTGGGACGCTCAACCAATTTCCACTTGATTCGTTCACAATCCTCGAGATAAGGATCATACTCATCTTGATATTTTTCATAGACAGCCTTAAAGCTAGCTCTTTGAATTGCAATTACGGTTTCTAAATCCTCTGCTCCTGCTCGGATAATCTGAATCATACTAATACCCCCAAATTCACTCTCTCAACTCGCTTCCTATGCTCTTCCACACGCTGTTTTACTGACCCTCAAATTCTTCAATCACATCCGTGTAGTGTTCTTGCATTGCGCTATGAAACTGCTGTTTAAAAATACCAAACATAAGATAATAAACAAATAGAACAATTCCTGCAAACAGTATCAAAAATAAAAAATATACTGAAAATGAAAGTGGTTGAGTATTCTCACCTTGTAAAGACAGAACATACAGTAACCCCCAGATAACAGCCATAGAAATTCCTGCTACTTTAATGCCACTTTCCCTTTGTTTTTTTAACTTTAAATATTCTATATAAATGAATGTAGCTTCTTCCCTAGAGTATTGTCCAGCTTTTAGTTTGCGTTTAACTTCCTTATTTAGTGTCGTTGTTGCAACTGCAAAAATCATTTTACTTCCTCCAAATAATCTCTCACTCTGTCCTGCAAATGAGGTACTGCCTGTTTAGAATTGAGAAATTCCTCAATAGGCATCAGTTGGTATCCCTGCCCCTCGTCTCCAAAGGTAATATTGTCAAACTGCTCTTGACTTAGCTGACCAACCATAAAGACAGACTGCCGTCCTTCAAAGAGCATGCTGGGATAGACCTTACTCCAAAGCAGGCAATCTTCAGTCAGATGAATGCCTAGTTCCTCATAAACTTCACGCGCCACACACTCAAAAGAGCTTTCGTCTCCTTCACGACCACCACCTGGCAATTCCCACATATTGGGCCAAGGAATGGTTGGTTTGTCATCACGCAAGATGGTCAGTAGCTTATCATCACATAGCAAGGCAATCTTGCAGCCTGTGAAATCAGAGAGTTCAATTTCCATGTTAGACTCCTTCGACTAATGCTTTTTCCAGCTCTGCTAACCAGTTTTCATAGTAACATTGCTCATCCTGTAGCATCCGGCTACTATTCATTTTCTGTCTAGCAATTTTCATAGCCTTGCGAGCTTGAGCTACATCATTCTTAACTTTAAATTGGTACCATGCTTGAATCATTTGCACATCTGCCATTTTTAGAGATAAAAAGGATTTGACGCTTCGATTACTTGCATATTGCTCCGCTTTTTCATTATCCCCTTCTAGCAAGGCGATTTGAAGAAGGTATAGCTGGCAAAAAGTTTCAGACAGCGAGTGTTCTGTTCTCTCTAGTAAAGATTGAAATAGCTTTTTAGCTGCCTCTAAATGATCATCCAATATAAAAACCACTCCCCGAAGAGTTTCAATACTTTCTGCAAAACTCCCTCTCGCATCCTCATCAACAGGCATGGTAAAGTCTTTCAAATCATATTCTTGAGGAGCTAGCAAGGTCTGGGCAGAATGCCTCAACACTAGGTAGGCGTATTTGGTATTTTCAGGGTGTTGTAGCAATTCCCAGATTTTCGCTCCATCGGTGATGCCGACTGGCAAAGCGTTGTTTAGGAAGAAAGATAAATTCAGAAAAATCCAAGTACCAGCAAAATACCAGCTTCTTGTCAAAACTCCAAACAATATCGCCAATAATATCAAGCTGAGATGGACCATCAAGCCTCCTGAAAGCATCAGGATGATTCTTTGATCACTTTCATCTTCTTTCAATCCAATGTACTGAGCACCAACATTTTTCAGAACGGCTGTTCGACTAAGATAAAACCTGCCTGACTTTTTGGTCAAAAGAAAATGTCCTAATCCAAAAGCCACCAGCCGATAGCCTGTCAAGTAGCCACAAAAAGCATGACCCAGCTCATGAAGAATAAAGATTAAATACATGCTTAGAAGAGCAAAGGAATAACCAAAAGTAAAGGCTAAAACTGCAGAATACCCCAACTCTGCAAATGCGATAGTGCCACAAGCAAAAGCTAGCATAATAAAGGCAAAAGCTAGCACATAAACCAAATACGTCCCAAATTTTTTCATACTACCTTCTCCAAACTCCTAGTATCTCGGATAAGGATAAAATTCTCCCTCTTCCAAGCCAACCTTTCCCTCTTCAAAGACTTCTTGGTTCCATTCCATGACAAACTCCTCTGCTTCTGGGTCTTCCAAAAAGTCCATGAGCGCATCCAGCCCAACCTCTGCAGTGTCTTTGAGGAATAGTGCAAAATAAGCTAGAAACTCACGAGAAAAACCTTTTTTAGGTAGGTAAGGGATAACTGTCAAATAGTCTTCCTCATTGACTGTTGACTTGGCAGGATTGTAGAAAAGGACTGCTTCTTCAAAGAGAATGTCGTCTGATGACACCTCTCCGTCCTCGTCCAGCATCTCTACTCCCGCAGCATTTTGCGCTTCCAACAGAAAACTCACTTCAACCGCATGATTACGCTTGTCCCAACTAATCTCAAAGTCAAAGGGAAAGTTCTTCTCCAACTCTTCCTCTAAAACATCTAAAAATCCATAAGTTGCCATTTGGTCCTCTTTCTATGCGACTCTTTAATCGCCCCGAATACTCGGAAATATGCTAAAATAGATACTACCATCTTACCACATATACATCAGAAAATCCATGTTAGAAAGGACTGCTATGCCAGACAATCTCGCGCTTCGCATGCGCCCAAAAACCATCGATCAGGTCATCGGTCAGAAGCATCTGGTCGGACCAGGAAAAATCATCCGCCGCATGGTGGAAGCCAACCGCCTGTCCTCCATGATTCTCTACGGACCTCCAGGTATCGGCAAGACCAGTATTGCCTCTGCCATCGCTGGAACGACCAAGTATGCCTTTCGGACCTTCAATGCCACTGTTGATAGTAAAAAACGCCTCCAAGAAATCGCTGAAGAAGCTAAATTTTCTGGTGGCTTGGTGCTGTTACTAGACGAGATTCATCGTCTCGATAAGACCAAGCAAGACTTCCTCTTGCCACTCTTGGAAAGTGGACTGGTCATCATGATTGGGGCTACGACTGAAAATCCTTTCTTTTCTGTCACTCCTGCTATTCGTAGCCGTGTCCAGATTTTTGAGTTGGAACCTTTGTCCAATCAAGACGTCAAAGAAGCGATTCAAATCGCTCTCACTAATCCTGAACGAGGATTTGACTTCCCAGTTGAGCTAGATGAGGATGCGCTGGATTTCATCGCAACCTCTACAAACGGAGACCTTCGCTCTGCCTTCAACTCACTGGACCTGGCTGTTCTCTCTACCCCTGAGAATGACAAGGGGATCCGCCATATCACTCTTGATATCATGGAAAATAGCCTACAAAGGAGCTATATTACTATGGACAAGGATGGGGATGGTCACTACGATGTCCTCTCAGCCCTGCAAAAGTCCATCCGTGGCTCGGATGTAGATGCCAGTCTCCACTACGCAGCCCGCTTGATTGAAGCTGGGGATCTGCCTAGCCTAGCTCGTCGCTTGACTGTTATCGCTTATGAAGATATTGGTCTGGCCAATCCTGAAGCGCAGATTCATACCGTGACTGCTCTGGATGCCGCTCAAAAGATTGGTTTCCCAGAAGCTCGCATCCTCATTGCTAATGTTGTGATTGATTTGGCCCTTTCTCCAAAATCAAACTCAGCCTATGTGGCTATGGATAAGGCACTTGCCGACCTCAAAACATCAGGCCATTTGCCTATTCCGCGACACCTGCGTGATGGTCACTACAGTGGAAGTAAAGAACTGGGAAATGCCCAAGACTATCTCTATCCTCATAACTATCCTGGAAATTGGGTCAAGCAAGACTATTTGCCAGAAAAAATCCAAAATCACCACTATTTCACCTCAGAAGATACTGGTAAATATGAACGGGCTTTAGCTCAAAGAAAGGAAGCCATCGACCGTTTGCGAAAAATCTGAAATCCTTTTCAAAAAATTGCACTTTCCTCTTGATTTTTTTTGAAAAAGTGGTATTATATAAACATAGAAACGCTGTGGTGTACGACTTCACACTTAAGTGTTGACCGACTATTTTTTGTATTATTAGGGAAACAAAAGACTTCTAACAGCGTGCAAGCCGTGTCACGCGGAAGCAGCTTCAGTTAGAGCGAGTTGCCCACCTGCTTAATTGCGCGGGTTCAATACAAATCGTGAAGGTCCGGCACCAATACAGCTTTTTCTCTTGCCTCCTTAGCTCAGTTGGTAGAGCAGTAGACTCTTAATCTATGGGTCGCAGGTTCGAGCCCTGCAGGGGGCATAGAAAGTATGACTAAGAAAGCCTATTCTGTAGGCTTTTTTACTTGCTCTGAAATCATTCTGCCCCATCATTTGCCCCACATTTTTTATTAGCAATCTTTCCAAACATCTCTTATTTGATTAAATTCTTCAAAAATTTTCTCTTCTAAAGTGTATCCATACACTTCTACTAACATCGAAATATCTCTATGCCCTAAAATTTTTGCAATAACTCCAAGGTCAAATCCTTTGTGCCAGAGGTAGCTTCCATAGGTGTGGCGTGCTCCTTTTGTCGTGATAATTGGATAAATGTTCAACTCATTTAAGAGAACACTCAAAGCTTTATTGACACTTGCAATATCTGGAACTGAATGAATATATCCAAAATGTTGAAAGATCATCCGATATCGATTTTTGATTCCTAACTCCATGTTTGCTCTTTCTTGCTCCGTTTGTAAAAGGCGCAAAATTTTGATACATTCCTCGTCTATTGGGACTATCCGAATAGACGTTTTATTTTTTGGTGGAACAAACTTATGGGATAGTGTATTATACCTCCTGTACGTTTTTAACAATCCTCTGTCAAAATCAACCTCATTCCAAGTTAATGCTACTAACTCTCCAAATCTCATACCTGTTTTTAACAAAAAATAGAGGATATAAGGAACAATTGAACGTTGGTAATCAAATTTTCTCTTTACTGCTAAAAGTAAATCCAGATAGTCCTTTTCTGTATGTAAATATTTCTCTTCTGTCATCTGTTGTTCTTTGGATGAAAATAACTCGACATGTTGTGTAAAATCATCTATTAGAACTTTGTCTGCAATTGCCATTTGGATGCTCTGATGAATCCCAGTATTCAATCTACCAAGAAAATTTCTACCAACTGTTTGTCCATACTTATTCATAATTCTTTGGTATTCACTCGCACGAATTTGAGTGACTTTTTTATTTCCAAATAATCTTTCAATTGTGTTTTTACGGAGAAGATATTTTTTCTTTGTCTCTTCCGATCTACTACTCGGTAGAATTTTTAGTTCAAGCCATTCTTGATATAGATCGACAAGAGAAATATCTCTAGAAATTCTTTTCCCTAAACGAAGTTCTTGCAGAATCGGTTCAGCTTCTGACTCTGCAAGTTTTTTTGTTTTAAAACCGCTATTATGAGCAACAGTTTTTCCTTCGTTACGAATTTCATAGGTCCATAAGTTACTATCTCCTCGCTTTCGATAACGAACACTTGCCATATTACGCCACCTCTGTTCCTAGAATCTCATTTACAACACTTTTTGGAACAACCATCAAACGTTTGCGATTATAAAATGTATAGCCTCGTGATACAAGTAATTCTCTTGCCTGATGAATGATATCATTCGCTGTATGAGGGCGATAGCCCATTTCAATTAATTCTTTGTTACTAATTAAATTATTGTCCATAGTTATCCTCCTTATTTATTTTCTAAATTCAGAAACTCGCCTACAAGTAGTTGTAATTCTGCATTTAATTTAGGGAGATTCTGTATTAATACTTCTTTTAATTCTTCCGCAAATTGGTTCGTTTCTTCTCTCAATAGTTTGCGGACTCTTGTTTTTTTCTTTTTGATGCTGTCTGATTTTAAATTTGGAAAAGCCAATGATAACAGTTCAGGATTGTTGAGAAAGATAATTGTAAATGCTCTTTGCTCCACTCGAATATGTTCTAGCTTATAAAACCCGAAATTATCAAGTCGATTCATAACATCTTGGACCATCTCCTCACCAATCGCTTTGGTTCTAAGTTGGAATTCCAGTCTCCACCAAAACGGATTTACAGCCAAATCTAGCTTCTCATCGCGCTTGTGAGCAATGATTTCTTTATTCTTATCATATAACCTAACTTGTACATTACTACCGCTAGAACCCCAATATTTCGTCTCTAATTCGCCCCCTCGACCATAGAAGACCTTATGTGTAACACCACCTTTAATATGTTGCAAATTAACGATTTCAGGCCTGTTGAAAATGTCAAATGCCAAATCAAAACGAGACAAACGTACCGTCAATGAATTCAATCGAGCAAAGTACATTAATTGCCTCCATACTTTCATTCCATCAAATTCTTTTAAAGTATTAGGATTGAAATCAATTCGAATCAATTGTTCACCTCCATAAATGGATAATTGAAAAAATATAATATTGATCGAATCATACTCATTAAAAACTTTAGCTAAAGTAAAGACATCATCTCGAACATTATCATATATTTCAAATGAATCAACTCTTGTACTTATTGCCTGTTTCAGATTCTTGAAAATCCGTCTTAGGGAACCAGTATCTGTATCCCAGATAACCGTTAGTCTATCAATACTGACATCTAACCTCTGTACTAATTCTCCTACATCACATCGTTCTTGAATGCTTCTTAAATCTTGTATAGAAACCAACAAAATTGTCCCCCCCTTCTTTTAGATTTTTTAGGCCTCAGAAACACCGTCAAATCAACGTTTGCTCGTTCCGTCGTTCTTTGGACGTTGTCCTAAGTGTCCCTTTTTGCTGGCTGTTAGAATAGCCAGCTTTTGCTTGGCTAGAAATTGTCTGGACGGCAGTCCGCAGGACTTCGCCTGACTTCCCGTCAGGCTCGTCCCTTGTCCTTGTCCACACAATTTCTAGCTCCAAGGCTTCGAATAGTCATAAGTCATAGTCTCGTCTTCAACTTCCTCCTCACTCACTATTCCTAAACATATGAGCTATTTTGTATCATTTATAACTTATTTATAAGTTATAAATATATTTTATAAAAAATATTTGGGGTAGTCAACTAAAAACTTGATTTGTAAGTTTACAGGTGATAAAATAAGTTAAAAATAAAAACAGGAGTTTCCCATGACCTTTATTATTCAAAATTTTGGACCCAATTTGGCACGACTACGCATAGAAAAAGGAGTAAGTCAAACTCAACTAGCTGAAGACTTAGGAATTGGTAAACAGTCCATCTCTGATTATGAAAAACAAAAAAGCTATCCTACCTTTGCAAATTTAGATAAGATAGCAGAATATTTTAATGCAACTCCAACCCAACTATTTGGAACTAGTA
>ERZ773054.1422-NODE-1422-length-14550-cov-3.332942_pt1 | contig 14550 bp, 15 predicted proteins | sample MGYA00580630_ERZ773054 | MGnify/ENA primary metagenome ERZ773054 (study PRJEB29015, sample SAMEA2737994) | human oral metagenome | biome: human oral; feature: human-associated habitat; material: dental | place: China | collected 2115 ... | reverse complement strand
ACACTAGCTCAAGATCTTTGTTCAGAAACCTTTTTGGCTGGATTTGAGGGATTAGGGAGTTTTCAAGCGGATGAGAACTGTAATTTTTGAGCTTGGATTTTGAGGATCGCCCATCATAAGTTTGTTGATCATATTAGAGCTCGTCAAGAAGAACAACTTTCTTTGAATGAAGAATTAATCGTGACGGGAGAAGATCAGCTTTTACAATCTTTAGATTTAAGTATGCAAGCCTGAGTTTTCCTTGACTTCCTAGAGACGCTTGGTGAGGAGAAAAAAGATATCGTAGTAATGAGAATCTGGGAAGATCTTAGTTATCAAGAAATTGCTCAAGTTCTCGGAAAATCGGAAGAGGCCTGTAGACAGCTTTTTTCGAGGACTATGAAGGCTCTATGCGATCACTTTAAGTCATAATTTCCTTTAGCTCTTATTCTTTTTTTGATGAAACTAGATGAACTTCTCAACGAGCATCCTGAACTCAGCAACGAAAAAAAACAGATTGAAGCTGTAGTTTCTGCATTTGCTGGGAGTAAAATAACTATTGATAAATCTTTTTCTCAGTCTCTTAAATCATCAATTCGTGAGAAGATTAAAGAAAAAAAGGCTCAGAATCCGAATTATTTTTTGTTTTATCTCCGCCATTTTAGGTTTTATTTTACGGGATTTAGTGTAGCATTAGGATGTTTTTTGATCCTTTTTGTGCTCGGATTTTTCAATTTTAATGCTAAGCCTCAAATACTTAACAACCCAAAGCTCCTTGCTTACGTTGGTCCTGAAGCGTTTTGAAGGTTAAGTAGCCCGACTACCAATGCTGGAGATCCAGAAAGACTTTCTGTTGCCAGCTTTTCTGATCTTCTTGAAAGCACTTCTGAAGTATATTCTGGGGATGAAACCATCCTCACTGCTGCCAACCCTCGCTATCATATTGGTGAAAAACAGCTTCCAAAACTTCCTTCTGTAATTTTAGTTGGAAAGAATGTGAATAGCAACTCTTCTAATATGCAGTTTCTCTCAAAGAATATTAAGCTTCCTGAGTTTTCTCTTTCTCCTTTTAAAAAGGACACCATTACGACCATTGATTTTGAGAATAATCAGCTAGATTATCATTTTACGATCAATCTCGATCAAGGGCTTTTCTCTGCGATAAAAAACAGTGCTTATAATAGTTTGACTGGCTCTGATGTTCCTTTATTATCTGAGAAAGAAATTAAAAAAAGAGTCAAAAGTCAGATTTCAAATTTTTGACTTTCTCTAAAATTCTATGGAGAACCTGAATTAAAACAAAGCGAACATGATTCTCATACTTTTGAACTGTTCTATCCAAGAGTTATTGATGGGAAAGAAGTATGGGATGCAGATACTAACACAAGACTAGGAATGCAAGTTTCTTTTGACCTTGAAAGTCAGGAAATTATCTCACTCTACTCTTTCCAATTTCAGTCCTATGAATTATCCAAATATCCACAAACAAAGTCTCCATCCGATATTCTAGAATCTATTTCAAAACTTGGAAATATTAATATCTCCAAAAATGAAGATGAAGGGGATATTCCTATGAACAAAGGGAAGGAAATTTATCTCCAGAAGTGAGATTTTCTCTTTCCTGGGTTGCTTTTTCAGGCTCAAGATGCAAAGATTAAGAAGGTTTTTCTTGTTTCTCTCTATTAGGAAGATAAGAGATTAGGTATTTTATGCTAAAATCCTTTGACTTTTGAGGTAAAAATCTTACTCTAAAGTCAGATTTTTCTTTTTTTATTTTTCTCATCTTTGCTAATGAAAAAACTTCTCTTTGGTTTTTCAGTGTTGTGTATGCTCATTTGAGTAGGAGCAAATGCTGCTGATACCCAGCTCTTGGAGCAGCTCTCAGGTCACACTTTGGACGCAAAGCAATTAAAATTTTCACAGGTAGAAAGTTGCGAATCTCTAGAAAAAATGCTCGAGAAATATGCAAAAGAGACTCAAGAACCTCTCTATAGAACTTTTGAGCTCAAAAAAGAACTTGCTGTCGAGAGTGCAGAACCTATGGCTCAATGAATAGCTACTGAAGCTATGATGACTAATAGTATTTCGAGCTCTCATACTGATTTTTCTCAGACGAACATTCAGAAAATCTGAGTGGACGAACCAGAACTGCTCAAGACAGATGGAACCCACTTTTTCTACTATAATGAAAAGACTCAAAAAGTCAGTATTGTCGCTTCTCCTCTTGATAGTAAAAATTCAACCTTGGATGGAGCCAGGATTCAGCTAGTAAATGAAATAGCCGTTCCCAAAGAACTGAATGACATAGAGCTTTTTGTGACTAAGGGACGTCTGGTTCTCATGGGACAATTGTCTGATTATGGAGACACTGCGTATACGTCTTTTCTTAGTTATCAAAATCGTACCGTAGTGGCGATCTATGATATTGCTGATATAAAAAATCTCAAGCTTCTAAAATTCGAGAACTTACCTGGAAGTTATCAAGATGCTAGGCTTATTGGTGATCAACTCTATGTGATTTCTGAGCTGAGATTTAATCGATGGAACTGGAAAGGAAAGTCTCATGACTTTAGGAAGGGACTTGCTTCTGTAGAGATTGATGAACAAGGAGCAAAAGTGCAACCTGTAGAATGTTCTCAGATTTCTTACGTTCTGCCAGAAGATAAAAACCTGAGTCTTGATCCAGTTTTTACTCTTATTGCAGGAATTGATATTCGTAATACTTCTAAAAAAGTTTCTACCACTGCTCTTCTTGCTCCTAATGGAGAGATTCATATGAGTAAAAATGCTCTCTATCTGGTTTCAAACTTTTATACCTACAATAATTGGTCATGTCCTTCTGGACTTTTCTGTGTGATGCCGGTTTTCAGAAGCACGACACAAACGATGATCCATAAATTTAGCAGGAATGGATTGGATTTAAAGTATCAAAATACTGCGATTGTTCCTGGTTCCTTACTCACTCAATACAGTATGGATGAAGATAGTGATGGAAACTTTAGAATCCTGACTAAAGTCTGGGAAAAACGTCTTTCAACTCAGCTTTATGTCTTTAAACCTGATCTCACACTTGCTGGGAAACTCGAAAACATTGAGCCAGGAGAAGAATTTAAGGCATCAAGATATATTGGAGACAAGCTTTATTTGGTCACTTTTGAGCAGATCGATCCGCTTTTTGTGGTTGATCTTGCTAATATTAGTCAGCCAAAAATTATTTGAGAGCTTAAAATTCCAGGATATAGCACCTACCTTCATCCTCTCAAAAAAGAGTGAAGTAAACAATACCTTCTTGGACTCGGATATAATACTACTCAAAATGAACGATGAGGAACTGTAAATTCTGGAGTTAAGCTTTCTCTTTTTCAGGTTGATTATGCGAAGAAGCAGGGAGATATGATCGAAGTCAAAGAACTTGACTCACTTAACCAAGGAGGAAAAAATTCTGATTCTCAAGTCCTTTCAAATCCAAGACTCTTTGTAATGGATAAAAAAGGGAATGTTACTCTGCCTTTACACCTCGTTGAGCGGGCTCATCAAGGAGAAAAGTGTAACATTACCTATGATCTTCAGGGCAAGGAACAGAAAAAAGACTGCACTCCTATTGTTGAATCTTCCGAATACTTTGTAGGCTTAAAAACGTTTTCTGTGAGTCCAGAAAAATGAATTAAAGAACAGTTTGCAAAAGATTATCTCAAAGAAATCCTCGCTAAAAAGTGAATAACTACTACAGGCAATAGCAAGCAGATTCAAAAAGAAATCTGGAATAATGAGGAAATCTTCTCGCTTCAAGATATGAGAGTAGGATATGCTTGAGATGCTTTATACTCATTTAGCAATCTTTTCGCAGATTTCATCTTCCCAAACAAAAAGAATTATTCAATCTGGTTTAAATAGCTTTTCTTGCGTTAAACAAAACTCTATAGTAGTTATTCTTCTCCTTTTATATTCTATTTGTGATTTACTTATGAAGAAAATTCTGATTTCCCTCGGCGGGATACTCTGTATCTTCTGAGTGGGTGCAGCTTTTGGACTGGATCTTAATAGCGCACTCACTTCATCTCAGCAGCTCCTTAATGGGAAAGGAGAAATAAAGATCAAATCTGTCAGTACCGTTAAAGAAGATGATGACGAACTTATTTTGAGGCTTAATAAAAAAGGGCTCACCATCCATAAAACTCGATCAGATTTTTCTCCTGATAAAGCTATTAGAAGAGATGAGGCTGCAAAGATGCTTACCTTAGCGCTCATCCACCTCCCTCAGCCGATTAGCTTTGCTGAGAATAAGGATTGCACCTTTTCGGATGAAGATCAAGCGTGGGCTGATCTTAAGGCAGTCTTGATGCAATCCTGTACAAAAGGGCTTTTTAAAGGGAATAAGGGAAAGTTTAATCCTCAGCTTTCGATTACTAATGGGCAGATTATGACGGTGCTCGGGAGAATGCTCTTTGGGCAACAAGACGAAGGAGAGGGGCATTATGCGACCCGCTATGTAGAACTTCTTGAACAGAAAGGTTATCTTCCTGATAGCTCTTTGAGCGAGGAAAAAAATCGAGACCTTCCTGCAACGAGAGCAACGCTTGCAAAATTACTAGGGAAGGTTTTGAAAGATTAGCCTCGGAGTTTCATTTCAAATTTTTAGAAAAAAGCTTGATCCCTCTTTGAGTTCCAAGCTTTTTTGTCGTTTGTGGCTTTTCTGTTGAAGGGAATAGTTAGCTCTTTGCCTCAATTTCTACTCTTGCATACAAAATTTCTGGCTTCAAGTCGACGGTAAACTCCTTGAGATTGAAAGCTGACTGCACCTGTGCAAGATTCAGATTTTTGCTGGTATCAATCTCCTGTAAAGCGTCAATTCCTAAAATGTTTTTTAACTTTTCAAAGCCAACCGTAAGTATTGGAGCAGAGAGTATGGCGAGATTTTTGACGATATAGAGCAAGAACTGTAAGTCCCTTTTAGCATCGGCTTTTGTAGACTCCTCTTTCCATTTTTTTCGAGGCTCGGCTTTGGTGATATACTCGTTTGCCTTTTGAACGATACGATACCAATCCTGAAGGTAGCCTTGAAGATCAAAAGTCTTGAGATAACGGTCCTCAATCTTCTCAAGGAAACCCTCAAAATTTAAATCTTCATCGCTTTCGTTTCGTGATCTTAGGAGTTCAGGATCAGCTTTTCCCTGATTAATCCCATATTTACTACAAAGGCTGACTACTCTATTAACGAGATTTCCCCAAGCACCGATCAGCATACTATTATAAACATTTGCGAGCCTCTCCATAGAGAAATCTCCGTCTGCATTGAGAGAAACATCATAGAGCAAATTGAATACAAAAGGATCTCTGCCATATTGCTCAAGAACCGCTTCTGGATCAAGGACGTTTCCTGTAGACTTGGACATTTTGGCACCATTTAGGGTGAGATGCCCGTGGGCAAGCAAGGTTTTGGGGAGCGGGAGCTTTGCAGAAAGGAGCATTGCTGGCCAGAACGCTGCGTGGAATCTCAGAATATCTTTCCCGATCACATGCACATCAGCTGGCCAAATCGCTTCTCGTTTATCGCTCAGTCCAAAGCCTTGTCCCGTCAAATAATTGGTCAAAGCATCACATCGCACATACATCACGTGGTCCTCATCTCAAGGCACCGGGATTCCCCAAGGCATTTTAGCCTTTTGACGAGAGAAGCTCACATCTTCTGCCTTTTCTAAGAAGGCGAGAATCTCGTTTTTTCTCATTTCTGGTTCAATCTGATATACGCCATCCCTGATCAGCTTTGCTACCTGATCTTTATAGTTTGAAAGCCTGAAAAAATAGTTCTCTTCTTCTATTTCTTGGAGCTCTTTATTGGGATGATCGGGGCATTTTCCATTGATGAGGTCTTTTTCGAGCTTGAGTGCCTCACAGCCCTCGCAGTAGAGCCCTTTGTAAGACTTCTTGTAGAGATCTCCAGCTTCAACGAGCTTTTTTCGCATTAACTGAGCTCAAGGGTAATGTAACGCTTCATTTGAAGTCTGCTGGAAGACATCGTAGGAGATGTCGAGCTTGGAATACAAAGACTTAAAGAGCTGCGTATTCTGCTGGACGAAATCATGCACCTCGAGCCCTGCTTCTTTGGATGCGTTTCGGATTTTCATTCCATGATCGTCGCTCCCCGTCTGAAAAATCACCTCATAGCCAAGGAATCTCCACATTCTTGCCAAAGCATCCGTCTGGATAATCTCTAAAGCATGCCCTGCATGAGGACCTGCATTCATATAAGCAATCGCTGTAGTAATATAGAACTTTTTTTCCATTAAGATACTATTTGAAAGAGATAAACAAGCAGAAGAGACACCTCAACTACGAAAATTTTGAGAAGAAATGAAGGAGCAGCGAAGGATTATTCAGCCACTGTCTCGACTATGACGTCTTCATTGTCAGCGCCCATATATGTAGCGAAATCATCTCCTCTAAAGAGCTTTTTTTTGATAGTATAGCGCGTACTTTTAGCTACATCTACGTTATCAGGGGTAGCTTCGTCCAATCCGTAATCGACAGACTCCTGAATGAATGCGTCTGAGAGGAATTTTCGTGGACATTTGTCAGGTTTCCCTTGATCATCTTCACAATCATAGGTTGAACTTTTTTCATCAGCTTCTGTTTCGGTAAGATTTTCTCAGTAGATTTCATTGTACAAAACGTAAAGTGACTTGGTAGGATTGATAATTGAATAGTCAGTATCCAAAAACTTAGGAGCTTTCTTGGTAAATTTTGTCGTTTCTCCAAGATACTCTAGGCTGTGCTCTCCCTTGGAAAGCTTGATCACCTGAGAAGTTTTTGGCTCTAGGGTATAGTCTTTTCCATCAAGCTTGAAAGTGATCGCCTCCTCTGTTGGATTATCAATCACTGACTCTGCACTCTTGAAAGAGCTATATACTCGTGCTCCGATCACTACAAGAAGGATCACTGCTAATGAGGTTCCTGCCTTGATAAGCCAAGCTTTTGCTCCTGCTTTCGCTTCGTTTAAAAATTCATTCATTGTGGTGGGGAAAAGAAATAAAAATTGGTTATAAAAAAACCAACACTGATGTATATACTAATATTTAGCTTGAACACAAGAGATTTTATATCAAAATCTGAGATTTTCGAGACTTTTTGCCTCGCTTCTGCCTGAGGGAAAGCGTCAGACTTCTAAAACTTTGGAGAGGAAGGGGAAAAACAATACCTTCCCTAAATGTTACTCAGAATGGGCTTGCTTTTTGTTTTGAAATGGCTAGTGTTGTCTTTAGTTTTATTTTCTTTTTTGAATGCCGATGAAAAAAGAGGAACTTTTGAAAACTACCTTTATCTGCACGACGATTTTGGTCAGTGTTATTTTCTTTTGAATAAATCTTTGAAAGATGAGAGTTCCTGCACCAGTCATTTCTCAGGGAGAACACCAGCAAGGAGTCAACGCACTGAGCGTGCAAGGGAAAGGAGAGGTATATGCTGCTCCTGATACGGCAACCCTCAGCATTTCCCTTTCAAAAACTGCCCCAACGACGAAAGAAGCACAGAATTTCGTTGCGACTAAGATGAGTGAGGTGCAATCACTGCTCAAGAACTTCCCGATCAAAGCCGAAGATATTCAGACGCAGAATATTACGATCGGGACGGAGTATGATTATGGATTTGGAGGGGGAGAAAGGAAGGTAAAGGGCTATACTGCCACCTACGCCATGGCTCTCACTCTTCGCGAGCTCGATGCCAAGAAGGCAAAAGTGCTAGAAGATCTCATCAACACCCTCTCTGGTATTGAAGGAGTGGGTATTGAAAGCCTCAGCTATGATATTAGAGATAAAACTGAGTTATTTCGTCAGGCGAGATCGCTTGCCATGGAAAAAGCAAAACAGAAAGCTAAGGAACTCGCAAAGCTTGGAGGCGTTCGTATCGGCAAGCCTATAGCGCTTTCTGAAGAGGTTGATGCTACGCCATTTTTTGCTAGGAAGGCGATGGCTTCTCAGTCTAATGTAGCTTTTGCTGATGAAGCGGTCGCGGAAGAGGGAACTTCAACGATTGCGCTTGGGCAGCTCAAGGTTTCGGTGGCAATCAATGTAAGCTACCCTCTTATGTAGGGCAATTGGGAAGAGAAAAAAGTTTTGAAAGCTGGAAGTGATGCTGGGGTTGGTCTTCCTTTCAGCTTTTTTTGTAAACTTTAGCTCAATCTAGCACTACTTTGCACTCAGGTGGTGCTGGAATGAGTCAATCTGGCACTACTTTGCACTCAGGTGGTGCTGGAATGAGTCAATCTGGCTCCACTTTGCTCTCAGGTGGTGCTGGAATGAGTCAATCTAGCACTACTTTGATCATAGCGGTCCCAGACGAGGTCTTTCTGGCAGCACTTTGCTCTCAGGTAGTGCTGGAGTGAGGCAAGATGAGAGGGGCTTGCGGAGTGAAGGGGAGATTTTTCCTTGATCTTTGGGTATTTTGATGATTTTAGTCAGATTTTTTGTTTTTTTTTGAAAATGTAAAGTCCTATCTTTCGGGAGAGAGGAGAAAAAGTTGAAGTTTGATGATTTTTGTGCTATACTTAGGAAATGATTTATTTCTTTTCTCCAAGCTAGCCATGGTCTACATTCCAGAGAGCCTTATTGATGAGATTGAGGAGCTAAAAGAGCTCTGAAAGTTTGACGAAGCCATCAACCTCGTCAACTCGATCTTGTCTCGCGACCCTCGCAATGAGGATGCCATTTTACAGATTGCAGATATTCAATACCGCAAGGGTGAAATAGGAAAAGCTGACAAAGCTGTTGATTTTCTTAACGCACAAAAGAAGCATAACGACCCTTTGGGGCTCTACATTAAGGGGCTTTTGGAAATGGAGAAGAATAATCGGAAAGAAGCAAGAAAATATCTCTCAAAAGCGATGGAAATGACCAATGGAACGAATCATGAGATCCTAAGATGTTATGGGCTTTGTGAGTATTGGTATGGGAACAGGTCGAAAGGGCTCGAGTATCTGAAAGATGCTTTCGCCTTGGACTGCAAAGATGCTGAAGTGATTTACAATCTGATCCAGATGTACATTCTCGAGCAAGAATACAAGAAAGCTCAAGAAATGATTAGCTACTTCAACAAGCATCAAGCCTCGCTCAAGTTTGTGGACAAGAAGCTTGACTTCTATCTAACGAAGATCTCTTTGTTTGAGAAGTTTATCAAGGCGAAGAAGCTTTTCCAACTGAGAAAATAAATCAGACTTCCTTTATTTTGTATTGACTACCCTCTTATGAAAACGAAACACTTTGGATTGAATCTTATTAAATCAGATACGAAGACATTGCTCAAGTCGTATCGCATTCCGCTGATTCTGATTAGCATCCTGATGGGAGTATTACTCTTTGTCATGAATGTTTTCCTCGCTGGAGCGCTCTACGGGAATAGTTTTAATCTCCAGATGAAAGAGAAACTTGGGGTATATCTGTATCTCAGCGATGCTGCTACTCAAGATCACACTGATGCTGCGCTTAAGTCTGCATTGGAAGAGAAAGGATTGAAAGTAGATTATGCCTCTAAGCAAGAATCACTTGAGTTTGTAGAGAAAAGGATCCCTGATCTAACAAGCACCCTCAGGAAATACAATCTTGAGAATCCGCTACCTGCAACGCTCTATGTAAGATATGGAGATCAGAACGAGTTTGCTGCGATGAAAGGAGTCCTTGAAAACTACAAGGCTCAAATCCTGAATATGGACGACCTCTCTGACAATGCGATCAAAACTCAAGAAAAAAGAGTGCTGAACGTGATCAATCTTTCTAACTTTTTGCAGAGTTTTGCGTATTTTGTGGTGCTAGCGCTTGTGCTTACGATTATTGCTTTTGCGATTTTCTTCTTGAAGACGATCTTTTCACATTTTATAGAGGATATTCAGGCAAAGAAGCTCTTGGGAGCTACGTCCCGTCAGATTGTGCAACCGTTTCTTAATGTGATCTTTATGAGCTTGAGTTTTGCGTTCGTGCTTGCGATTGTTCTCCTCGTAGGTGGATTGATTCCGCTTGATTCCTATCTCTCTGCTCTCTTTGGGTTTGATCTCTTTGGGTATTTGTCAGGGTTAGCGATTGATTTGCTCGCGGTTGGAGTGATCGAGATTGGAGGAATTATGTTGCTTCTCCTCTGCATCTCTTACCGTTTCGTAATGAGGCTTCATAGGAAGTTGAAGTAAGAAGGGAAATATCACAGTAGAACATCGTAAAAGAAGAAAAAATCTGATCTTTTCGGTGGAGTGGATCTCTTGGATAGCGAGAAACTCCACTTTTTTTGGATTTATAGGAGGACAGGAGGACGAGCATAGAGGAAGATTTGATGCTACTGGTGTGCGCGAGGGTTGCAACGATCATTCTTTGAATCTTCCCGTCTGTGCGAGGGAGGCGAAGAGGAGGTTTACTGGAGGGCGGAGGATACCCTTTGGAGAAGATCAGATTTTTCTGTTTTTTTAACACTATAAAGATATAAAAAAGGGAAAGAAAACTTGCTAAAATAAGAAAAGTTTCTATACTAGAAGGTAAGTTTTATCTTCCCTTTTTGCTATGCAACGAATTACCAAGCTTTTTCTCTGGATGATGAAAGCGCGCTACACGATTAGTGTGAAGCATTTTCCAAAGCTCGATCCAGAATACAACTATTTCATTCTGCCGAATCATATCGCGTATTTGGATCCTGTGCTATTGTGGGCGATGTTTTATCCGGAGAGGAAGTTGAGACCGGTAGCGACTTCGAGGTTTGCGGAGAATTTCTTTTTGAGGTGGCTGTTTCGTTGGATTGGGACGATCAGCATCGTCGAGATGGCAAGGGAGAAGAAGGGATTAGCACCAAGAGAAGAGAAGCTCAACTCAGCTATGGAAGCTTTACAAGAAGCGTTGGCACAGGGGGATTCGGTATTGCTGTATCCGTCTGGGCAACTAGCAGGGCAAGGGTTTGAATCGCTGTGAGGAAAGAGAGCTGCGTATCAGACAGTGCAAGGATTAGGGAAAAAGACAAGAGTTTTGCTTGTAAGAACCAGAGGGCTCTGGGGAAGCATTTGGTCGAACGCTTGGACAGGAGAGACACCGAGTTTGGTTGGGGGGATCGTGAAAGGGCTTTTCTATCTGCTAGCAAATGGGTTTGTTTTCTCACCAAGGAGGAAGGTTGAGCTGGAGTTTTGTGATATGACGGAAGAAGTCAAACAAGCGAGCAAAGAAGGATTAGAGGTTTTCAATCAGACTTTAGAAGCGTTTTATAACGAAAAAGGGGAAGAGAAGGCAAAATACCTTCCTCACTTTTTCTACTACAACGATGTCGAAGGGAAAGTGTTGCCTGCACACGTGAGAAATTCTATAGAGGATCTCCAAGCAGTGAATGGCTATGAAGGATTTGAGTTTGCTGAGGAGGTCGTAGCGACGGTTTGTGCGGAGCTAAGGAGGATTAGGGACTTACCTCAGCAAGCAGAGATTACACTAGAAAGTAATCTGATTTTGGATCTATATTTAGATTCGCTTGATATGGCGGAGATCAAGAATTTCATCCTGACTCGCTATGCAGGAGCATCAAACACTCCCCTTCTAGAACTGAAAACGGTTGCGGATTTGGTAGCGATGGCGATGGGGAAAACCGCAAATGAAAAATCTGATTTCCCTCCTTGTGAATGGGAGCTAGAGAACAAGGAGTATGGCGAGCCTCAGAAGGAGTTTGATGAAGATATGACGATTTTGGAGCTGTTTAGGAAGCAATGGAAGGCTGATCCGAATGCAACGCAGAGCTATGATGTGATGTATGGGATGCAGAAGAGGAAAGATATTGTGTTGAAAGCGTTTTTGATTAGCGACTATCTGAAAGCGATCCCTGGGAAGCAGATTGGGATTATGTTGCCAGCGGTCGGAAGTATGAATGTATTGCTCTTGGCAGCATATTTGGCTGAAAAAGTGCCGGTAATGATGAACTGGACGCATCCTCAAAGTGCATTTGCACACTGTGTCAAGTTTTCAAAGACGAAAAAGATTCTGACCTCAAAAGCGTTTTTCAACAAGCTCAATATTGAACGGCTGAAAGAGTATGAGTTTATCTTTTTGGAGGATTTATTGAAGAAGATTCCGCTCTATCGCAAGCTCAAGGCTTTGGCGAAGAGCTGGGTATTCCCATTGCCTCCTCAGTCTAGTGAGGATCCTGCGGTCGTGCTTTACACCTCAGGAAGTGAGGCACTACCGAAAGCGGTGCCGCTCACCCACAAGAATCTGATTTCTAATCTGATAGGAGCATTGAGCATTATGCATATCAAGCAAGATGAGAGATTCTTCTGCTATTTACCACCGTTTCATAGTTTTGGGTTTACGGTCAATACGGTGTTTCCGTTGGTAGCGGGGTTTAGGAGTGTCAGCACACCTGATCCTAACGATTCGTTGACGGTTGCGCAATTGATTGCTCATAGCAAACCTACGTTGCTTGCGACGACTCCGACGTTCTTGAGGAATCTTTTGAATGTTGCGAAAAGTGAGCAGCTTGCATCACTGCGTTATGTGATTACGGGAGGAGAGAAATGTTCGGAGAGTTTATTTGAGAGGTTTAGGCAAGCGGTGCCTCAGGGAGTGATTCTTGAAGGCTATGGGATTACTGAGTGTAGCCCGATCATTGCGATCAATCCGATTGAAAAGCAGAAAGCTCAATCGGTAGGGATTGCTGTAGGAAATGGTGAGCTTTGCATTCTGGATCTCAACACGCGAGAAGTATTGAAGCAGAATCAAGAAGGGATGATTTATTACTGCGGTCCGAATGTTTTCTCTGGCTATCCCGACCAGAGCATTGAAAGCCCATTCTGGGAGCAGGATTGAAAGGTTTGGTATAGGACGGGAGATTTGGGCTATCGCGACAAGGATGGTTATCTCTATATTACCGGAAGGAAGAAAAGGTTTTTGAAGCTGTGAGGAGAGATGATTTCTCTGCCGTTTCTAGAAGGGCTGCTCTTGGAGCAACGAGGGAATAGCGGAGAAGCGAATCTTGCACTTGAGGGGAAAGAGCATGAACATGGCATCGAAATAACGCTCTTTGTGGTTGATCTGAAGATTAGCTTGAAAGAAGTAAATAGCTATTTGAGATCGAAAGGAGTTTCCAATCTGATTCAGGTTAATCATATCAAGAAAATTGGAGCGATTCCACTCCTCTGAACAGGAAAGATTGACTACAAGGTCTTGAAAGGAATGATTGATGGGCATTAGGAATTTGATGTCATAAGTCTCAATACTAAAAACAGAAAAAAATCTGGGTGTAAACTCAGGTTTTTCTCTTTAAGGAATGGATAGACTCCCCTGCTTTTCCTCCAAATCCCTCTTGCTTTTTGAAAGGAATTCGTTGTAATAGCTTGGATTTTTAGCTTTAGGTTTTTGGAATGACGAAAGATACGGCATCTTTTAAGGCGAAGCTCCAGGGAGGCTTTTTTTGATTTTGGATTAAGCAGTGGAGAGCGACGTTTTTGGTGCTGGGATTGATCGTGATGTTGGGGTTAACTGCACTGATGAGTCTCCCAAAAGAGTCCTACCCTGAAGTTCAACTCGGAATGGTTTCTATTGCAACGGTGTATCCTGGAGGAAATCCTCGTGAGATTGATCAGCTTATCACACAGAAGATTGAGAAGAAGATCAAGAATATGGATGGAGTGAAGAAGCTTACCTCGACCTCTCGCAAGAATGTTTCTTCTATCCTTGTCGAACTAACGGACAAAGTTAAGGCAACCGATATGAGTTCTAAGATTAAAGATGCAGTGAGTCAGCTTTCTTTTCCTGAGAATGTGGAATCTCCGACGGTTACTGAGATTGACACTCCTAAAGATAGGCTTTTTACGCTGCTCCTCTATGCTGAAAATCCTGCGATGGATCAGCACTACCTCAAGACCAAAGCTAATCAACTCAAAGCAGAACTGGAAGGAAAAGGTGCTATTGATACCATAGAGATCGAAGGAGGGAATAAGTATACTCTTGAGCTTCTGGTAGATAAACAGAGAATCGAAAGTCTTGGGCTTTCACTTACTCAGATTGCTGGGCAGCTTCAATCCTTTACGAGCAACCAACCGCTAGGAAATCATCAACTCTGAACAATGAACTATGATTTTAGGATTGATGGAGAACTTAAGTCTGAGGAAGAACTGCAAGCGCTGCCGATTTTGTTGGGTGGAGGTAAGAGTATTCCGCTTGGTCAGCTCGCGGAGATCAAGAAAGTCTATGACGATAAAGATAGTATTCTCCGTGTCGGGACCAAAGAGAAAGGTATTGGGAAGGCTGCAGTTAGCCTAACGTTTAATAAAAAGGCAGGAGCCAGCATTCTCTCTAGTAGTAAACAGGCGAAAGAAAGTATAGCAGCTGCTCTTCAAGATGCTGAATATGCGGAGCTGAGCTCTTTTTATACCTTGGATCTTGGTGCAGAACTCTCCAAAGACTACAACAATCTAGCAGTCAATATGCTTAGTACGATGCTGATCGTCTTTTTGATTGTGGGATTTTTTGTCGGGGCGATGGAGTCTTTTGTGGCTACGGTTTCTATTCCTCTGGCATTTTTCGTGACGTTCTTTGTGCTGAACTATCTCGGATTGAGTCTGAATTTTTT
>ERZ773054.1419-NODE-1419-length-14597-cov-48.638427_pt1 | contig 14597 bp, 11 predicted proteins | sample MGYA00580630_ERZ773054 | MGnify/ENA primary metagenome ERZ773054 (study PRJEB29015, sample SAMEA2737994) | human oral metagenome | biome: human oral; feature: human-associated habitat; material: dental | place: China | collected 2115 ... | reverse complement strand
CGCCGGAGCTGGACGAGGGTGCGGTCTCACCGGGCGCTCCGGAGTTGGATGAGGGTGCGGTCTCACGGGGCGGTCCGGAGTCGAGCCCGGCCCCCGCCCCCGGGTCGCCGGAGGGTTCCGTATTGCCGCAGGACACCGGGGTGCTGAAGGGCTCCGGATCCGGTTCCGGACCGCTGGCGCTCGCCGGACCGGGCGCCGGATCGCCTGGGGGCTCCGGATCGGGGACCTGGGGTGCGCGGGCGTTCGGACTCGGACTCTGCCCGGGTCCCGGGCGGTCGTCTGGGGAGGACATGGCGCCATCGTGCTCCCCCAGCCGGGACGAGTCCAGGGTGGAGCCGTCCCCGTCGCCGGCGAATGAAGAAGCGACGGACATCGGACGACGAGTGAGTCGGCGTGGCGACGTGGCCCGCGGCGGCGCTGGTTGTCCGAATCTGTTGCAAAGGCCCGGATCCCGCCGGAGCACTGAGTCTTTCTCGTCAGGAGTATCCCGGGGTGGGCCGGGAGCGGAGCGATGACGCGGGAGGATGGGTGCGGTGCGGGATCGGGTCCGCGGTGTCGGGGCGGGTGCTGCCGGGCTCGGGTGCGCGAAGCGGGTCGGCAACCGCCGTCAAGAAGGAGGATGCGGGCCGCGGCCGGGCCCGGGTGTGCGGTATCGGGGCGGCCTGGGCGGTGTTGCACATTCGACCGGGACCGGCTGGCGGCGGATTGGCGGAATCATGCGGAAACGCCTCGGCGCTCAACGCCGTTGGAATCCTCCCATGTGCAGAGGGGCCCGCTCTGCACATGGGAGCTCGTCCACTAAAAACCGATGTTCTAGTAAGAACCCCGGAATCGCGCGGAAAAGCCCGAACCGGCCCGCGCGGGAGGCGCCCTCCAATGTGCAGCACCCCCGCACGGGCCGGGAGGAGCTTCTCGGCGGAGGCCCCGCTCCCGTCAGATGAAGCGGCATTCCCGCAATCGGTCCGGGAAGACCCCGGCCCGCCCGGCGGCGGCCCTCCGCCGGTCCGCACGCGCCGTCCTCGCGCGTCCACGCCACGGCGAGCCCGTCCTTCTGGCCGAAGCGCGCCAGACGGGTGCCGACGGCCCGCTCCAGGCGCTCCAGTTCGGCGTCGGTCGCCGTCAGGGTCATAATGAGCGCGCCCCCTTCGCGGGCGAACTCGACGATGCCGGCCGTCTGACCCCCGTGCGCGAGACGAGGCGGCCGGTGGCGGCGGCGTCCCCGTGGCCGCCGGCCCCGTTCCTCCTCGACTGCTCCGAGTCATCCGCAGGATGTGCACTTTCCGCTGGTCTCGCGTGACTTTTCCGCCGGTTTCGGCGAGGACGGGAGGGGCGGGGCGTGCGGTTGACGCGGCGTCGCCGACGGCCTACGCTGACCCCCGCAAACAGAAATAAGCGTTTCTCTATGGGGTGGCCGGGTCCCCGGACCCGCCCTCCCCGCCCCGCCCGACACCGTCTACGAAGGACCCGATATGTTCACCCGCATCGGCCGCGCCGTTTCCCGCCACCCCGTGAGCGTCGTCGTCGGGTGGGCGCTGCTGGTCGTCGTCTCGGCCGCCCTGGTCTTCCACGGCTGGGGCGCCGGAGGCCTGTTCGAGCGGCTGGCGAGCGGCGACGTCTCCACGCCCGACAGCGAGTCCGGCCTCGTGGCCTCCATGACCACGTCCGACGACAGCGTCGGCGAGAGGATCTCCATCGTCGTCCAGGGCGTCGACGTCGCCGGCGACTACGCGAGCGCCGCCGCCGCGGTCGGCGCCGCGCGCGAGAAGCTGTCCGGCCTGGACGGCGTCGCCTCCGTGGCGGACGCCTTCGCCCTGCCCGACCCCGCCTCGCAGCAGGCGCGGGCGATGCTGTCGACCGGCGGGGACGGCTACGTCGAGGTCGTCACCCTCGACGCGGGACTGTCCGACAAGGAGATCGACGCCGCCAACGAGCGCGTGGCCCGGGCGGCCGAGGGCGCCTACCTCGACTCCCTGCGCCAGTACGCCCCGGAGGCGAGGGTCTACGCCGTGTCCCCCGAGCTCATCGGGGACTCCATCGGCGAGCTCGTCCAGCAGGACCTCGCCCAGGGCGAGTCCGTGAGCCTCCCCGTGGCCCTCGTCCTGCTGGTCATCGTCTTCGGCGGCCTGCTCGCCGCCGGCCTGCCGCTCCTGGGCGCGCTCGTCTCCATCCTCATCGGCATGGGGGTGCTGTGGGGCCTGACCTTCGTCCTGGACGTGTACTCCTTCATCCTCAATGTCATCTCGATCCTCGGCCTGGCCCTGTCGATCGACTACGGCCTGCTGCTCGTCAGCCGCTACCGCGAGGAGGTCGCCATCCAGCTGGACGAGGCCGGCTACCGGGACGGCGACCTGCCCGCCGGCGCGGACATGAAGGAGCTCGTGCGGCGCAGCGTCGTGCGCACCGTGGCCACCGCGGGGCGCACGGTCTCCTTCTCGGCGCTGACCATCGCCTGCTCCATCACGGGACTGCTCATCATCCGCTCGCCCATATTCAAGACGATCGCGGTCGGGGCGATCAGCGTGTCACTGGTCGCCGTGGCCTGCACGATCACGCTCGTGCCGGCGATCATCACGCTGCTGGGCGGGCGCCTGGTGCGCCCCAGCGCGCTCAGCCGGGTGCCCGGCGTCAACCGCGTCCTGCGCGCCGTCGGCGACTCCTCCTCCGACCACGGCGTGTTCAGCCGGCTCTCCCACCGCGTCGTGGCGCACCCGTGGATCGTCATGCTCGTCATCGCCGCGGTGCTGGGCCTCATGGCCGCCCCCATCGGTTCGCTGCGCATGCGCACCAATGTCGCGGAGTACATACCGCAGGACTCCGCGGTGCGCACCGGCTACGACGTCTTGCAGAACGACTACCCGGCGCTGGCCACGCCCACGATCAGCATCGTGGCCCGCACCGACGTCGAGGGCGCATCCGGGCTCGTCTCGGACATCGGGGCCATGGACGACGTCGCCCACGTGAACGCCTCGGATCTGACCGGCCACGAGGGCATGGTGCTCATCCGCGTCCTCATGAACGTGGACGACCCGGTGGGCCGGGAGGCCGTCGACGCCGTCGAGCGGATCCGGGCGCAGGACACCGGCTACCGGTTCTGGGTGGGCGGCGCGGCCGCGCAGCAGACCGACCTCATCGACTCCATGGTCGAACGCGCGCCGTGGGCCGCGCTCATCGTCATCACGGCGGTCTTCGTGCTGCTGTTCTGCATGACCGGATCGCTGGTGGTGCCGCTCAAGGCCCTGCTCATCAACGGCTTCTCGCTCATCGCCTCCCTGGGCGTCACGTCCTGGCTCTTCGAGCACGGCCACCTCGGCCTGCCGCAGACGCCGGGGCTGCAGACCTTCATCGTGGCCTGTCTCATGGCCTTCGGCTTCGGACTGGCCATGGACTACGAGGTCTTCCTGCTGGCCCGCATCAACGAGTACTGGGAGGCCGGGCACGACAACGACGAGGCGGTCGCCCGCGGCCTGCAGCGCTCGGGGCGCATCATCACCTCGGCGGCGGTGATCATCATCGCCGTCTTCCTGGGCTTCGTCTCCGGGGAGATGATCTCCATCAAGGAGATCGGCGTGGGCCTGGCCATTATGGTCGCCGCCGACGCCACGCTGGTGCGGCTGCTGCTCGTGCCCGCGACCATGACGGTGCTCGGCCGCTGGAACTGGTGGGCGCCCGGTCCGCTGACCCGCCTGTACGGGCACTTCCGCCAGAAGGTCTGAGGCCGCGGCGGCCCAGGCCGTCGGTGGGGTTCAGCGGTTGTCGAAGTGGGAGTCGAAGGCGGCCCGGGGCGGGTCGTAGACGTGGTCGCGGGCGTACTTCAGGGCCGGGGGCGCCGGTAGTCGGTGCGGGTGGATTCTCCAGGACTTGATGCGGGCGATGGTCCGCTCTTCCGGCCCGGCGAATCCGGCTGATGCTCCGATTGGCCTCCTTCGCGGCCTTGCCCGGTTCGCCGTTGGGGGGCTTCTTGTACGGGATGATCATTCCCATTCCCACGTATCCCCTGTCGTCGATCCATCCGGAGGGGTCGATTCCGTCGAGCAATCCGGAAGGCGTCTTTTCCGCGGTGAGCAGCAGTCCATTCAGGGTCCGGGTGAAGTCTCCGTCAGGGCCCTGACGGCCCGCGAAACAGTGGGCTGCGACATGCCCGGGAACTCTCCGATAGCCGCCTGCACAATGTTATGGCGCAGGTATATCAGAGTCGCCCGCAACGACCCGGACAGGCCCGGGATCGGCCGTGGATGAAAGCGCGGAATATTGATGATCCTCCTCCGGCGCTTCGGCACGATCCGGGTCTTTGCAACAGATTTGTACAAACCGACGGCCGCGGACCCCTGCACGGACGGCGGCTGCGGCGATCACCGGTCCTCGGGCCGACCCGCACCGCCCCCGGGCGCCGAGACGTGCACTTCGCACTCGAACGGGCACTTCTAACTGCACATCTCGAGGGCGAAATGCACCTTTCGAGAGCAGAATGCACATCTCGACGAGCACAGGACCGACCCGCCCCCGCCAACCCCGGACGGCCCCCGCCCGCGCCGACCCCGGCCCGCGGACCACGACTCCCGGCGAGAAGGGCTCAGTGAATTGGGCGACGACGTCAAGGGGTCGACCGCATCGCCCTCACGATGGGGAAGCACCCCGAGGGTGGAGGGGCGCGCCTGCCGACGCCGGGGAAGCAGCTCAGCGGGGTGCGCCCTTCGGGGATGGAGAGGCGCGGAGGTCTTGACAGTGAGGCACCTCACGGAGCATCCTACCAAGAGGATCCACCCCGCCATCCTTCACCATCCTTAACCTCTCATCCTCATACCTCCGGAGGTCCCGATGCACTCCACGGGCCCGGTGCGCGCCTCGCGCGCCGTCGTACTGATAATTGTCGCCGCCCTGTCCCTGAGCGCCTGCTCCGCGCGGACGCCCGCTTCCGGCGGAGGGGGCGGCTCGGGGACGGGCGTCTTCGGGGGCCAGGCGTCGGCGCCCGTGGCCCCCGACGAGGTCCTGGGAGTCAAGAAGGATCCGACGACGTGGTCACTGCCCTTCGATCGGGTCTACGGCGGCTCGCTCCTGCGGCTTCAGGTCTATGCATCCGACATCTTGGTGGACCAGTGCATGTCGAATGCGGGATTCGATGACTTCGAGGTTCTGACTATATCCTCGGCCCCCTTCCCGGAGACTCAGCCCCACGGGAATGCGACGCTGTTCAATGTGGAGATCGCCCAGAAGTACGGGTACCGGATGGCCCCGGATCCGGGTTACAGGCCCTCTTGGGAGGGAGTCGATCTTCAGGGGGGCGGCTACTACGACGATAAGCCGGAGGCGTTCAAGAATCAACTGTACACCTGTCATGATGAGGTTCAGCTGGAACTGTCCGGGCCGCGGCCGACGGCCGAGGTGCCGGTGGACGAGGGCGGAAACATCCCCATCGAGTCCCAGCTCAACCGGTTCACGGTGGACACCTCCTCCCCGCAGCTCCAGGAGGCCGCGGCGCAGTGGCGCACGTGCATGGCCCCGCAGGGGATCGCGGACCTGCCCCAGGAGCCCTGGGCGACCGAGATCAGCCGCGAGATGCCCGAGTCCCTCCAGACGAGGCTCAACTTCCAGGTGATCGGCCGGCCCGGCGCCGATGAGATCGCAGTGGCCACCGCCGACGCCCAGTGCCGGGAGTCCTCGGGCTGGACGAGTCTTCTGTACGAGGCCACCTGGAACCAGCAGGCCGCCTTCATCGCCGCCCACAAGGCGGAGATCGACGCGGTGGTGGCCAATAACGACGCCAAGGCCGAGCGCATGCGCGGAATCATCCGGGAAGCGGGCGGAACCCCGTGAACCCGGTGCGCTGTCTCCGAGGCGGGCCCGACCGGGCTGCTCGGGGGAGCGGCCGGCGCCTACCTGGGGATCCTGGCGATCCTCGCCATCACCATCGGCCGGGGCCGGCGGCCCGTCGTCGACTGGGCCGCCGTGCCCGCCGGGATCGCCGGGGGCGTGGCGGTCAGTCTGCTCGGCGCCGTCTTCGCCGCGCACCGGGCCTCGCGCGTCGAGCCCTCCGAGGCCCTGCATCACACTAGCCCCGATCGCCCGACCGAACCGTTCCACGAAGATAAGGAGCACCATGGCGGACCCCCAGGTCAGGAGGACGCAGCAATGGCTCAACGCCACCTACGCGTCCCGCGCGGGATGGGTGCCCCTGGAGGAGGACGGACTGACCGGATGGGGCACCATCTACGGCCTGCGCCGGGCCCTGCAGGCCGAGCTCGGGATCAGTCGGCTCGCCTCCGGTTTCGGCCCGGCCACCACGAGCGCCTACAAGAACAAGATCGGTACGATCAACGCCTCCTTCAAGGGACCGCAGAACATTCTGCGCATCCTCAGCGGAGCCCTGTGGTGCAAGGGGTGCACCGCCGTCACGCTCAATTCCGGGGCGTCCTTCGGCTTCGACGCCCTGGCGGGCTCCGTCGCCTCCGTCCGCGAGGCCCTCGGGCTGGGAACCGGCGCCCCGGGCGTGGACATGAAGGTCATGGCCTCCCTGCTGTCCATGGACGCCTACGAGGTCCTCGGCGCCTACGGCGGAACCTCCGCGATCCGCGAGGTCCAGCGCTGGCTCAACGGCACTTACCGCAACCGGGAGGATTTCGCACTCGTGCCCTGCGACGGCGTGCACTCCAGATCCGTCCAGACGGCGCTCCTGCTCGCCCTCCAGTACGAGCTCGGGATGGCCGACGGCGTCGCCAACGGCAACTTCGGCCAGGGCACCAAGAGCGGTCTGAGGGCGAAGGCGAACATCTCAGTCGGCAGCACGGACATCTCCGACCGCTTCATCAGGATCTTCCACGCCGCCATGATCCTCAACGGCCTGGACATCCCCCTCAGCATGGGTTTCACCAGCACCACCAGCTCGGTGATCCGGGAGTTCCAGTCCTTCATGGAGATCCCCCAGACCGGGGCCGGCGACTACACGACCTGGTGCACCCTGCTGGTCTCCTGCGGAGACACCACCATCGCCACCACGGGATTCGACACCGGCCACCAGCTCCTGGGCGGCAAGGCCGCCGCCGCGGTGCAACGGGGGTATACGCATGTCGGCCGGTACCTGGTGGGCGGGGGCGGCAAGCACCTCTGCGCGCCCGAGATCGCCGAGCTGCGCGCCGCCGGCCTTCGACTCGCGCCGATCTACCAGCGATTCAACGATGAGGTCGCGGACCTGACCCGGGCCAATGGCATGACCGAGGGCCTCGAGGCCCTGGTCCGGGGCCGGGTGCTCGGGCTCCCCGCGGGAAGCATCATCTACTTCAGCGTTGACTTCGATGCCACGGGGGACGTCGTCTCGGGCGCCGTAGCCGAATACTTCGGGGGAGTCAAGGAGATTATGGATGCCGTCGCCTCCTACAACTTCAGGATCGGGGTCTACGCCACTCGGAACGTCTGCCAGGTCATGATCGACCGCGGCCTGGCGGTCGCCGCCTACGTTTCTGGAATGTCCACGGGTTACTCCGGGAACATGGGATTCCCCATGCCCCGGGAATGGCACTACAACCAGATCATCGAGCTCACCGACGCCCTGGGGTCCCCCACCATGGACCATGTCGTGGTCTCGCGGCGGGCGCAGTCCGTCGATCTCGCCGCCGTGTCCGGTCCGCCCGTGGAGCAGGACGGCTCATATTCGGAGACGGGGTTCAATGCGCTCTTCCAATGGTACGTCGAGGCGGAGGTGCGGTGCGAGAAGCTGCTGAAGGCAATTTATGGTTCGAACTCGATCTACATTCCGATGTCCTGGCAGTTCATTCTGGGTTGGATGCGCAAGCCCACTTACTGGGGAGATGAAGAGGATGGAATGTGGAGGCTTTATACGCCTGAGGTCGATGCTCCGGATGTGGGTATCGCTCGACAGGTCTGCGAGGGCGCCCTTAATTCTCAAGCAACCCGGCCCGGTGCCGTCATGGACTCGGATCATTGGGCGGCCTCCGCTCTTGGCTATGATACGTGGGGCGCCCTGATCGAGCCGTCGGACTACGGGTACGGCGATCTCGGCGGCTGGGCCCTCGACCTGTACTCGCTCTTCGGGGAATGGCAGAAGAACGCCCCCGGAGACGACCTCTTCACTTGGGCGCTGAGTCGCCTGGGGACGAATGAGGAGTCGCCTTTCGGGAAGGCCGACCTCCTGGCGGACGCGGATGCGTGGTTGGTGGTGAGCTCGCATCAGAAGGATCCGAATACCCCCTTCAGAGAGGATCTGCGGTCTGTTTGCTCGAAGTCGCCCAATGAGAGGGCATCCGCATTCTTCGAGGGGCGCTTCCGGTCGAGTGCCGCCAATGTGGATTCTGCTTTCGCGGGGGTTGCCGAGGGTCTCGATGTCGGCAGGTTCAAGGATATTGAATACACGCTTAAAAAAATGCAGGATCTGGCGGGGTTCAAGACTACTCCGACAATGGTGGAGCGTCGGGCGCTGACGTCCGCGTTCGCGGAGCGGCTCTCCAGGGGATTGGAGTAATTCGGGGACGGAGTTGTCTGGTTTTTGCAGGCGGACTCTCGGAGCGGAATATTAAAGGAGGTGTTAGCTATGAGTGGGGAGCGCGTGCGGAGAATCATCAAGGTGATTGCGAGAGTCGTTTCCGCAGCGGTCGGCGTGGTTCTGACAACGGGATGCGCCCTGTGGGTGGGGCTCGACGCCAACGGTTTGGAATGGGTGCTCGCGCGAGACCTCGACGTCAAGGCCGGGTGGGAGCTGACTCCGTCGTGGTTCGCATGGGTTCTCCTGTGCGCCGCGTCGTTCGCCCTGGTCGCGGCGCCGAAACCGAAGTTCAAAGTTGATGTCCTGCCTATCGTTCTGGCCATCTGGATAGTGCATATCGTTCCCTCGGCGGTGTCGTTCTCGAGTAGTTTTCAATTCGCCATGCCGCGGCTCAGGACCTGTGTCTACAAGGGGTGCTGGCCCCTGTACTGGCAGGATGCGGCGATTGCCTGCCCGCTCGCTCTCACCGTGATCATCATGGTGATTCTGGCAATTGGCGGACGGCGTATCAACTTCTGGGTGAGGGCGCTTGTCCCGTCGGTCGTGTATGCCGTGACGACCGTTCTGCTGGCCCTGATCTGGAAGCCGTACCTTCTTCCGTTCTTCCTCTTCCCGCCGCCGTGACATCTATTATTTGTTTCGCAAACATACGATGAGGGGCCGTGGTGATTGAATCGACATAATTGCGGGCTCTCAGGAGATTGAGGGCTTCGTCCCTCCGCGCCGCTTTCATGTCCGACCCTGATTCGCACGAGGACAACCGCGACGCGCGCTGCGCGCCGCTCAACCCCTTCAATCAGACGAGGAATAATCGTGCACTGCATCACCGGTCTGCGAACCGCGCGCCTCATTCACCTTTCCCGCCGCAGCCTTCTGACCGGGCTCGGAATCGGAACGGTCGCGCTTCTCGCCGCAACCACACCCGCATCGTGGGCCGCATCCGGCGTCACGGCAGGCCTCACCCCCGACCCCGAGACCATTGACGTGGCCACCACCGACGGCACCACCGTGGCGGTACCGGTGCTCCTGGGCGGCATCTTGACCGTATCCGGGGGCGGCCTGCCCGCGGGGACCCGGATCGCCGTCACCTGGGCCTCCGCTCTCTACGCCGTCGAGGCCGCCCCGGCGCTCACCCGCGGCACGGACGCCTTCGCCTGCTCCTTCGATGCTCCACCCTCCGATGACGGCACCACCGCCGGCGCCACGGTCGTCCTCGAAGCCGACATGCCCGAGGGCGACTACACTTTGGCGCTCGGCTCGGTGCGGGCCCTGACCTACCCCGACGACGTCATCGACCCGCCCGCCGCCACCTCCCTGACCCTGTCCCTGCCCGACGGCGACGAGCAGGTCGCCCAGGAATCCGTCGACACGGGCACGAGCACCGACTCGCTGTGGGGAGCGACCACCGGCGTCATCTGGAGCCCGGCGCGCTGGGGCGCGGGCTACCACCTGTGGAACCCGGTGGCGGTCGCCATTACCGCCACCGGCCACTCGCCCGTGCCCGCGGGCACAATGATCGACGTGCAGGTCGATGCGGGCGCCTTCACCGGCCTGGCGGTCGGTCCGGACGGTGCGGCGGTCCAGGGCTCTGCCGTCGGCGAGGTCCTGCGAGCCTCATACCCGCTGCCGGACGCCGTCGGCGCCCAGGACGTCCTCGCCATTCCAGTGCTCGCCACGCTCGCCGACCTGAACGGCGAGCTGCCCGCCTACGAGCCCCCGCTCCTGGCCCTGACCAACGCAGAGGCCTCCAGCACGCAGCGGCTCACCGGTCTGGAGGCCGCAACCCGGGAGGACAACGCCTTCGACACCGCCAGCCGCGCCCGCTACGGCATGTGACCCGACTTGGCTCATTGTGGGGCGTTTGGTGGGCCGGAGGCTGATTCTCGTTGGAATTGTGCGGGTTGCGTGGGCGGACTTGCGCACTGGCGCGGGGGTGCGAGCCCGTACGTCCGCACGGTCACGACGGCGTTCCGGGCGGTGCAGATCGCGCACTCCTCTTCCTGGTGGTCGAGCACATCGGCTCGGCCCATGACGACGCCGAGCCGGTGGCGCTCAAGGAGGTCGCCGGGTAACGGCTCAGCCCCGGTTCGTTCGTGCGTCTTTCCGGCGCCACCAGGAGTATCAACCGCGACCCGGGGGAAACGGGCCCGGACCCTGGCCGGCTGGAAGGGACATGTCGGGGCCTGTCCGACCCCGACCCCGAGCGGTCATCAGCGCCTACCACCGCCTGTGCGGCATCGAGAAGTCCCTTGCGCATGTCCAAGTCCGACCTGAGAGTACGCCCCATCTACCATCACCTACGCCAGTCCATCGAGGTCCACCCAACCTCACCCAAGCCCTCAACAACATCCACCACGACACTGAATGAGCCAAGTCGGGCGCGTCGAGCCCTCCGAGTCGCTGCACCAGTAGCCCCGACCGACCGAACCGTTCTACGAAGGAAGGAGCGCCATGGCGGACCCCCGGGTCAAGAGGATGCGCAAGGACTAGACTGACGCTGTCAACGCCTCAAGGGGCCGCCGAACATTCTGCGCATCCTCGGCGGAACCCCGTGGTGCAAGTACTGCAAGGTCTGATGGCCGGTGCGCTGTGAGACCGACGCGATGGGCGCGGGACGGAGGAGTACAGGAATATCATGAGTAAGAGAAGGGATGTCTTCTTGAAGAGCCTGCTGCGGACGTGCGCGACATCCGCGACGACAGTCCTCGTGATGTTCTGGGGATGGATTGCCGTGATCTACTTCTCGGGCCTTGACCTCATACTGGGGATTTTTGGGCTTTATGCCCTCGTCCTCGCGCCGGTCGTCGTCATCTGCGCGGACCCCCCGACTAGATGGAGGGAATCATTGGGGGTCGCCTGGATGATCCGGTCGACGGGCGTGTTCTTGGGATTCTGCCTGGCTTCGACCATGCTCATTCCGCCATTTGATTTGAACAACATCCAGGAATTTATGATCTATATCATGGGGTTGACGGCCTTTTACATAGTGCTGTGCGTCGCCCTCATAGGGCCGCGGCGGATCTTCAGGGAGATACTCGAATCCGACTACCGTCAATCGGGGGCGGGCGATTGAAGCGCATTCGGGGAGCGGTGCGGACGTGGTGTACGAGGACCACTTCGATGACGTGTTCGAGGGCTTCCAGGAGGCGTCCGCGGTAGAAGTCGTGGAGGATCTTCCCGATCTCGATGCGGACGGTGGGTCGTGAAGGTTGTGTGGCGGGCGTCCGGTCGCATTTCCAGGATCGACCGGGGCGGTGTCCGGGGCCCCGGCGGGCTGAACCCCCCCACTACCCGACTGACCCGATGGAGTCGTCCCACAGCAGCAGGTGCGGCGTGATGGAGGCCAGGTCCTTGACGACCACCAGGCCCGGATCGCCGGGGAAGAGCTTGGTCTCGCCGCCCACCTGGATGACCCGCAGGTCGTTGGAGCGCGCCGAGGCCGCCCCCGTGGCGGAGTCCTCGACGACGACGCACTCCTCGGGACTCAGGCCGAGGAGCTCGATCGCCGCCGCATAGGGCGCGGGAGTGGGCTTGCCCGGCAGCCCGTCGTCGCCGGTGACCAGCTCGACGAACACATCGCCCAGCGCGTGGGCGACCGCCTCGACAATGGGCCGTGGGGACTGGGTGACGATGACCTGGGCCAGCCCGACCTCGTTGAGCGTGGCGGTGATGTTCCTGGCGCCGGGCAGGATCGGGGGGTCGGCGCGGACGGCCGCCTCGACTTGGGCCGATATCTTGGCGAAGACCTCGGCGGTGGCGGGATCCTCGGGCGAGGCCGTGGCGCCGGTCTCGGCGATGAGCTCGCAGGTGCGCGCAATGGACGCCCCCGCAATGCCCGCGACCTGCTCGGGGGTGACGGTCCCGCCCCGCTCCTGGCAGCAGCGTCGGAAGAACTCGTCCCACAGGGGCTGGGAGTCCATGAGAGTGCCGTCCATGTCCCACAGGACGGCTCTGATGTAGCGGCCGGTATTGGTCATGTCTCCTCCTGCGGGGACTCGTTCTCCGGAGGCTCTGTCTCTGGTGCGCGCTCGGGAGCGCCATTGCGGCGGCGCTTGCGGGCCTTCTTGGCCGCCCGCTGCTCGTGCTTGGCCGTCTTCTTCCGGGCCCACTCGATCTGCTCGGTGAGCCACGCCTTGGCCGGGGCGGTGAGCATCTTATTGTCCCGGAGCAGGCCGGAGGCGCGCAGATCGATGAACTGGAGGTACTCCGGGTTGCGGGTGCGCCCGTACTGGCGTCGGGCCTCCTGGAGGTCCGAGACGACGCCGACCACCTGCCGCTCGATCATGTGGCGCCCCAGCAGCAGGAAGACCGCCAGGGCGAGGGCGATCACGCTCCCGTACCCCCTGGTCAGCGGGTAGAGGATCCCGGCGAGCACCGACAGGCCCATGGCCGGCCCCATCATGCCGTAGGTGTAGCCCTCCGGGCGCTTGTCGTCGTAGCCGCGCGCCCATTGACGGATCTTGGCGCGCCCGTCGGGGTCGCCGCCGTTGAACCAGTTGCGGATCCTGGTGCCCAGCCCCGCCATCAGCGCCCCTCCCCAGGAGCGCCGGCCCGGGCTGCGGGTCCGAGAATGGAGTCGACGAGCTCGGCCAGGGAGCCCGCGGTGCGCTCGCACACGGCGGTGACCTCCGCGGGGGACCAGGGCAGGGCGACGGCGTGGTCGGCGACGGCGTGCATGGGGATATCGTTCCACGAGTCGCCGATCGTCCAGGTCTCCACGCTCTCGCCCGGATGGGGACCGTCGGGGCGGGTGAGCCAGGCGATCAGGTCGTTCAGGCCCGTGCCCTTGGTCGCCCCGGCGGGAATGACGTCGAGGAACTCCTGGTTGCGCACCACCTCGAGCTGCTCGCCCCAGCGCCCGGTGAGGTCGGCGACGATGCGCTCGCGCACGTCGTCGTCGCGCACCCGCATGGGCACCCCGATGAAGCGGCGCCCGCTCATCTTCTCGGGCGCCATGGGGACGAACACCTGGAGGATCGGGGAGACCTCGTGGTAGGTGTCCGAGACGATGTAGTCGGTCTCCAGCGTGGTGGCGAAGACCGTCAGCCCGTCGATCCCCTGGAGGGACATGACGATCTCGTGCGCCAGGCCGTCGGGCAGGAAGCGGGAGGTCAGCACGCGGTAGTCGCCGTCGGCCAGCACCGCGCCGGTGAAGGCGACCGCGTAGTCAAAGACGACGCCCTCGGGTTCGAGGGTGTCGCGGGTGGCGAAGACGGACTTGCCGGTGTCCACCACGAGCAGGTTCCCGGCCGCCCTCCACCGCCTCATGGCGTCGAGGTCGGCGGGGGGGACCTTCCGGTCGAACAGGATCGTGCCGTCGAGGTCGGTGGCGATGAGCTGGGGCATGGGCGTTCCTCGGGTTTCCTGGCGCGTGCGCGGGATGTCGGGCGGGGCCGCCGCGGTCGTGTCGAACGCGCGGGGCCTAAATTAAAAAGAGGGACTATTAATGGCTAAGGCTTTAATTTCTATTGACTATACAGAAGATTTTGTTGCTGATAGTGGAAAATTGACAGCAGGCGCTCCAGCTCAAGCAATTTCAGATGCCATCAGCAAGGTAACTCGATTAGCTTTTGAACGAGGAGATTACATCTTCTTTACAATAGATGCTCACGAAGAAAACGATTGTTTCCATCCAGAAAGCAAGCTATTTCCTCCTCACAATTTGATTGGGACTAGTGGACGGAATTTATACGGAGATTTGGGGACATTTTATCAAGAGCATGGTTCAGACAGTCGTGTCTTTTGGATGGATAAACGCCATTACTCAGCTTTTTCAGGGACTGACCTGGATATCCGTTTGAGAGAGCGTCGAATTTCTACAGTTATTTTAACCGGAGTTTTGACGGATATCTGTGTCCTGCATACAGCTATAGATGCCTATAATCTAGGATATGACATCGAGATTGTTAAACCAGCTGTTGCTTCCATCTGGCCTGAAAATCATCAATTTGCCCTAGGTCATTTTAAAAACACACTTGGGGCTAAGTTAGTAGATGAAAATCTAAATGAACTTTCTGAGTAATTTGGTTGATGAAATGAAAAAAATTTGAAAAAAGTGTTGACAAGCATCCTAAAAGTTGATATACTAGTAAAGTAATCGACGCGG
>ERZ773054.1412-NODE-1412-length-14656-cov-5.058284_pt1 | contig 14656 bp, 27 predicted proteins | sample MGYA00580630_ERZ773054 | MGnify/ENA primary metagenome ERZ773054 (study PRJEB29015, sample SAMEA2737994) | human oral metagenome | biome: human oral; feature: human-associated habitat; material: dental | place: China | collected 2115 ... | reverse complement strand
TTCTGAAGGAGTTGGAACGAAACAACAACTTCTTTGTGAAACGAGGAATGGAACAAATTAAATGAAAACAACACTTATTTGTCTGAGGATAGATAACGATGAGCTGAAGACAACCGATAAAAACGAATGGATTAAATTTATAAAAAGACATCGTGGAAATGTGAAAAGCATAGAACAATTTAACTGGGAGATTCCTGAAAACAAATTGCAGAAGGCTTTGGAATATTCATTTGATGAACTTTATAAATTTAAGCAAGAAGAAGGGAGAAAAAAGCAACAATGAGAATTTTTATATCTGAAAATGTGCCGAGTTCAAAAAACAGCAAGCGATGGACAGGAAAAAGGATAATAAATTCAGAAACTGTTATGAGATACAAGAAAAAAACGGCTGACGAATGGTGGCAGCAAGGCATAAAGTTCAGAGAAATGTTAAAAGGCAAAGAAAAGCCTTATAAAATAGGATTTTATTTTATACGTGATAGCAAAAGGTCATTTGACTATGTGAACGTTGCACAGCTTCCGCTAGATTTAATGCAGGAAAACGAATGGATAGAGAACGACAATATGGAAAATATCGTTCCTGTATTCTTAGGTTATGAAGTTGACAAGGAAAATGCAGGGGTAAGAATAGAAATTTTATAGGAGGAAATTTAATGGAACAATGGAACAAATTAGTCAAATTAGTGAAAGAATTTTATATTGCATTTGGGCAACAGGAATTTTTGGAAAAAGAAATGACTGACGAGAGAATGGGATTAAGAGAAAAATTATTTGAAGAAGAATTAAAAGAATATGAAGTAGCAGAAAAAAATAATAACAAGGTTGAAATGCTGGATGCAGTATGCGACATGTGTTATATCCTAATAGGGACATTGTTAGAAAAATGCAAAGGCGATATTGAGGCTGTTGCAAATATGATTTATTTTGGATGCGACGATAAAAGCGAATTTATTTTTGAAAAAATCTTTAAAAATGAATTTAATGATATTTTTGTGAAAGCATTTGAAGGAGTTCACAAAAGCAATATGTCAAAACTTGAAAATGGAAAAGCAATTTTCAGGGAAGACGGAAAAATATTGAAAGGGAAAAATTATTTTGGGCCCAATTTAAAACAATTTATTGAATAAAATAGGAGGAATATTAATGAATGAATTGATAACAATAGAAAAAGTAAGAGGATTTATTGGAGAAAATGGAATAATATTTTTAAATTTGGAAGATGTGGCAAGAGGATTGGGATTTGTTGATATAAAAAACGGAATTGAATACATAAGATGGAACAGAGTGGAGAAATATTTGAAAGATTTTGGTTTCGCCACAAGTGGCGAAAATGATTTTATACCTGAAAATCTCTTTTATTTATTAGCAATGAAAGGCAAAAATGAAATCGCAAGAAATTTTCAGTTAAAAGTTGCAAACAAGATTTTACCAGCAATAAGAAAAACAGGAATGTACGCAACAGAAGAATTATTAAATAATCCTGATTTAGCAATCCAGGCTTTTATGAAACTAAAAGAAGAAATGGTAAAAAGAAAAGAATTAGAGAAAAAAGTTGAGGAGCAGCAGCCTAAAGTTGATTTTTACGATGATGTGACTGGTAGTGATACGACAGCAGAAATTGCAACAGTGGCAAAAGTATTGAATTTTAAAAATATTGGAAGAAACACGTTGTTTAATATTTTAAGAAATCAGGGAATACTTCAAAAGGATAATATGCCATTTCAAACGTATGTTGATCGTGGATATTTCCGAGTAGTTGAAAGCAAATGGAATGCTCCAAATGGCGATGTGAAAGTAAATTATAAAACTGTTGTATATCAAAAAGGGATAAATTTTATATCTAAATTATTAAAGGAACTTGGTTATAAAAAAACGGAAGTGATGCCATAATGGGTGAACAAGATAATGTATTTGAAAAAGTAAAAATCAGATTATTAAGTGGAATCAAAATAAACGATAGCGATTTCAACTTTATGAAGTTGAACGCTAATTTATTTAAGAGCATTAAATTTATTAAGAAAAGAAAGGCAAGAAAAAAATGGCTTACACGGAAATCAAAAACAGCGAGATAACAATAACATTAGCTGTAGAAAAAGTTTATCCAGGACTTAAGCAACAGCTGGAAGAGCGTCTTAATAATTTTCCGATCAAAGTTATTCCTGTAAAAAAATTGTCTAAGGCACAGAACGGACTGATACACGTGCTAATAAAGCAATTCGCTGATGAACTAGGCTGGACTATGCTGGATATGAAAGAATATCAGAAAGAACAATTTGCAATAAGCAGAGATTTGAATAAATTTTCTACTGCCAAATGTGATATGGAGACCGCAAATGATTTTATAGCATTTTTAATAGAGCAGGCATTGGAAAATGATATTAACTTATATATCTTGAACAAGCAAGATAAAAGATACAGGCATATACTGGAAATAGATAAGATGACTGAAAGATATGTGATTGCCTGCTTGAGAAAAAGAGTTTGCTGTATCTGCGGAAAAGAACATAATGAGTACAATACAATCGAGCTACACCATTGGAACTCAGTGGCAAGTATAGGCGGATATGAAAACTGCGACGGATTAAAAACGCCATTTATGAGTTTATGTGCCAAGCATCATCAAGAATTCCATGCAACAGGCAAGGAAACGTTTAAGAATAAATATTATATTGAAGGGGTGTGGTTAAATGTGGAACTTGTAAAAGAGTTGAAAAAGATTTACAAAAATCATTTTAAGGCGTTTAAGGAGGGATAAAATGGCAGAATTAAAAGAAGGTATTTTGAAACTTTTTAAAGAACACTATGGTATGACTGACAACGAAGCAGAAGAATATTACAAGGAACAGTTTGAAAGAGTAAAGAAAACAGCAGTAAAAGAAGAGGTAGAGTGGTTAAGGCGAGAATGTATGGATGTACTGGAAGAAGTAAACAAAACAGGGAAAGTTCCTAAACTTGTATTTTAAAGTTCAGTCGCAGAAAGTCGTTTTGGCTGTAACAACAGCTTGAAATGTAGTGTTTATAAGAAAAAAAGACAGTCGTGAAAAGTCGTTTTTATTAGAAATATGAATTTTTATTGAAAATAATAGATCCGGGGTAAAACCATTTTGTTGAAACCAACAAAAAGCATATTGCTGGTGTCGGCAAAATGGTATCGAGAACGTTTGGATGATGTTGGGAAAACGATAGAAATTAGGAGGATTTGAAATGTCAAAAAAAGTAATGAGGATAGTATTTGGTTTTATATTTATATCCATAGGTGCTGCACAAATTTCACAAGCTAAAGATTTTTTGGATTTAAGTAAATTAGTTCTAAGTTTTGCATTCGGTATGTGGGTATTGGAATTGATTTAAAACAAAAAAAGAAAGGGGATTAAAATGAAAAAATTATTATTAGGAATTGCAATTTTAGGATTGACAGGAAGTTGTGCAAGGTGGGAAGATACTCAAAAAGATTGGGAAAGCGATACAAAAGGCTTGAAAAGAACGGTGCGAATTTATACTCTTGACGGAAAATTGTTAAAGGAATACAAAGGAATGATAAGAGTAAGAGATTCCGATGAGAGTGGAAGAATATCATTAAACTTAATAAGCGAAAACAATCGCAGAGTTACAATTGATAATGCGATTGTGATAACAGAGGAGGAATAAGAATGGATAAAGAAGTGGAACTGTTGGCTAAAAAAGTTATAACTGTAAAAAAAGCAATAAGCAGAATTATTGGAAATATAACTATATTCTTAGTAGTTGTGAAACTGTTTAGGCTAATTCAGATTAGCTGGCTAATGACTTTCTTGCCTTGGATAACAACATTCTTAATATTTTTTATAGCGAGAATTTTAGAACACGCTTTTGTTGGATATGCTTGTTTGAATCCAGAAGAAAAAGACAATGAAAAGATGTTTATTTTTTTTAGAAAAATTATAAAAGGATAGTGTATAAAAATTTTTAAAAGGCTTGAAAATATAGAAAAAATAAGGTATAATTAGGAGGTAATGTGAACACAAAAAAAGAACTTACACAAGATGATATTAATGACTTATTAAAAGATGAGGAAATTTTATATTTACTTAAGGATTTAAAAAAATCAAAAAAATATCAAGATGATATAAAAATAACATTAGTATTAAAAAAAGGTAAAATCACTGGAAAAGAATATACAGTAAGAAAATTTAATAATAAAAACAGGGCAAGATAAACCTCAGATGAGTGAGCCACTGAATAGATAGATTAGAAATGGTCTATTTGTTTAGTGGCTCTTTTTTTGTCTAAAAAAACTAAAAAGGTAAAGGAAAAATGAAAGATGAAAACATAAAATTATTGATTAAGAATGAGTATGAGAACGGAACAAGTATGAGCATTCTAGCTAAGAAATATAAGGTTGGATTGAGCAGAATAAAAAAATGGAGTTCCGAAGAAAAGTGGATTAAAAAAAAACAGAATAAAGTAACCAAAAACAAGAGTAACCGAACCAAAAAAAGTAACCAAAATGAAACGGTTACTTTATCAAAGGAAACACAGATAAAATCAGACATAATTAACAATATAGCCAAAGAAGAAATTGCGGAAAAACACGGAATAAAAAAGACTAAATATTACGACATTAAAAAGAGCGTAAGAGAGATTCAGATAGAGCAAAGTGAGAAAGTTTTAAATGAAATTGCAACAAAAAAATATAATAATGCAGTCGAAAGATTAAAAAGGATAATCGAAGAAAAAGAAAAACTGGAAACTAGAATTCTTGAAACTACAGATAAAGAAGAAATGACAATGATTAAACAAAAATTGGAGCTTTTGAAAGAGTTTGAAAAAGATATAAAAGTAAACGCTAGAGTTATTTCTGATTATAGACAAGCAGAGCTAGAGGAACAACTTGTAAATAATGAATTAAGTAGAAATGCTTTAGAAATCCAAAAAGAACGTTTAGAGATTGAGAAGGCTAAAATCAAAAACAATGATGACAAGGATTCAGAAAAAGAAAATAAAATGATTGAGCTGTTAAAAAATATAACAGAAAAGGTTGAAAAAGATGAATGAATTAACTCCTAAACAGTATGAAGTGTTAAAAATTTTTAATAAAGAACAGCCAAGAATAACAATTTTAACAGGAGCAAAAAGAAGTGGGAAAACATTTTTAAATAATTTTCTTATGTTATCTCATATTGCAAAATTAGCCAATCAAAATCTTAATTTCATCATAATTGGAGCAACAAGTGGGAGTATTTGGAGAAACGTTTTAAATGATTGGGAAATAATGCTAGGAAAACAATTTAAGCCAAAAAAAGACGGGAGTTTCAAGTTGTTTGGAAACAATATTTATTTATTCGGTGGAGAAAAGGCAGACAGCTGGAAAAAAATGAGAGGGATGACCTCTCACGGCACTTATATAAATGAGGCAACAGCATTACATCAAACTTTTATTACTGAAGCATTTTCAAGAACTTCAGGAGAAGGTGCAAAAATATTTATTGATACCAATCCTGATAATCCAGCTCATTTTGTTAAAAAAGACTATATTGACAATGCTGGAGACAGATTAGAAAACGGCAGATTAAATATTTTAGTTAGCAATTTCAAACTGGACGACAATGTATTTTTAAACAAGGAATATGTGGATTCTATCAAAAAGACAACTCCACGCGGAGCAACCTATGACAGAGACGTTTTAGGATTGTGGGTTGCACAGGAAGGTGTTGTGTTTGCAGATTTTTCAGAAAAAGAAAATGTAATTAAGGACATAGAAAATATTGAAATAAAGGAATATTACATTGGAGTTGACTGGGGATTTGAGCATTACGGAACTTTAGTAGTTATCGGAGTTGATTTTGAGGATAATTATTATATTGTCGAAGTGATAGCAAAACAGCATAAATATTTTGACTACTGGAAAATGCTTATTTTACAGAAATATAAGGAATATCAAGTATCAAGAGTATTTTGCGATAGTGCTAGAACTGAATATGTACAAGGGTTATTAGATTTTGGAATAAATGCTGAAAACGCAAAAAAAGACGTAAAAGAAGGTATTGATTTGGTTGGTGCAATGTATAAAAGAAATGCTTTAAAAATTACAGAAAAAGCGTTTAAAGGGAAATTTGAAGATGAGATTTATTCTTATGTCTGGGGAAAGAATGATGAGCCAGTTAAGGAAAATGATGATGTAATGGATGCAGTAAGATATGTTTTATATAGCTTGAAAAAAGATGAAGGCGGAATTGCTTATTTATATTAGGAAGGAGGGCTAATGACTAGAGAAGAAAGAACAAGAATTAAAACTTATTATGATAGGGAACAATATAGTAAATCAAATTTAAGTAAGAACATGCCAGGACTGTTCGACGGAACTGTAGAAATATTCAATCCAATACGAGATATTGTAAAGGCTTTATCAAACACAGCTTTAAAGGATTTGGGAATAGAAAACGATAAACTAAAAGAAATTTGGGAAATTAATCAAATGACTACTTTCAGTAAAAAGATTGCTAAAGAAATGTATTTGAATGAAGAAGTATTTGTTGAGGTTATATTAACTCCTGATGAGCAAATTAGATATATTTTACATAATGTGGATGATGTTGAATACACAGAAGTGTTTGGAGAAATTAAGAAGTTCAAAGTTGAAGGGGAGCAAGTTTATTTTGACGATAACGGAGAAGAACAAGCCAGAGAGTATTCAAGGGAATATATAAAACTTGATACTGGAACTGTTAAAAGAATTGAAAAAATAGATGACGATACAGTTGAAAGCCCTTTTATTTTGAATAAAATTCCTGTTTCAAAATTTAAAAACGATAGCAATATAATTGAAGCATTAAATATTATAGATAAAATTAACGAAACTGAATGTTATATCGGGAGAATATTTGGAATACACGGAGACCCTTGGCTGCACGCAAACGGAGTAAAGCAATTTGCAGACGTTAATTCTAGTAATTCAAAAATCAAGAAAAACGCACAGCTTCTGGAAGAAGCTAGATATAAAAAGAAAAGAATTATCAATACTCAAAATTCAAAAGAAATGGAAGCTAGTTTTAAATATATTGAATTGACAAATCCGTTAATCAGTGAAATGCAAAACGATATAGCAAGATTAGAAAAAAGACTATCAAATTTATTTCCTGAATATCTTTTGGTAGATACAGCAACTCAAAATGTGAGTGAAGAAACTTATTTGTTAAAAAATAACGGACTTAAAACAAAAGTGGCGAGTTTTAGAGAAGACTTCATAAAAAGTTTATTAGAGTTAGACAAAATCGCACTGGAATTGGCAGGAAGTTCAGATGAATTAACTGGAAATAATTATACATATTTTGATACATTTATGGAAAATGAAAAGAGTTCTAAATTAACCACTTTATCATTAGCTCTTGACGTGATAAGCAAGGCAAAAGACATTGATGAAGAGTATAAACTTAAAAATTTAATAGAAAAAGTGACAGATGACACTTTGCAAGATTTGAGTGGTTTTTATGATTAAAATGGATTTTAAATGGGATCATAAAGTGGAGAAAAGGCTATTTAATTTTTTTAGAAGAACAGCATTTTCCATATTTAGTGGTAAAAAAAAAGATACTGATTATTCAAACTTGATGAAAATATTTGTTAATTATAGCATTTCTTACGATAAAAAATTTAAGAAACCGAAAGATATAGATGTGAAAAAACATACAGAAATAGCTGTAAAACAGATAAAAGAAATAAAAAACTGGCAAAATAATTTAAATAATTATATTGAAGAAAACAAGGAAAAAACTGATTTAAAAGATAAATTGAGGAATAACGCTAAATTTAGAGCTAGAAATATGCTGGGCAATTATTATAAAGACTTTTTGAAAGAAATAATTGCAAGCGAAAGTGAATATTTTGAGTGGAACACAATGGGAGATGAACGTGTTAGACCGACACACGAGGCAAGAGACGGAGTTATCTATAATTGGGATAATGCTGAAATAGTTCCGGGGGAAGAGCCAGGGTGCAGATGTTGGGCTACTGTTTATTTTCCTGACGCAAAAAAAGAAATTGAAGATATAAACCAAAATTCTTGAGAGTTGAAAGATTGCAAATCATTTATGAGTTGTTTGATGTCAAATCTCAAAAATTTATAGAGTATCAATACTGTAAATCATTTTATGAGTTATAGCAAATAATCTAAAAAAACAAGGAGAAATAAAAATGAGAAATTTTAAACGAATAGAATTGTATTATGGTGAACCTGGAGAAGGCAAGGGTAATGGAGAAGGAACTGGTACAGGTGGAAACGAGCCAACACTTGATGACTTGAAAGCTAAAATTGAAAACTTTGAAAAAATCCAGGCTGAAAAAGACAAGGAAATCAATTCCTTGAAATCACAGCTTGGGCATAGCAATAAACAGCTTGAAGAATTTCAAAAGCATGGTAAAACCGCTGAAGAATTGGCAAATTTGGAGAAAGAAAAAATCGAAAAAGAGCTTGTTGAAACAAAGCGGCAACTAAATCTGACAATATTAAAGACTAGAAAAAACGAGTTGGTAACAGAGTTAAAAATTAGTCCACAATTTGCTGATTTAGTACAAATTACACCAGAAATGACAATTGAAAGTCTTGAGTTGATAGTTAAGAATGTAGCAGCTAAAGAAAAAGAGTTTACAACAGATTTCTTGAAAAAGAACTCTATAACAAACGGAGGATTTAATCCAAAAGATAAAAAGAAAGATGAAAAAGATTTTGTTGACAGAATGATTGAGAAAAACAAAAACAACGAAACAGATCTTACAAAATTTTAGGAGGTTGAAATGTTAAAAAGAACAGTAATGCACAAAGAAAAACTGAATGTACAAGTTAAAGTATTAAAATCAGATTTTGCTAATTACATTTACAAAGACAAAAATACCAATAAAGAGTATTTGTTGGCTGGAACACTTGTTAAAGCAAAAAATGGAGAAGATTTAAGAGAAATAGGAGCGTTTGTAATGCCAACAGGAACAGGAACACAGGCGGAAGCTGTGTTGTTGCATGATGTTGAGTTTAAATATTACAACGACAATGAGCAAGCAACGGTTTCGCTTGAAGGAGTTGTATATTTAGATAAATTAATCGCAGTAGGAAAAGAACATCCTACGCCAATTACAGTTACAAAAGCGGAGTTACCAGCAGGGGTAACTTACATTTATAAGGATAGAAAATAGGAGGTTAAGAGATGTCAATGAATTTAACGGATTTATTAAACGCAAAAAGTTTAAATAAGTATTATGCAGGAGTAAAAGGAACTACGTTAGTAGAAGCAATGTTTCCAGCTGTATTTTCAAACACTTTTGATATAAATACATTTGGAAGTTTAGACGGTGGAGCAGTTGAAGTATTACAAAGCAGCCAACTAGATGCGGATGTAATGTTTAGAGACTGGGATTTAAAAACAACAACAAAAGGGGATAAGCAGTTTTTTAGAGAAGGTATGAAGCTTGACGAGAAACGTAGAAAAGAATTGTTAGAAATTTTGAATACAAATAATCAATCAATTATCGATAACTATTCAATACAAATCTTTGAAAAATTTGCAGGAGCAAAAGGTTTTTTAGGAAGTGCAAGAGCAATCGCAGCTTACACAGTTTCACAATTTTTATCAACAGCCAAAGTAACGTTTGTTGATGAAAACGGTGGAGGACAGACAATTAATTATAGACTTGCTAATAAATACAAAGAAACGTTGGCAGGAACTAATATTTGGAGTGCCGCAACAGCAAAACCACTTGAAGATTTAGAAAGATGGAAAGAAATAGTTGAAAAAGGTGGAGGAAACGTAGAAATAGCTTTAATGTCAAAAGCTACGTATAATGCACTAAAAAAACACGATACTGTAAAAGCATTATTTAAGAATACTATTGTTACGGTTACTCCAGCACTTATTAAATCTACTATTGAGGATGTAATTGGGATGACAATACTGATTTGGGACGAAAAAATAAAAGTTGGAAAAACAACTAAAAATGTATTTCCAGATAACATTGTAACATTAATTCCAAATGGACAATTAGGAGTTATGGAATACGGACCAACTCCAACAAAAACCGATGAACTGCTTGGGTTGTTAGGAGATAGGGAAGTTGTGGATATAGCAGGAACGTTTGCAACTGTGGAAGTTGTGCCTGAATCAAAATCAGCAGGAGTTGTGAATAATGTAAACGTTGTAATCGAGGATTTAGTTGCTCCAAATCCATCAATAATGAATAGTATGTTCATAGCAACAGTCGGGTAGGTGAATTAAATGGCGAAAGAGAATAAAAAGGAAGAGGTAAAAGCTATTGTTGAAGCAGTAGCTTTAACGCCTTTGAGATTTAACGATATTAGATATGAGACTGGGGATAAGCTAGAATTAACCGAATCAGAATTTGAAATTCTGTCAAAAAACAAACTTGTTGACAAAAGAGTTGATGAGTAATGACAGATGAAATTTTGGAAGAACTGAAAAAATATATTCCTGAAACTTCAGATTTTGATATAGGAGTTGTTGAGCAGTTTTATAAAGTTGCTGAAGAAAAACATAGCAGCGAAAAAGAGAAATTGCTTAAAATATATCTTTTTGGATATTTACTCACTTCATTAGATGATTTTGATTTTACAAAAGTTCAAGTATCTAATATTGTAATCGAAGAAACAGGCGGAAACAATCAATATTTAATGATGTATAAACAGTTGTTGAAAACGCTCGGAATTGACGAAAACGAAACAACTGTATCAATAGTTTAAGGAGCGGATTATGTTTAATTTTAAAAACAAGGAAAAGGGAGAAATTTTACTTATCAAATTAAATCATATATTGCTTAAAGAAGGCGATAATGAATTAGATTTGACACCTCGCAGAATGAATATTGCGAAAGAGGAAATTGAGGAAAGAAAACTTAATATTGAAATTATAGAGCTGGGTGATAAGAATGTCGTGCAAACTGAAAATAAAGGAGAAACCAAAAAACAAGAATCTGGAAAAGTTGCTAGCAATGAACAGACAAAAAATTGAAGTTGGAACAGTAACCAATTATAGCGTTAAAGGTGGTTTTGACGCTTTTGGGTTGTCTAATGTTCTTAATACAGGATCTAGTCGTGGAGTTCCTGGATGGAATTATAACCAAAAGGCTTTTGAACAATTAAAGCCAATGGCGGCTAGATACTTTAAAGAAGGAGTTGCAAAGATTATAAACGGAAGTTTCGATGTTGCGGCGATGACTAATAAAATTGGAACAGAGGCAAGTACGAAGTATAAAGCAATGATTGAAAGAATTAAAAGTCCAGCAAACAGTCCTGCGACAATTATGAGAAAAGGATTTAACAATCCGATGATTGAAACAGGGCATTTTAAAAGTAATATCGCCGCAAAGATTAATGGCGGTAGAATTGTCGGGAGAGGTGGCGGATAGTGGACAGGAAAGTTAGGGCGGCTATTAGAAAAGTTTTAAAAGTTATAAGGAAGTTTTCCGATGATGTAACTGTATATTTGGAAGATTCTGAGGTTGAATTTGATGATTTAGGAAATCCAATTCAAGATAAAATAGAAAAGACTGTAAAAATGGCTGTATTAACGCCAAAACATAATTCATCGTTTCCACAAAGTATGGACGGAAGTTTTTTATCAAACAAAAAAGAAGGATATTACATTTTTAATGATACAGACGGCTTCAAAATTTCTGAAAATATGAAAATAAAACACAACGGTGTGATTTACAGGGTTGTGAATATCGAGGAAAATTATGGGGAATTTTTGAGAATGGAGCTGAATATAGATGACAAGCGAAATTAGAAAAGAAGTCGTGAATGATATTAAAGAATTTTGTAAAAAGTTTGGCATAAATCAAGTTATCAATGAAGAAAAACGTGATGAAATTTCGGCTGAACAGTATGAAAAACTTAAATTTCCACTTGTTTTCTATAATCTGTATATTGAAGATGCAGGAAGTCCTATTCCTTTTGGAAATGATAAATATTGTTATGATGAGGAAATACAGGCACTTTTGACTTTGGAATCACGAGAGAAACATAATGATTTTGATATGCTTTATATGTTTTTGGCAAATACAAACGCAACAAATGATTACTTTAATGATAGAAAACATCAAAGGAAGATACGGAAAGTATACAAGATACAGGAAACGCCTTTCAATTTTATGGGCAGAAAATATTACAAACAAGTTCTGCAATTTAGCTATTTTGCAGAACATTATATAAATAAAGATTTTAGGGAGGAATAATGGCAATAGAAAGAAATGATTTGAATACATTGAATAATGTACAAATAAAATCAGAAAATAACAGAGCATTTTATGCTGATGTCAGAAGTTTAATGTTTTTTACAAAAGACTTCGCAATATCGCCAACTTATATTACAGAGCCAAAAGATTTATTGGAGCTGAATGTGAGTGGATTAGATGAGAATCATATTTTTTATAAGTTAATAGCAAGTGCCTATTCACAATCATACACTCCATTAAATGTTGTAGTGTACGGAAACAATACAGCAACTACATTTACGGAACTTATGAAAACTTATGCGGATCATGAGGATGCTTTCGAGGTTACTAACTGGATTACTAATATGGATATAGTTGCAGAGAAAAATTACATAGACAGTATTGTAGCTTATGCAAAGACTGATAAGGATAAACAGTTCTTTATAGCTGTAAATTATGAAAAATTAGGAAATTCAGCCAAAGCTGTGGCACTACAAACAGATAATAATATTGATAATGTAGCGTTTGTTATTGAAGGGGCTAAGAACTTGGCGAAAGGAAACTGGCTTACTGGAGCATTGGTTGGTGGAACGATAGGATACAAAGATTTGGGAAGTTATATTGTGCATTCTACACAAATTAATGGATTCGTGCAGGAGAATTTCACAAAAACTGAACAAAAGGCATTTTGGGACGCTGGATTGAATTACCTATCTAAGCCAACACGAGGATATTTTCATATCGTGAACGGACTTAATTCAGATAATAAGACGTTTATTGAACTGAAATTAACCGAAATTTGGCTTAGAGACGGATTGAAAAAAGATTTGACAATCTTCCAAGTGAGAAAAGATAAAATACCTTTGAATGATACTGGAAGACTGATGATAGAATCAATAATTAGAGAACGTTGTAGACAAGGTGCTAATGCTGGAATGTTTATGGTGGATAACGCTGGAAGCTATTTTGGAATCATAACTCAAAAAGATAAGAACGGCAACGAGATAAACATTAAACTGGGGCATTTAACAGTAGATGAAATAACGCAGGAGTCAATCAGGGAAGGGAAATTCAAATTCGATTTAAAAGTTACTTATCTGAACGGCGTTAGGTATGTTTCGCTTACTGGAGCAATTACAACAGACGGAGAAATTATTTTTAACAAATAAGGAGGTAAAGATATATGGCAACAAAACAATATAACGTGCATAACGTCAAAATCATACTTACTGCTGCAGGAATTCCCTATGCGATTACTTGCAGACATGAAGACGGTTTTGAAGATGATCCTAATACAGAAAGCTCAAGCTCTACGATTGCGAGCTGTGGGCAGAAAGTAGTAAATGTATCGGTAGATGAAAGCGTATCTATTACGTTGAGCTTGGCTTATGGAAGTGAAGAACATAGAACAATGGAAAGGTTGCACAAACTTTGGAAAGCGAATAAAGGACTGTTTCCAATGTTTATGGTAATTACTGATACAAATACAAACGAAACTTACATTTACAACGGTGTTTCGTTTAAGAAAAAGGCTGGGTTAAAGTATGCAAATGAAAGCGGTACCGAAGCAAGAACTTGGGAGTTTGAAGCAGAGAGCAGAGAACTTGTGATATAGGAGGATTATTTAATGGATAAATTGGTATTGAGGACTATGAAGGAAACGATTACGAGTGTTGAGTTATTGGAAAAGATAAATGAGCTAAGAAAAAAAGAAGGAGAAAGAAACAAGCTCAAACATAATACTTTATTAAGGATAATACGAGATGAATTATGTGAGCAAAATATTTTACCCACATCAGAATACAGAGAAATAGCGATGCCGAAGGGTGGTTATAGAAAAGAAAAATTTTATATTCTTACTTTAAGACAAGCATTGAGAATCTTAACAAAAGAAAGCAAATTTGTGAGAGGGAAAGTGTTTGAATATATAGAATTTTTAGAAAATCAAAATCAGATGTTAAGACAGGCATTGTGGAATAGACAAAATAGCGAATGGCTACAAACTAGAAAGCAAGGTAAACTTGCAAGAAGAAATGAAACAGATGCAATCGCAACATTGATTTTATATGCCAAAGAACAGGGAAGTAAAAATGCTGACAAAATGTATATAACTTATTCGAAGCTCGTAAATAATCTTGTAGGAATTAATGCTGGCATGAGGGATATTGTTAGTTTTGAAACATTGATAAATATTGGGAAATTGGAAGATTTATTCACAAAACTGATTATAGACGGAATGGAAAATAAAATGTACTACAAAGAAATCTACAAAGAATGCAAAAGAATTGGAAACAACTTTATGGCTTTCTTAAATGCAGATATTAAACTTTTAAGAGCGTAGAGAAAATAAAAGGACAATTACAATTAAATATAATAACTGTGATAAAAAAATAGTTGACTTTTTGTATTAAAAATAGTATTATAAAGATAGGTTGAAAGCCTTATTAGTTAAGGATAAGACTTC